>Ga0208159_1000028_pt1 | contig 48557 bp, 47 predicted proteins | sample 9_EtaG_FD_184082 | JGI IMG/M metagenome (GOLD analysis project Ga0208159, IMG submission 184082) | Marine viral communities from the Subarctic Pacific Ocean - 9_ETSP_OMZ_AT15188 metaG (SPAdes) (version 2) | ecosystem: Environmental > Aquatic > Marine > Oceanic | place: Pacific Ocean | collected... | reverse complement strand
AAATATGACATTATAAGATCCACCACGAACAGCAGAGGAAGAAGTAGAGTTTGCCGATATTTTAGATCCATTTTCTAATTCCAGAGAACCTTTATTCCAAGATATTATACCTTGTTGCATCCATCGAGGCAAATTCTCATATGCAAGTTGTAATCTGCCAAGTAGATCTCTAGCAGTGGACGCTTTGTTCGCCAGAACAGCAATGTTGACATTATCATTAAAAACCGCATAGTGTAAAAGATATGATATACAAGTAGTAGATTTACCTGTCTGACGAGGCATCTTACAAATATTAAATCTATTCTCGTGAAATCTCTTAATTAACTTCTCTTGGAAGTCGTACATATTAAAAGGAACCAGTCCCTCATCAAGAGAAACAATCTTTATATAATTCCTAGTAAAATATACGGGGTCTTCTTTACACTTTAAAAATTCTCTAATATTGTCCTTAGAGAATTCTATAGGCGTATTCGCCTTCTTCAGGTTGGGATTACCTAAGTATACTTCTTGTGACATAACAAATAAAAAACTTACTAATCAGTAAATCCTGCTGCTGCTCCCTTTACTCCAGCATTAGCAGCAAATATGGCATATGTGCTTACTTTCTCCAAAAACTCAACTGAACCTGCTGGCATTGTAAACGAACCAACAACCGTTCCATTAGCAGCCTCCACAAGTGTTACTAAGTGAGCACTTGTGTCAGTATTAACTAAACGCACAACAGTAGCACTACCAAATGTACTTGCTGCTCCTGTTGATGTCGGAGATGCTGCTTCAGCACCTTTAATCAAAGTTCTTGACATTACTCTTACTTACACTATAAACTTATTTATCAATATGGATCACTAGTAGATGGTGTGGGATTTCCTCCACCAATAGTAATAGGATTAGGTGTAACTATTGCCATAGTTTCGATAGCCTTCTGACAGCATAATAATTTAACGTTTGATGCTGTAGCACCCTGACTTGTTGTTGTTAATGCTGATGTTGAAGGTGTAAAGTTACTAGTATAAAGTGCCTGTCCTTTTGTAAGTCTTATATTAGAAAGATTACCATCAACATAACCACTACCAGCAACATTACCACCAATATCTACATTAACAGTACTGTTCTGCATAGTACCAACAATAGTATGATCTGCTCCTTTAGAACCATTTAACCAAACATTAATTGTATTACCACTCCTTGTTACGGCACAATGTTGCCATTGGTTTGTTTGAACTGAACCAGGTCCATTAGCATTATATAAATTACCAGCAGTATTACAATAATAGAATGATAAAGTATTACCAACAGGTTCAAGTACCCAACTGTTTGTTACGTTATAATTTCCATTTGGCCACTGAGCTATTAATCCACACCAACTTGGATTAGTATCTGGGTTATACCAACATTCTATTGTAAAGTCTGATGAATCAAGATCAAAATCAGTGCTATCAGCTATAGTTAAATAATCATCACCATCAAACTCAACACTCCAATCATCTGTAAATGGATCAGCAGTACTGGAATCAATATTATTAGGATTAACCTCACTAATACTATCAGGACCTACTGCAGCAGTGGTAGTAGAATCAGATGATTGGCAACATAACAATTTTGTATTAGTTATATTCGTAAGTGGTGGATTTGGAGTTGTAAAGTTTGATGTATAAAGTGCTGTTCCTACTAATACTCTTAAATTACTAATTTTACCATTAAATACACCATTTGTTTCACCATTATCATATGAACCTATTCTTACACGAGGACTACCACTATTAGGATCAAAGCTTTGAGTTGCATTTGATTGAGTACCTTCAGAAGTTCCATCAATAAACAGAGTCATAAGTTGATTACTATCTCTAACAACAGCAACATGGTGCCAGGCATTCTGCATGTTCGTACTACCACCAATAGTTACAGCAATACTTCCATCATATGCCCAAACTTGAACTGCCTTAGTACTTGGATTGATTGTAATTTGTAAATTCTTTGAATCACTATTTCCACTAGGACCATCTAATTGGAACATTCTGGCATAACTAGGAGAACCTGTACCAGGAGCATTATCAAGATAAACCCAAAACTCAATAGTAAATGCGGATGTCCCTATACTAAGATCACTATCAGCAGCTCCATTTAAACCATCATCATCATCAAAATCTACATATGGTGTATTAGCCGTTCCACCGATAGTTGCAGTTCCAGTTGTAGGATCATCATTCGCAGTAAGACCATCAGGAGCAACAGTTGAACCTGTTTCTGTAGATTTGTTACAACATAAAAGTTTTACATTACTTGCAGTTGCACTTTGACTTGTTGTTGTTAATCTTGTGAATGGTGGTGTGAAAGTATCTGTATAAAGTGCTTCTCCTTTTACAACTCTAAAGTTTGAAACCAGACCATTCATGGATTGAGAATCTACTGATGATCTTCCAATTAGTACTGGTCCACCGCATATCCAATTTGTACTATCTGAAACCGTAGCAAGTTTAATACCATTTTGAAATACTCTTAGATTATTACTACCATCTCTAGTAAATGCAAGGTGATACCATCTACTATCCTCAAAAGTAGCTGCTGTATTAACGATATATGCATTCTGATTTCCTACACTTAACTGAGCGTTAGTGAAGTGTGTGAATAAAGTGTTATTATTATTACCACCACTATTCCAAAGAATATTTAATTTTCCACCAGTAGTATTTGCTATGTTGCTTGGATATACCCAACACTCTATCGTCCAAGGATCTCCCCCAAAGTTAAAGTCACTATTTTGAGGAAGAGTAAGATGGCCAGGACTACTATCATTATTATCGTCAAAGTCTACACTAAAATCCTGAACAACAGGTGTTGTAGAGGTATCAGAAATAGTAACAGTTAAAGTATTACCTACCTGAGTATTTCTTCCAGAATCGCTATAAACTTTAATCGTAGCAGTTTCTGTTCCTTCAGTAGTTAAATCTTCATCAACTGTATGAGAGAAAGTGGCAGAATTACTTGATATAGATGCTGTTCCTGTTAGTGCTCCTGATGAGAAATCTGCAGATTGTACGCCAGTTAACTCCCAATATAAATTAGTTCCATCAGCAACATTAGTAGTTGTAATTGTAGTTGTAAAATTACCACCTTCATCTACAGCAGTAGCAGATACTGAATGAGTATATGTTGGTCCAGCAGAATCTTCAGATACAAAACTCATCATAGGTGAAAAAGCAACCTGTGTTACTTTAAGATTCGCACTACCTTCTAGAGTATCTGTATAATCCTTTTCACAATATACAACTTCACCTGCAGGAACTATAAAAGTACCTACAGTAGTACCACCATAAGTTTTTCTAGTTACAAGTAAATTAGAAGAATCGCTATTAAAGACTCTTACAACACGAGCACTACCAACGCTAATAGGAGCGTTTAGATTTGTTTCTCCACCTAATATTTTCATAGTCCTAATTGATTTCTCCAAGAATATGAAGCAGCAATTACTTCATTTTTGCTAGGGTTTATATTTTTCTTTCCGTCATTAGTTATTGGTGCTTTTGCTCTAATCTTTGAATAATCTAAGAGTGGTTTTTCATTTGTTCCTGCAGCTGAATTTTTTGGATGCCCTGATCCAAGAATCTTTATACCCCTAACTCTAGTGGTTTTACCTTCATCAATTTTTTCTTCATCTTTTCTAGTATAAACTTCTATCTTTTTTGATTTTATTCTTTTATCATCAAGTTCTTTCTGTTCTTCCTTTTCCTTTCTTCTCATAGTATTACCTACACTAGCAATAGAACCAAGAGCTACTTTTGTAGCATCTATTGCTGGACCTGTTAAGTTACCAACAACTGCTGCTGCATTTTCTGATACCAATGGATCTGCCTTAATTATGTCAATAGATTCAATTTCCATTGGATGGAAATCATCTCTCCAATTATAAGTATCGTAAGATTTTGCTTTTATATTTTCGCCAATACTCATGCCTTTACTATGATTCTTCAGTATTATTTAGAATACCTTCCTTTATCATCTTTGAAAGTTCGCTAGTGGATCCAACAAATAATGCGTTATTTGTAACATTACTTGGACCTTTTGGTTTATCTTCATCCAAATCTTTCATCTTCTTTTGAAGATCTGCTAATTTATCCGTAATATCGGCAGTTGACTTTAATACTTGACCAGCAACTTCATATGCTCTTGGACTTGCACTTTCACCAGCAAGTTCCATAACTCCATTTAGAGTTTCCTGACCCTTTTCTATTAATGAATATAATTGTGCTCTTGCGTACTTGTAATCCTTTTCAGCATCATCAGTAATATCGGGCAGTGTATCCTTTCTTCGGACACAACCACCCTCATTAACTTGCTGAACTTCAAGTTCAGTATTAAATGTATCATTCAAATCGTCATAATTATCTTTCATGGTATTAACAGTTCCAAGCCCTTAAGGACTTATTAATTCTTGAATCTGGATCCCTTGCGGTTTTGGCAGAAGTAAGTTTCTTCTTCATACCTTTCATCCTCGCACAAAAAGACGCTCTACGCTTGTTGCCAGGTTTCTTTGAAGGAGCTTTAAGGTCACTGCCTGGATTCTCTCTTTCGTAACTTTTTCTTCCTTTTTCATTTAAACCACCTTTTTCATTTTTACCAGATTTTTTTGTCCAAGCAGCACCTTCTTCAATATAATCAAAAGTATCTCTCCAAGAGTATGATTCACTCTTACTCTTACCATAATTAGCAGCACCTTTCTTACGACACTGAACTAATCTACCAGAAGCATATGCACTTGGCCAAACCTTAGCACTTGATTTTACCTTATGATAGCAAGCATCTTTCTTACCACTACCCTTACCTTTCTTATCTGATTCGGTTAATTCATCTTCATGAGGAATAGTATTACCATTATCATCCTTCTTATGATGTTCTTTGACTTCACCCTTTTCATATCCTATTCCATCACCATCATCATCCCACCATCTTTTTATTGTTTTCTTATCTGCTTTCTTTCTTGCCTTTTCCCAAATTAATTGAAGATCAGATTCTTTTACACAATTAGGAACAACTCTTTTACCCTTTTTCTTCATTCCTTTTTGAGTATATCCATCCCAACATTTTTCGTCAATAGAAGTTTCTTCTTTCATCTTCTTCTTGTCGGTACTAACATATGTAGGCTTTGCAGCACCTGTTTTAGATTGTTGACCAGGATCTGCTTTCTTCTTTCTTCTTGATGCAGAACGTCTTTCTGCTTTTGTCATACTTGCTCTTTTAGATGATGAAACACACTTAGGAGTTCCCTCACCCTTCTCATCACTAGCACAAGTTCCACCTGTAACTACATTAACCCATCCTTTCTTACCGTCTTTAGACTTTGATGAATTAAACCATTTATGTAAATTACCTTCTTTTAAAGATGCCATTAGATGTCTACCTTACGAGTTGGACTATATTCTTTAGAATTGTCGAAGAACTCTCTAGTTTCCGTGAATCCAAAATCATCCCCTGGAGGAATCAATGGATCGTCTAACTGATCTATATATCCATCTTCATTATAGTCCTTCTTGGCTTTTGATTCTATTCTATATCTCATTTCACGATTAGCAGTCTGCCTATTAGTATCACTGTAGTAATCCAACTGAACCTTACGAATAAGTCCATCAGTACTATCAGCGATAGGACCAAACATATAAGTTTTTGCAGTAAATGTGAAAGTATAAATTAATGCTCTTCTTGTCTCATAATTACCTTCATAATCATCTGTAAATGATATATTTTGAAGTATTAAAGGAATATCTCTTTTTTCTCCAATAGATTTAACTAGATCTATTGTTAATGTAAATCCTGGTTGAAAAAATGGTAATATTTGTTCTACAATTTGTAATGCATCATCTTGAGTTTTAGTTAAAACATTTAGTTCAAACCCTAAATTATATGGAACGGGCATGAAAACTTTTTTAAATTTCTTATCGTCTTGTGCTTTAAATGTTTGAGTAACTCCCGACTTCCTTGATGGGTCATAATCAATAGAAGTCATCTCAAATGACATTCTAGGTAATGTAATTTGGACAGCCTTATTAAGATCTGGTTGCTGTTGAAGTCTTGCTAAAAACTTTTGTCTTGGACCATAAGCAATAGGGACTCTAACAGTTGAAATATCTTTACCTGTCTTATCTTGATGTCTAACATTAATATCATTAAAAACTGTACCGAAAGCGATAACAGTCTTTCTCATTATTTCGTGATAAAAATAAGTCCCTAACATATCAAACTACACCAAATGGATTGGATTCTGTGAAATCAAGGATGTTATCTGCTTCAAATTCAAATTCATCACCCTCGTTGTATTTATCATTAGAATCGTCAGAATTAAACGAAGCACATGCATATTTTGCTCCAGATGTTTGTCCTACAATTTCTTCTCCCGTATAGAATCCAGAAACTGTTGATCCAATACCAACATTTCCTATTAGAAGAGTATATGAATCAACATCCCAATTTTTAACTCTTGCTTCTGTTCCAGATTGAGATCCCTTGATTATTTCATTAAACTGATAAGTTCCAACTCCAGCCATTGAGTCTGGATTTGCTATAGCAATTGTTGGTGTTGAAGTATAACCTTTTCCTGGTTCATCAACATAAACAAATCTAACAATATCATCTTGATTGAAGAAAGCAGTACTTTGATCACCACTAGCACTAATAGATGCTATTCCAGTAGCAGTAACACCTGCACCAGGTGAAGCAATAAGTATATTTGGTACAGTTCCATATCCAGATCCACCAGATAATGTATTAATTCTAATTACTCCTTGTAAAGCAGTTTCGATAGAACAAGTTGCTGCTGCTCCACTACCACCTCCACCAATAAATGATACTGTAGGTGGAGTCACATATCCAGAACCACGGTTTGTGAATAATATTTTCTCAATAGAAGTTACATTTGCTATAGTTGTTGTTATTGCTACTGCCCTAGCAGTATCATTAGCAGGTGAAGGACTGAATACAACTGATGGTGCTGAAGTAAATCCAGAACCATCATTATTTAAATATAACTTACTAATAAATCCACTACCAATTGAAGTAGATGCTTCAGCAGTTTGTCCCAAACCAACAAGTCTAAGTGTGTTTATAAATCCTTCCTCTTGAACTTGAGTATCGATTGCCTCAATAGAAGTATCAATAACCTCATCCTCATATTCAAAGAGTTCACATTTAAGTTGATAAACGTAATTCTTACCCAATTGATAAAATGGGTCTTCATGCTCTACAAATTTTATTTCAAATAATCTTTGACCTAATGGAAAATATACTAAGTCACCTTCTCTTGGTCTTGAAGAAAGAATAATTTCACTGGTATCACTTCCATCATCCAATCCAGCCATGAATGGTGATATAAAATCTTCAAATCTTTCTTTTGATATAGTAAGAATTACTTCATCCTTAATACTCATACCAAATTTTGTTAGAATATCTCCTGCACCAGAATACCCTTCATAAGTATTAACGTATGCTTCTATAGAAAAATTATCATCAAATTTGGAAGAAGTAACCTCTTCCATAATAGTTTCTCTACTTACATACTTTCTTGGTATATACGTTACTTCAACACCAAAAGTTCTTAGGTGTTCGTTTATTAAATCTTGTGTTAATCTCTGTTCAGACTGAGCACCTTGTAGGAAAAATGGATTTAATGCCATGTTTATTAACCTATAAAGTCATATGGTGGTAATTCATATTCTGTACTCATTCTCGATTTTATAGACTCTAATTCAGATTCTGCTTGTTGGAGAATCTCTCCACCATTCATTTCTATGCCACCTGGTAACTTAACACCCTTAAATTTACTTAAATTTTGTCCCCACTGTCTCTTTATGAGAGCAGTGAGATACTGTTTTAAGAATATATCATTATAAACTTGAGTAAATGAATTTGGATCTAATGCCCTATAGCAATCAAGAACCAACCAATTACCAACAGATTCCGCACCCCAATCAATATCCAAATATAATCTATCTTGTCTCTTATTGAATCTTACTTGTTTATCAGTAGTAAGTAAATGGTCTATATCCTCAAGATATGATTTTGTCATTGCATATTGAAGTAATTGTATAGAATTAAACTGATATAAATCATTTAAAAATAATTGATATTTAATACTAAACATTCCACCCGATATGGTGCTGCTATCAAATTTAAAAATCTTTTCTATTCCAACTACAGAATCTGGAACTTGTAAAAAATTGGAAGTCTCATACCAACTACTTGTTGTAGTTCCATAACCTGCTATATTTGTAGAAGTAGCAGTTGTGGTTACAATACCAACTCCGTCTGTATTCTTTGCCTTTCCTCTGTCAATATCTTCTTCGGTGAGTTTGTACTTAAGGTACATTCTCTCAACACCATCAAAATGTCGTTCATTAAACAACTGGAGAGCATCATCCACAAGATCATCTATTTGATCATCAGCAACATTAATTTCCAATACAGGAGCACCTAGCTTTCTCAAGCAATAATCGATAAGTCCTTGTCTAGTTGATGGTTTTGCCATTTATTTCCTTGATGCTATATTACCCAAAGTTGGTTTTGGTTTACTTTCAGTTTTTTCTTCTTGTAGATTTGCTATTTGCTGTAACAAATCCATTTTTTCCTTTTCATAATCTTGTTTTAATGTTTGTATTCTTGCTTCCAAAAGAACATTTTGATTATATGATTGAGCAAGTTTGTTATGATATAAACTGACGAGAACGTTCACATCCACATCACTATTAGGTTGTTGCATAATTTAACTCAGAAAGTACCTCCGTCTAGTGTAGAAGTCCAACTAGGCTTATTAGTATATATCACATTAACAGAGGATGCTGTTACGGATAAGTTTTCAATTGCACCATTATTACCTTCTTTTCTTAAATTATTAGTAGTATCAAATGTACCTTCAACACCGACTAAACTTATTGAAGTACCAGATCCACCAGTCTCAACAACACCATAAGCATTACTGGTATCTTGTCTAACAATGTCACCAACACTAACTGTTACACTGCCAGATAAGGCAAGAGTATTTTTAGTAACCGCAGTTAATATCTGTTTTGATGTATTAACTGGAGTTGCGACAGCATTAGTAGAAGTCTGTAGTCCATTCTCATCAAAATATACAACACCGTGGGTATTGAAATCACCTGTCTGATAGTAAATACCTTTTATATCAAGATATCCTCTAGTTCCAGATACTAAAGCATTAGCAGTACTGGCATCAGGAATATAAGTCCATGCTCTTGCAGTAGCACTACTATTTGGATTAGTTTGGTCAATATAACCAAAGAATCCTAATTTATTATTACCTGCACCAGTACTTGTATTATATCCGAAAGAAATACCACGATCAGTATTTGTATCGTATGCGTGAGTAATAGTTAATTGTGTAGTGGTATTAATACCTGGAGCACCAATAGTCTGGTCAACAGTAATAATTTTTGTTGCTTCATCATAGGAAGTAACAGTTGCGACACCAGATGCTGATAAAGCAGAACTTGAAGAAATAACGTCTCCTGTATTAATACCAATTACAGAATCTAATGTAATTGTACTAATACCAACAACAACGGTTTCTGTTACAGTTCTTTCACTAGTAAGATCACCTAAGTGTAGAATAGGATCATTTAAAGTTGATGTTGTTGAGTTTACTGATGTTGTTGTACCATCTACCTGTAAACTACCTTTAATAACAACTGTACCTTCATTACTTAAACCATCTGGGTATGGGTCAATAAACAGAAGATCTCCACATCCTGCTTCAGTTTCAATAACATTAGAACTTATTCCAACACAACCAAACTTACCTTTACCAGTAACTTTAATATTAGTATCATAAGTCCACTGAGCACCAGTAACTTTTACATCATTATCTCCATCTTCATCATATTCAATCTTAGCATCTTTATCAGTACCAAATGATAAGAAAGTGTCATCTACAACATTGATATGACCATCACCATTAGTATCAAATATAATATCACCATCTACATTAGTTGATGAAATTGTATTCAGATCTATTCTTATATTATCTACATTCCACTGATCAACCTTTCTATTATTATCCATGATGGCAACTATACCACCATCAGTATTTCTTGTATTTTGAACACCAGCAACATTTCCTGCTGCATGTTCCATCATAGATGTATAAAAATGACCTCCAATCGCATGGACATTATTACCATCATCACCGACAAATACTCGGTCTTTATATTGATTTATACCTGCATGACTTCCTATACCAGTCACATAGGCCATTTCACCCCAATTTAGACTGGCAGGTTTATCGGTTCCAGAGGATCGTTTGATCCTGATAATACTAGCCATTTAAAAATTTCCCCCGTTAATGTTTAAATTCTGTTCCGTTCCAGGTGTAAGTTCATGTGTAGCATCCCATTTTTGAGTTGCTCCGTTATATACTAATACCATTCCATTTAACAGGTTCGAGGCACTAACATCACTGAGTTCAGCGAGTGATAAGCCCTGAGCACCAGCAAGTGAGGAAACAACCTTCACCGCATTATGTTGCCCAACCCTTACCTTAATATCTGCCATTTATGTATGCAATTCAGAATCTATGTATTATTTATACTTTAAGATGTTATCTGACCTGTAATTTGCTTTAATAGTTCTTTAATTTCTTGTATGTCCTTTTTCATGTTATCTAATTCCGCTTTCTCGTCTAATTTTTTATTTTTTCTAGAAATATAACTAGAATATGAATTAGTGTTTGTATCTAATATTGCTCCTGTTTTTTCATCACGAAACAGGTCTTTATGTCCTTCAACTTGTATCATACTTTTGGTTTTTTAGATTTAATTGGATTTGTTATCTTTTTATATTCGCCATTTATCTTACCGTTGTATTTATTGATATCAGATTTCTTCAAATCTCCATTATATTTTGACTTTTTAAATAATTCTCTTGTCTTTTTAAAATACCAAGATCCATCCTCATTATTATATCCACCTTTACCTACAAGTTTAGTTGCCCATCCACTAGCACCTAAAGATTTTATAGCATTAGCAGCTTCGTTTAAAAAATTTTTGAATAACTTCAAGATATACCTATAAGCAATACTTATAGGTATTTATCAGTTTATTGAATGGATATTGTTTTAACTTATCCTCAACAGTTCTAAGATCTATTGGAAGATGAAATTTGACTAATTTACCAGATCCACTAGGATCTATAATAAATTTAGTTGCTGGATTTACCGAATTCCTCATGAATAATGGAAGTCTCTATCCTTTTTCTTATCTTTTAATTTTTTACCACGTTGTCTCTTTTCACCAGTTTCACCATAACCATCTGGATGTGGACCTGCCTTTGCTGATCCTATATTGTCAGGACTTCTTCCACTATCATCAGTGTAGTGTAATCTAGCATCCTTTCCTGCCTTCTTTGTAATAACTGATTCTTGACCATACTTATTACCAAGTCTTCTCATAACTCTACCAAACTTTGTCTTTGACATAGTATCTGGTCTTGATGTTGAATAAGAAACTTCACGAGCATCTGATCCATCATCATACTTATATTTTCCAGTTGATTTCTTAAAACCAATCTTATTTCGTTTCAAATCATTTTCGAGATTTGATCTTTTCTTACGATTCTCATTTTCATCATCACCACGATCTGGTGATATATGACCAGTATCAAATTTGTCGGATTTAGCAAGAGATCTTGCTAATCCACCTTCACATAATTGTAAAAATTCTTGAAATGATTTCATTATGCTAAAGCAATTGCTCTAAAGTCTTTTAATTTAATAGGAACACATTCATTAGTAGATGTCATTACAATCTTAATTACAAATCCACTAAATTGTTCTAAATCATCAATGCTGAACTGATACTCTGAGAAGTCATTTTGACCACTCTTATTAACTTTAGCATCTGCTCTACCATCATTCAAACCAATATCAATAATTTGATCACCAAATCCATCACCATCTGTATCAATTAGATTTTTATATCCAGCGAATGCTCTGTAATTTTGAGAAACTTCACTAGAATCTGCAGTAAACAATCTGTAATAAACTCTGAAATCTGCTTCTGGTTGTACATTAGCAGCAACAAGAACTTTTAATGAACTTGCTGGTTGTTTCAAATTAACCCTTCTTGTCACAAAGATGGATCCATGTGGATCACCAGTAACTTGTGTTGTCCTAGTATCACTAGCATAATTATCTATGCCTATTGGATTGTTAATCTTATTTCTTCCAGAAATAAATGTTGCGTTCTGAACATCCAATACTGGTGAAAGATTAGGATCACTGGATATCATATCAACTTTCAGTGTAAGTGATTTTTGATTTGGAAGAGAATCTAATCTAGCAGCCTCGTTAACTCTAGAAGCAATAAGTCTAGGAGTTGGGAAGAATGTAGTTTCATTTAAAATAGTAGGTTCAAATCCTTGATCAATGAAGGATACTTCATTTCCATTAGCACTTGTACCAGTTATAGTTCTAAATGATGAACTAACTTGCGTTTTACCTGGTGTTATTACATTAAATTGAGCAGATAGTGTACTAAACTGATGATTTTGAGATATTCCAACAGTATTACCACCTACGGTTTTTTCACTAATAAAGTTTAACTGATTTTTACCAGCAGCTCTATTACCAATTCCTCTATCAATTTCTAAGTAATAATTATCAATATTTGATAAATTTCTTAATGTAGAATTTGTAGGAATTGTATGTGTAGTATTAATTTTAGTCAATGGCATTCCATTAACTTCATATGGTTGGATAGTAGATCCAGTTGGATGAGAGATAGCAAAAGTTTCATCAACACCCCTACCACTTAATGATAATATATTAGAAGCACCGATTACATACGATACAATCTCATTATTCAATAATGCTTCACCTCTATCAGTTGTTATACCAGCAAATTTAGAGAATATAGCAGTTGATGCTACTGATACTGCGGTAGCAGAAGAAGATATGTCTTGTGTTGTTTCAGATTTAGAAGTATCTGGGTGAATATTTTCAATTTTAATTGTGTTATTAGAACCATGATGAGCATGGTTGTGCTGAATAACTTCAACAATATTTCCAGAATGTAAATCATCAATAACAACTGAATCTGCTGCAGCAGTTACTGCAGTAAGAATTGTTCTTGTATCATTATTAGCACCATAATGAATAATTTGATCACCACTGACAAATTTTTCACCTTGAACATCAGTTAGGTATAATGTATCAATACTATTTTGTTGAATATCAGTAACAACAAATTTAGCACCTGCTCCACCAGTTAATGTTGATGTCTGAGAAACATCCATAGTAACAATTTCACCAACTCTGTATCCAGATCCCCCATTAGTTAAACTACTGACACTCAATGCTCCATTAGTCGCAACGACAACGCTTCCTACTAATCCTGAACCGTTACCATCTACAGAAACAAATTGTGTAGAAGAATGAGTAGCAACATCATATCCAGAACCATTTGCTACTGGTTTCAATCCAACAGGTGTTGTTGAAATAGGACCACCTCTTTCTTCAATAACAGCAGTAATACTATTATCCTCAACATCTCCAACAAGACCTGTACTTACCTTTCTACCTACAGGTATACTTGATACAGTTGCTTCAGCAACACCAGATAAAGCAACCCTAAGTTTTCTAGGGAAAGATCTAATTGGATTGCTAGGTAACAATTGTGTATTGTTATTACCAGGTTCAATAGAACTATTATAGAAAGTTACTGATCCTGAAGGAACAAATGCCGCCTTCCTAAGAGTAAACTTAAGATCTTGATATTGGCTTGGTGTCCAAATTGTACCGTTTTGAGATTTAAATAAACTACCACCAATGTATTGCTTAGTAACAACACCGAATTGAGAATCATCAGTTGTTGCAGGTAATCCTACAGGAGGAGTCACATTCTTTTGACCCATAGTAGCAACCCACATCTCAAATTCATCAGAACCAGGTGATAAGAATACTAAAGCATATTCTCTACCAGATTCTAAAAATACTGGTGATGGGAAATTAATTGTAGTTGCTACAGACGCATCATCTGAAGTATTAATATTATTTGGATTTAATGCTACTTGAGCATAATCTTGAACAAGGAAACTTGTAGGTGTTCCTAGTTCTACAGTTCTTAGTTCAACAAAAACTTTAGCATTTGGATCTTTCTTATAGAAATAAACATCAAATGATGTTAAGAACGCTCCAGTTTCATCAACAGTAAATGATTGTGCTAGAGGATCCCTATAAGGTGCTTCTACTCTCGTTGTAGATGATGTTGAATTTACACTTATTGTAGTTGAAATTTCATTAGGTTTCTGTGTAGGTTCTGGTGGATTTCTAACTCCAACAGTACTTGTATTTACTTCTAATATTGTTCCAGTTCCTGTATAAGTACCACTAGCATCACTAGCAAGAGCAGTACTACCTGGAGGAACAAATGCTCCAGTTGTATTAGCAGTTAATCTAAATGTCTTAGTTCCTGTATAGAATAATACTGAAGGTTGTGGTGTTTGATTAGCATTTCTAAAGAAGAATGCCCCTAAAACATCACCCCAATTATCAGACATTAAATCAACATTTGTTACTGTTGCTTCAGTACCAGATGTTTCTCCAATCAACTTAGCACCCTTAACAACATAACCGTAATAGTTTGTTCCATTAGCTAAAGCACTAATATCACAGTTAAACAAAACTGATGTTGAAGAATATGTATTTGAAGGTGCAGGTCTTGATCTATCAAATGGATCAACTGTATATGCTTCAACTGTAACTGCAGGATGTCCTAATCCAGCAGCAAATTCTGGTCTACTTTCATCACCAAATTTATGATTTGGTGCTTGTGCTTTAACGTAACCTATGGTATAGAATCCATTCATTACCTTAACATTTTCACCAACTGTAAATCCATTACCAGATCCAGCAGTAGTTGAAATTTCAATCAATTTAGGGAACATATCAGGCACACCACTATCAAGTTTATGGATATGTTTTGTAAATGGTTTTAATCCATTAGCGGCAAAGTAAACATTCCTAGATCTCATGAATGGATCTGTATTACCATTAATCTTAATACTTTCAACATAATCAAATTCTTGGTTATTACCAGTTAATTGATTGGTAAAACTAGTCTCTACAGTTTGTGTTGTAGTTGTAGTGGTTGTTGTAGTGGTATCAATATGATTACCATCAAACATTCCATGTGTATCTGGATCATCCTCTCCAGGATCAACTTCAGTTACAGTTACATCTACATCTGTTTGTGTTGTTGTGTTATCAGAAACAACATTAGATATTGTATTCCAAGTATTACCAGTAGACTCTGTTCTCTTATTGTCAACATAAATTGTTCTTGTCCAGTTGTCTGATGGAGGATCTAACTGAATTCCACCAACATAAACAATAACATTAAATGGGTTAATATTCTCAACACCAGATGCCTGTGGTTGGACAATCCAATCATCTTCAGTATAATCTAAAGTTACTAAATCTCCAGTCTTCTTGGTATTGCTATCCAATAAACTTAAGTTGGATGTCATATCAGCAGTTGTTGCATCAATTCCTGGATTGAGTGCTAACTGTGCTTTCATTGACCAAAAATCAACCGCACTAACTAATTGCTTATTTACAACATCAACATCACATCTAGACCCATCTTCAGTATTGAAGTTAATAAAATCTCTATTTTTAAAGTCATTAACTACAAAACCAGATTTAAATCGATCTATACCGTCAGCATCTTTGACTTGAAGTGATTTTGTATCAAGTTCAAGAGCAGTTAATGAAGTCATTACTTCAAGATTGGTAATCCTCTTTTCGAGTTTTCCAATATCTCTCATAGTAAATCTTCTATTATCATATAACCTAATCTTAGGTCCTTTAATAGGATCATAAAGATATGGTGGGAAGGTAATCTGAGCGATTTCCATAGAATCACCAACTTCAGTTGGTGGTGCTGGATTATCGTCTGATACACCTTTAACTAATTTTACTTGTTCATTTTTATTAATTACTACCTTATCAATTCTAGGTAAGTAATAGCTATATCCAAGAACCGTACTTTCATCTGGTGTAACAACATATCTTGTAACAGTTTCAAATACTCTATTCTCATATGCAAATGGTGATTCAGTATTACCAGATGGTACTGTTACATCAGCAAATGCCTTAACTCTTGGTCTGAAATCAAGAACATCAGATGCTCTATTACTGGCAATAGCAGGAACATCATTTGTAAATCTATTTCTAGAATATGAATTTGCAGTATAGAAGTCACCTATAGTTCCAGCATTTTCATAATGATCAAAAATAATCAATAATCTCTTAGATGGATTAGAAGAATTACCTCTCCTTACAAGTCTAGAATAATCACAGAATTGCTTTCTATGACCCTTATCTAATGTATAATTAGATGTTCTATCAATATAATTACCTTCTATTGACTTCTGTATATTTGCAGTAATTTGAGATTCTTTAAAAGTTACAGATTCTCCACGAATAAATCTATTTCCATTTAAATATACAAATTCAATTTTATTTCCAACATTAGGTCTGTTTACAACTTGACCAATAGCTCTACTATCTACCCCTAAGATCTGTTCACCAACAAAAGTATTTGTATTAAGATCTAATCCAGATACAAATTCTAAAGTATCAAGAGTTGGTTTAGAATTATCAGTTGATTCTAATACAGCATGAACCTTAACAGCATCAGGAACATTTAATGATATTTCTTTATCTTCAACACGTAAACCATAAGCATTACTTTGTGTAATAAATGTAGAAAGTCCTACTGAACTTGTTACCTCTAGTTGAGCACTTCTATTATAAGTTTTACCTTTACTACTGAGTCCCAACTTCTTCATAGTAACATTAACTGTTATATTACTATCCAAATCTCCTTGGTTTGATGGATTGGCAGTATCCCATTCTCCAGGTCTTTGTACATTAAATCTTATTGCAGAACCACCAGATAAAATTTCTACTCTGTCTGATGTTAATTTTTCAATAGTACCATCATTATAGTGAATTGAATATCTTTCAGCATCAAATGGTTCAAAGAAAGCAGTTGTAATTCCTAAAGCACCATCTGCCCCAGAATTTTCAAATACCTGACTAGCTTGAACTACTAGATTTCCACTATAAGTACCACTTGACTCCAATGACTTACCAGAAACCTGTCTCGATACTATCAAATTAGAATCTGATAAATCTACAGTAGAAATATTTTTCTTAGGTAATCTACTATAAAGTCCAGATCTATTAAAATTAACTATTTTAGGAACTTTAACTGTAAATGTTGAACTAACTGTTGTGCTAGTTCCTGGTACATCTTTATCACAAATACCAGTAACATCAGCAGGTGCTGCTGTAAGAGTAACAGTACCACCATCACCACTAATAGCAGAAACTACGTTATAAACTGGATCAGTTGAAGTGCTATTTGAATATCCAAGTATACTATCTACTTTTACCCCATTAACACCAGAAAATCTTCTTTGTGGGCAGGTTGCAGTAGTAACATTACTTCCATCAGTAGCAACATTTAACTGATCTGTTGTTGAGAAATTAGGAAGAATTTTATCATATAGAACAGCATCTGCAGTAAAATCTTTTTGAAGAGATCCAACGGATGTTGATTGGAAAACAGATTTTATATCATCAATAGTATATTGCGTTACAGCAGATACTGAAGCTGTACATGTATCTAATCCAACATTACTTATTCTTTCATTAAATACTAACTTTTCACCAGCAACAAAACTTCCAGTTGTTTGAGAAACATTTATAGTACCTGCAGTTGGATGATCGGCAACATATGCTTCAGCACCACTACTCATCCCTCTAACTTTAGATCCAACTGGAGCTAAAGTATTTTGCTGATAAGTTAATCCACCAGCACCATTGCCAATTTCTAATGCTGTATATGTTTGGAGATCATACATGTATAGATCCCATTCAGTAGTTGCATCCTTATAAGTATCATCTGAAGGAGAAAAAGAATAAACACGAGCTTCACCAACTTTAGTTCCAGCACCAGCAGTTGGAACACCAGTTCCCTTTCTTTGACTGAAAAGATCTACGTTATTAGCAAGTTTACTACCAGTTGATGAGTTTCCAAGGTTTACAAGAGGAGTTCCATGTGGATTATTAATCCTTAAAAGGCTTCCCATCTTGAAAGATATTGAAGAAGATTTTATGGACTTAGTATCTCTTGGTTTTTCTACATCTAAAACAGTAGTTCCAGTTAAAGGAACATCAAATCCTCTAACATATGCTGTACCTGAAGATAACTTTATACATGCTAAATCCTCGTTAGGTGTATTAAGTTCATCTGTTTTCTCACCCTCTACAAATAAACCATTAGATCCTATTTCATCATTCAATGAATTTTGAACATTAACGGTAAATGGTTTTATAGCATAGTTACCAGATTCATCATATGTTCTCTTAGCAAGATATTTTCTTATCTCAGAATAAAGAGTACTATTCTGTATTTTCTTGACTTGACCTTTTTTTACTTTAACTAATTCTACAAAATTAGTATCATCAAAGTCATCAAGTGCTTTTTTCGCTAATTTAACACTAATTTTAAACCTATCTGCACCTGGAGCAGCAAAATTAGTAAAACCTTTTGCATTATCATTTAAAGTAGAATCATCATTAGAAGATACAGTTTCTTCAATAATTTCAAATCCAACTCTATATGATGGTTTGTTTGTATATGGTTCTAATACTATTAGAGATTTTGTTACATCGACAAAAGTACCTCTTATAAAATATACACCATTATCAACACCAACTGCAGATCCAGTTTCTGTAGCATTTTCACTAACCAATGTTAGTATAGTATCACCAGAATTTAATGTTGTATTTCCATAAGTAACATTCTCATCAAGAACTAATATTTCTCCATTTGGAAAATGTTCACTTGAACCAACACTATCAGACTCTGTATACTTTACAAATATTGTAATATCATCAACACCTTCTGCTGGTGGTAAAACATAATTAACAATTTTACCAACAATTTGAGAGTTTTGACCTCTTACCTTTGTTCCACCATTAGCTATTAATGAATCAAGGTATATACTAACATCTATACCTAAATGATCATCATTTACCTTACATGAAAAATATGTACTATCATATGTGACAGATCCAGGTATAACCATAGATCCTTCTCTGAATATATGATTACCGAAAGATTCTATCTGATTCTGTAATATTGATTGGAGTCCTGTTAATTCTCTTGCTTGAACTGGATATCCAGGTTTAAACAAGACCTTATAATAGTTCTTCGCCTTATCAAAATCATCGTAATAAGGACTTATATTTAAATTAGTCTTTTGTGGCATTTTACTTTAGAATTCCAGGATGATTTTAACGTCTTCTTTTTGTCGAGTATTTCGAGCAATCAAAGGTCTATGGTCAATATAAACCAAATCCCCTGATCCTTTATTTATCTCTGGTTTGGATAACCCACTTGTGAAGGAGGTATTCAAATTAATTTGCTTAGATCCAGTTGGATTTGTGGTAATTCCAGTATAATCACTGTTTATATAACCTTTAAATCCAGAGGACTTACCTTCAACTACAGGTCCAGTAGATGAAAAATCAAAAAAGCGACCTTCAGTTGAGATACCAATATAATCAGTTTGATCTCTACTACCTTTGTAGTTTAATGATCTGTCAGTAAAGTATTTTAAAACTTTAGTTTCAGTATCAAAAGAAGCAACATATGCTCTCGCAACTCTGGTATCACCATTAGCAAGAATTAATTGCTGTTCAATAATTTCACCAACTTCAGGATTTCCCTGAACCTTCTTAGTAACATCATTACTATTTGGTTCATCATGAAATAACATTGCGTTTAATGATGAAAACTGACTTCCAGTAAATCCAGTAGAAACTGTACCACCACTACCACCAACAGTTGGATTTTTTACTATACCAACTACAGAAAATTTAGTGTCTGTTGGGAAATCTTTAGATGAATCATCAAATCTAGCATAAATTAAAACTTTATCTGTACCCAGTTCTGTGTAAATGTCATATCCATGACCTTTACTTGGAGGAACTATAGGAACTAACTTTGCAGAAGTACCAGAAGATGTATTGTTGATTGCTTGTAAATCAACTAATCCATAACTATACCCTTGTCCACCAGCACTAACTGTTACATCAGATATAACACCCTGATTAACACTTACTCTTGCCTTTGCTCCTGTACCATCTCCTACAATATCAACCTCTTGACCTGTTAATGTTTGGTATGAAGAACCACCATTATCGATGTATACATGCTTAATTTGGTTGTTATTAATAGAAGAATCACCATTCTCCCTGACTGCTCTTATTTGAGGATCAGTGCTTGTTGCCCAATTGTTTGGGACAGTAATATATTCTGTAGAATCAAACTTTATAATATCACTAGGAGAAACTGTATATAAGTATTTCCAAACATATCCATCACCAGATCCACCAGCCTTTGATGGTTCTAAATCAGTAAATGTTGGTTCGTCCTGAGAAACATTTCCCTTTTCATTATCTCCATTAGAACCATTATCAATACAAATATAAACTTTAAAATCAGCATTCATTACATAATACTGAGCATCATATAATCTACCAGCACTTTTCAGAGGACTTCGGTTATCACTAGCATAATCATCTCTGTATATTTCATATCTAGTACCTGCTGTCCAATCAACTCTCTTTATAACCCTACGAATATTAGCAGAAGTAATCTTCTTACCAAACATCATAGTATCTCCTGCATGAGCGTTAGTAGAGAAACTATCAAGTGGTTGTGGTGGATTGGTATTCCAATTTGCGGATCTACCATAACCAACAACAGTTGATTCTGTTAATTGTGTTGGGTTAGGCAAACCAATAAAAACGTAGTAATTATTATTATCAATAGAATCTACGAAATTACTAGCATTTAATATCCTAAATTGGTCGGTGACAATTGCTGGCATTATCTTGTCTTAATTACACTTTTTTTCTTTATTTATAGACATAATCAAACTTGTAATCTAATAGCACCAGTATTCCTCAATCCTTTGAGGGATCCGAGAGAATAATTTCTTCTTTGAAGAACTGGGAATGTAGATAATCCAGAATCAATAGTTAGTCCAGTTACACCAATTGAAATTGGATTTGCTGCTCTAACTGTATCTGCTCCATATAATCTTCCCCATGAAATTGTTCCTAGAGAAGTTGTTATACCAATGTCAGTTTGGTTATACTGTCCAGTAGATGCCATACCAACCGTATTGGTTGTACTTAGTATATTACAGGTAATTTCACCTGTCTTATCCGCAGTAGTAATAGCATGGACCTTGTATATATTATCTAAGAACTGAGTACCAATACCAATGAGTGAAGTATCATGACTGTCAATGGATGTAACACCATCACCAATCTTAGTATCTTTAATAGCAATTGGATATCCAACTCTTAAATCACCTGCCTGATTTCCATCAATAGTCTTAAAGAAGAATTTAACAGCAACAGGATTGTTATTTGTACCTGCAGAAGTTGAAATACCAGTGATTATTCCAGTAAATCCTTGAGCAAACTTAAATAACTCAATTTTTTCTGGTTTATATGTAGGACTTTCAATAATAACATTTGGAATTCCTCCCTGATATAATCCAGGATTAGTAATAGTTACTGATGTAACAGAACCATTTGTAATTGTCGTTGTTGCTGTAGCAGTTGTTCCAATACCAACTCCAATTATTGGTGGAGCCGATAATTTAATAGTAGGAGCAGTAGTATATCCTGAACCACCATCAGTGATAGTTATTGAAGTAACCTGTTCTTGAGGAATAGTGGTATAACCAGCACCAACATTAAGCATAGCAGTAACAGATGCTCCTGCTGGACTCTCTGCACCACTTGCTGGTAACATTAATGCGTCAACAGCATCAACTGTAATACCATATCTTTCAGAACTAGGAATGCGAAGTGGTCCTTCCTCATAGAAGAAGAATTCAGCATCATCTACAAATATTCCATCTTGTAATCCAATACCTACACCAGATGTTGTACTAACATCACCAATAATCTTTGCGGTTGGATATACACAAGGTTCAAGAGATTCTCTTGCTTTAGTTACCAATTCACCTGCTATTACCTTATCAATCTTCTGTTTAGTCCAACTAAGTGGTTTATCATCATCTTCATTGATTCCTTGTCCAGTATAGATATCGGTTTCAATTAAATCGGATGATAAAATTTCTTTTACAACTCTTTCTCTATCTTGACTAATAGAATTTGGTAATGCTGGATGACGATAGATTCTAACATCATCACCTGGTTTGATTGTTTCTTGAATATCAATCAACTCAACATCAATTCCTCTTTGTCCAAGATAGAAGAATATATCAACCTTATCACCAGCACCTGGTGATTCAGTAAATGTAAACGTAGTTCCACCTTCAAACTGATATGCAGTTCCTGGTGTCTGTAATACTCCATTTACGAATATTAGTAATACTGCGTTTAGGTTTATATCAGCAGATAATGGATCGGATTCATCCTTTTCAAAACTGAGCAATTGTCCATTAAAGAATAGAGGGAATCTCTTTCTAGTTCCATTCTGAAGATCTCTAATAGTATCAATAAAGTCTATCTCACCAAATTGCCATGAGGAGAAGTAATCATTGAATATTTCAATAACTTCTAATTCAAAGTCTTTTAATGGTTCCTCTACTTCAGCAGAAGTAACTAATCCAATTGGAGTAAATTTATCCCCAACTTTAAATGAATGTCCTGGTCTTGCTATATCAAACTCAGATATTTCAAATAATGTAGAAGAAATTCCAACTGAGGTTTGTGCTGCTCCAACTTTTAAATTAAGTAGAAGATTAACACCTGTAGTTGTTGTTTTTCCAATACCAAGTCTAGAAACACCCTTAACAGGAATATTTTCATAATTTGGTTCTGGGATAACAATTTCAGGATTAACATATCCAGATCCACCATTTTCAATAGTAAATTCTAGAGATCCACCAGTTCCATATGGAGATCTACCAACATTAATACTAAACTTAGTAGTACTTTCAACTGCCTCAATACCAACAGGTACATTGTATATTGGATCTGTTGTTCTAGGATATGGATGTAATGTAGAATGGCGATCCTTATTACATGTAAATGTAATAGACCCTTGAGCAAACTGTACTGTATTCTTCGCACCCATGATGTTTCCAGTAGCAGCACTATAGAAACTGTGAGAAGTTGTATTTGTTGAAGGTATATTTACTAATGATTGAACTTCAAACTTCTTAGCAGTAATATTTGAAACTTGTACCCACTTATTGAAAAGAGGATCTCCTTTTCTTGGATAACTATGCTCACTTATAAATCCGTCCTTAGCACACTTAAATACTAATGAATTCTCAGCAATCTTGACATAATCGCCATTACTAAATCCATGATTTGTATTGGTCGTAACAGTTACTATTCCTACAATTGGATCATACACTGCGTTTGTTGTATTCTTAGTAACTGCAGCAGTAAATCCATGAGCAGCAGATGTAGTTATAGTCATTATTCCACATTGTGGATCATAATCGCCATTAGTAGCAGTAAATGGACCACCAACGTCTGCTGTTATTCCACCAGTTGTTGCTGAATCAAATATATGAGTATTCTTAGCAACTTTAGCAGTAACTATAGCACCTTTACCAGCACCACCACCAGATCCAACATTAGTTGAAATTGTATCTAATGTTGTGGATACTATTGGTAAGAAAGTATCATATGCAGGATCAGCATTTCCATCACCAGCAACTTGACGAGGATATGGATGATTGCTCATGTAATCATCTTTAGAACAAGTAAACACCATCGATTCAGTAGCAATCTTAAGTGATTTTGTTGCTTTAGCACCATTAGATGTTGCAGAATCAAATACATGAGTGTAATACCCACCAGATTTAACAGCTCCTGCTGTAGCACTTACAAATGTATGAGGATCAGTGTTTGTAGAAGGAACAGTGTTCAATACCTTTAAGGTTATTGTAGTTGCTGTTACCGATTCAATAGTAATCGCAGTATTATAATATGGATCATTTCCATTAGATCTTGGATATGCTTTCTGAGCAGCAGCACCAGTAGCACCATTATATCCACAACTGAAGGTAATTGATTCTTCTTCCAATTTAACACTTGTACCTGCTGTCAAACTATGAGCACCAATCTCTAAAGTCATTAATCCAGTATTAGGATCATATGTAGTACCTGATACTGGTGTATGTGAAACTAATGGACTTGTCCCAACATTAACTTCAAATTCAGTTGATGTTGCATTAGAAACTAATAACCATTTACCATTTGATGGATCACTTTCTCTTGGATAAGTGTGTGTAGTGGAATTATTATCCATAGCACACTTAAATGTGATTGAATTCTGTTCAAAGTAAACTTGCTCATTATTAGTGAATACTCTCGGTGCGAACACTGCTCCAGCAGTAGCACTAACAAATGTATGAGGATCAACGTTTGTAGAAGGAGTAGTACTCAATACTTTAACCGCAACTGTTCCAGCGATAGTATCTACAGCAGTTATATCTAAGAAAGTATTATATCCAGGATCAGGAGTTCCAGAATTTACACCTGTTCCAGTTGCTCTTGGATATGTCTTCTGAGCAGCAGAACCAGTAGCACCACCAAATCCACAACTAAATGTTAATGAATTTGCCTCTATCTTAAGTTTATCATTGGTAGTTAAAGTATGTGTACCAATTGTCAATACCATAATACCAGTCGTTGGATCATAAGTAGCATCGCTGACATCAAACTTTGTACCAGCACTTGCTGTTAATATACCAACATTTGCATCATATTCAGCAGAATTAACTGTTAAATCAACTGGTCCTGGTATTCCATGATCTGGTACTGTCATTAAGAAAGCACCCGTAACTGAATCATAATCAGCATCTATGGGTGTTAAATTTTGACCCATAAAGGATCCAGTGTATGCTGTGACAGAATCTGTATCAGCACTTACAAAATTATGAATATAAGCAATATCAGTAACACCAATAGAAACTGGTTCACGATATCCAGATCCAAATGTTAATTCGTTTTCATAACGCCAAACTGAACCACCCTTAACATATACATGTGGGATACTGGTAATTCCAACATTAACTTCAAACGATCTTTCAGAAACAATACCAACTAATTGAAGTGGTCTTTCATGATCTTGGAATATTGTTGTAGTAACTCCTACATATCCACCACCACCAATTGTTCTTACAGCATTAGTTGTTGCTGAAACGAACGTGTGTGCGTCTGTATTGGTAGGTGTAACACCAAACAATACATTCACCTTAAATGTATCTGTAGTAACGTCAGAGACGTACATATACCTATCATAGGCAGGGTCAGTTTCTCTTGGATATGCCTTTTCAGCAGCAGCACCCGTAGCACCGCCATATCCACAACTGAAGGTAATTGATTCTTTTTCTAACTTAACTGCATCACCATTTGAAAGACCGTGACCAGCAATTGTTATTACCATATCACCCGTTGCTGGATCATATGTTGTGCCTGTAACAGGAGTACCAACAGCATTAGTTGGACAAATAAATTCAAAATCTTCTAATTTAACTGTATCAGGACTACCTAATCCAAATCCATGAACTTTATTAGTTGTAACTGTAATAATTCCAGTATTGTTATCATAATTTGCAGTTTCAATACCAGAACCTATAGGTCCAACTGACATACCCATACCAACAATACTACTAATAGCACTATTGGTCATCTTAGGATAGACTCTAGCACCAACTAGTGGAGCATATCCAACACCAGTAGTAGAACCCATAGAAACAATCAATCCACCTCTTGGAACCTGATTTTGATTAATATCAAATTCTGATTGAATTAATTGTCCATTTTCAGAACTAATTCCAGTAAAGGTAACACTAGAGACTCCAGAAACAGTATCTGCTTCGATTTCATAATTATTGCCTAAGTTGTTAAGTGTTAATGGTGTCTGGAATACTCCATTAATGAATAAAATACCATTTCCTACACCAACACCAGTAGAAGTATTAGCACCACCAACGGTTAGACTATAAGTTCTGCCAATACCAGTAAAGGAATCTGATATATCATCAAATACCATATTGGTATCATAATTTGTTCTTAAGAATGTTCTACCACTAAATTCTGCCTTTACATATGGGAGATTAGTAGCATCTCTTCTAGTTCTAGTATTACCTTTAGGTGGATCTAAGAACCACAATGTACTATCAACAATATTAAATGATCCTCTATGTACTTGAACACTAGTTGTAGCAGTATGAACACCAGCAGATACACCTAGAGATCCTCTAATAACCTTAACTTCAGGAATAGTTCCATTGAATGAATTAATAGTTGCACCTGTTTCTGTAGCAAATCCAACTTCAACAACCTTCATATATTCATCATCAATCTTCAATACATCTCTTGGTTGTACTGAACTAATACCACTTAAACTGAATTGTGATAATCCAATACCAATATCATTTGATAATGTATGCTTAATTGATGTATATGTAATTGGTTGTTGAATAATACCATCAAGACCAATAACAGTTTTACTCAGTTTATTGGACATTTCAAATTTATGAGCATTACCAGAACCAACATTTGTTACTTCAATTGGTTTACCATCAGCAATATATTCTTTCTTGGTGAATAGTTGGAAAGAATCTGGAGTTAATGCCTTAACAAATACTGTTGGTGGCATAATAGTAACCAAGTTACCCTCATTATCTGCTGTTTGAGCAATACCTACAGAAACAGGAGAAACACCAATGAATGTAGAATCTGCTTTATATGACAACACTTCATTCGTATTGAAGAAATGACTAGGTATACTAAAAGTAGTTCCTGCTCCAGTTGAATTAATAACCTGACTAGTATTTGCTGGATTAAATTTCTTAAAGTATACTGGAGTTCCTTCGTGCTTAATATCAAAGTTAATTCTATTTCCTCTTGTACCATTAATACCATCATAAGAAGATACTATGACTTCGGATGATACTGGACCAAACTGTAAAGGACTTGGTTCATTTTCAAAATCATTTATAGTTTGGAATATTTCAGTAAATGCTTGAATTTCTACTAATCCTGAGTTATACTTAGAGTCTGGATAGAACTCAAGTCTAACCTTTTGATTAGTAATATCAGTAACTGTGCCAAATGTTCCTATACCACTTATATCATCAATTGAAACATGTGGATATTGAATACTTATAGCATCATCATTCTGATCTTGAATAAGTAATGCTTGGTGAATAGCACTAGTTTGTCCACAAGAAACTCTTACCAATGCTTTGATAGTACTATCTACAAGTCTATCAATAGTCGTAATTGTTGCTGATGTGCCATTATTCGTAGTAACATAATTTGATTCAAACCTAGCAGTTCTTTCAGATCCATCTGGTTGTCCTGGAACTTGATATCTAAATGTTCCAATACCAGCAGTTGTAGTTCCTAAACCAACAACATTAGCACTAAGAACTAATTTAGATGATCTATCATTGATACAATCAAAGAAAATTGTACCAGAATCATACCTAGCAGTTAATATACCAACTTTACTATTAGAACTAGAACTATATGTAACTCCTAAAACGTCAGCATAAGATTCTGAAATATAAGTATCTGTACCATCAAAATTAACAATAACTTCATTATAGTCCATTTCACCAGAAGCATCATCTCTAACTAAAACATTAGCAAAGAAACCATTAAAATCTGTATCTGGGAATTGTAAAATATTGGTTGTAGTCGTACCAGTAACAATAACATTATTGCCACTCATCGCTGTTTGTGCAGCAGAAACCGCAACATTTTTACCAACTAAATCTACAGATCCAATTTCGTTAATACCATCAGATATTGTATCTGTATTAAATGATGTCTTGATAACTTTTATATCAAAATCCTTTTCAAACTTTTCAATGGGAGAGAATTCTAAAGTTTTTCTATTAAATCTATCAACTTTAGTATCAAATGATCCCAATACTTGATTAGTATAATCACTAGTTCTTTCTAATAAGAAAGCATCACTTGTAGAAGTTAATGTGACTATATCATTGATTTGAACGTCAAAGGTATCAGCATCAATAACCTGTATTGTATATTTTGAGAATCTTGATGATATTTCTTCAATTTCAGTAAATCCATCTTGACTTCCTTTACTTGAGAACTTATCACTTATATCATCATGTATTAGAACTCTATTAGTTTTACACTTAGTAAAGTCTGTTAATTTCCTATTTTTAAAGTCAATAAACTTAGATTTATTATCTCTAGCATCATAATCAATAACCAAATCAAAGTCATTAATTGTATCTACTCTTCTCTCACCGAATACATCAAGAATAACCACAGCACTTGCTGGTTCAGTGCTTCCTAGACCCACTCTAACATCAACATTAGTCTCAACTAATGTATCGGCAAAGTTCTTCAATCCTGCTGGATGTATGACCCTATTCAGAGGATCTACAAAGTCATCCCATGCCTTAGAACTTCTAACAGAGTATGATAGATTCTGATAATAATCATTATTAGGAGTTACTTGGAAATCTTCATTTAAAACTCCAGTATTATCGTTCCATCCAATCTCTCTTCTATTTGAGAAGTCAACATCAAATTTAGCAGAGTTTGCCACAATTCCAGTAACTGTGGCAGTAACACCACTAAATTCTCCAGCTATTCTATCTCCAATCTTCAGAACATGAAGTCCTGATGTTTTAATAAAATCTTCTCTAATATCAATCGCCTTAAGATCTTTAGATTGGAATGTATTTGTTTGACTCTCTTTAACCAATAATGGTTCATTGGTTGAGAATTTAGATCTACCTTGAACAGGTGCAAATACTGGGTACTTATTTCTGTTTATAACATTGGCATATCCTGATTGATATGTCTTAGCAATTCCTGGATTAGTTGTTATTCCTGCTAAATCAAATTCTAAAATATCTGGATTTGCTGAGATATAAGACTTAACTTTAAAGAACTGATATCCATGATTTGAAGAGTTCCATCCATCACCATCTGTTGATATACCAGTATTTGAAGAAGTTTGAGTACCTATACCAGATTCTCCAAATAATTGAATACCTTCAACAAAAATTTCATCATCAGTCGCAAATGGTGCTTGAGTATATCCATTAATTGGAGTCTCCATCACACATCTAGCAATAGTATTATTGATAATTGTCATGGAGTTAATACCAATTCCATTTGAATTATTAATAGCAATAACTCTATGTGTTATAGATTCTAATCCTTTTATCGGAGCAATTACACTAACTTCGGCAATACCTTGATTAGGAACTAACGCTTCTAATGAAGTATCGTCAACAACTTCACCCGTTTGTGGATTAATTAGAACTAAATCAGGTGCATTTAGATAATCAGTTCCAGTATCAACAACAGATACACTATCAATAAAGTCTAAATCGTCAATTCTAACAACTGGTGATATAAATGCCTCTGGTCTTAATGTCCTGTCTGAAGAATATTCGTATCCAACATCAACAATTCTTAAATCATTGATTCTACCGATTGATGTTGATATTGCTACAATATTGGCGTTAGATCCACTTACACTATTAACTGAAAGGAATTTTGGTACTTTCTTATAACTAGATCCTTCAGAAATTAATCTAATATTCTTAATAGGTCCTTCTACATTTCCAGACTTACTAGAATATTCAAGTTTATCGCATTGATCTTCTTCATATTTTAAAACTTCTGGAATTGATCTAGGAGAGAACTTAAATGTCTCAGTAGTAGAATCAAATATATTATATTCACCAGAATACTTACTATCAGTAAATACAATCTGCGAATAATTTACTACATCTTTATCGGAAGTACTAATATAACCACCTTTCTCTAAAGCATAGTATAAAATAGCAGGAACTGCTGTGGAGAATCCTATTGATACTGCAGCACCAACAACGGGACTGGATAAGAATGTACCAACACCAATTGTTCCTATACCACTAACATTAAATTCATTAAGATCACCAGCAGTTACAAATTCATTCTTAAATTCATGATCATAGAAGAATTTAAGATTATAACCTGCTAGATTAGTAGATCCAACACCAAATGTTAATTTAGAATTCTTAACTACATCTATCTTAGGATTAACTAAAGATAACTTGTGATAATTTCCACCAATTCCAGTAATATTGACAAATAATGGTGGAGTCAAGAATGTATCAGTATAAGTTTCTGATAGATTAAATTTATTTGAATCTAATACATGAATATAATAACATCCTGTAGTGAGTCCAGTAGCTACTTCAGTACTGTCATAAAATACTTTATCCCCAGTTTTATAACCATGATCAGTAATTGTTATAGAATTATTAACAATATCAACATCAGGAGACTCAAAACCTACAGTATTAATTAATAATTTCTGATATTGCTCATTATAATCTAAGACTAGTGGTGAAGTTGTACCTAATCCTACTGTAGTGTTTGGTACAACATTAAGACTAATCCTATCACCATTCTGCAATCCATGAGTTGTTGTATTAGCAGCACCAATTTTAGTGGTTACTGTGGAAACTATCCTATCAATATTACCTGTTAATTGGGTAAAATTAGTTTCTAACTGATACTGATAATCATCATCACCATTCCCAAAGAAGAATAATCCACCTTCAGTATTTGCTGCCCCAACATTAGTGGCAAGTCCAATATAATCAGTTCCTTTATCAACAATATAAAGGTCTGTGGTAGATGTAGTTTGATCAGGAATATAGAATTGATTAACAGCATCTACTGTTCTACCTACTAAGAATGAGGATTTAGCAGGTCTCTTTGTGAAAGTAACTTTTTCTCCACCTTTAAATGAATGTGATGGTAGATAAATGCTTTGTGGTGGAACATTAATTGACTTTGTAGACTCTCCTATAGCATAATCAATAACACTTCCTGATGTAGTACCAATACCAACTGATAGAGTTCCATTAAAATGCTCAATCAAATTAAGATCAGAATTAAATGGAGTTGTCTTAACTGGAATACTAATCTTTGTATTCAATACATCAATTTGGGATCCAAGAGTATGAGCAATACCTGATGAAGGTCTGAATACCCTAATAATAGATCCTACCTTATAAAGATTCAATACCTTCAGTACTTCATCACCTACTCTAAGAGATCCACCAATTGAAACTGTATTTGGTATGTAATTAACGTAGATATCTTCAGTAATACCAGCACTGTTATTATTGAGTGACATTGTTTTTGCCAATCCAATAACATCTGTACTAACACCTACACTAAATGAATTATTTAATTTATAATTAGCAGTACTTAATCCAGAAACTAAAACAGTGTCCTGATCATTTAATTCTATATTTGGTAAATGATGGGCAGTAACAGTATCTGCAGATTCCCAAACAAATACTGCTTTATCAAAGGAAGTTAATTCAGTATTAATACTAGAAACTCCAATACCAACTATTTCATCAACTTGTCCTCTAGCACCTACACCATTAGTACCATCATCATCAAATACTGTAAAGTCACCAACTTTATATCCATCACCACCATCTAATATTTGGAATGTATCTACAACACCCCTAGTTACAGACTCAACAATTGATTTTTGCTTAATTGCTTCATTAGATTCTATAATAAAATCATTATCAGCAAACTCTTCATTAACTTTATATGGTAATGTGTTTCTAGAAAGATTAGAATTATTAAAATCAAATGATTGATCTAATGTAGTATTTTCATCGATATACGGTAATCTATATGTTGGACCAACAAAATATGGATATACTGGATTATCATTAGCATCTCTAGTAGCAAAATATGCATATACACCATCTGGGAATTCTGGAGTTTTACCAAATCTTCCATTATGGATATCTAAATCACCAGATCCATCATAAACATTATCTTCAATAAAGAACTTAGAAGGATATTCTCCTATAGAAGGTCTATCAGGGTATGATGTGTTATTAACAAAACTGGATTCCATTCTTTTGATTCCAGAGTTGATATCATTAGGATCCTTATAGGCAAAAGGTCCATATATTGGATTGCCATCATATGCCCATCCAATTAATGCTGAGTGTGTTCCTACTCCAGCATTAGTAACACCCCCAATATCATTAAATGATTCTGCTATATCTTGATCATAAGCATGAATACTATATTGTAATAGATCATTATTAAGATTTTCAAGATGATCTATACCCTGCCATTGATAATTATCGATAGATAATTTTCTTATTTTGGCATTTAATAATCCATTCTTGCCCCTAGATTCTACAAATATACTTGTATTAGTAGAATAACCAATACCAGGATTAATTACAACAATATCATCTAATTGACCCAATTCATTAATAATTGGTTTTAATTGTACTCCACTACCAGTCGTTCCAGATCCAACTACACTAAGTTCTGGTAATGAGAAGTATTCTTTTCCTTTATTAACTACAAAAGCGTCAACAATTTTTCCACCTTCAATTATTGGTTTTACTTCAGCAGTTCTTCCATTTTGTATTGTTACTTGAGGATTAAAATAATGTCCAGAGATTTTTGATCCATATTTACTACCTTGATCATATAGATAAGCACCTGTTATCTCACCAGTAACAATTGGAGTAAATGTAAATGATCCAGTAACTGATGAAGCAAATGATACTTTAGCATCTATTTTTATATCTGGATATTTAAATACCTGATAACCAGTACCAGTAGAATTTAATCCAACATAATTACCTCTTTCATAATTTACAGTAGATGTTCCACCAATTCCTGCATCCGCTAATCTAAACGAATTGTCATTTAATTTAATAACCTTATATGAATGAGTAGTATCTAATCCCTGAATTGCCTTTGGTTGAGTAGATCCTATTCCAACCATAGTAGAATATTCTACTAAATCACCATCTCTAAACCCATGATTGTTAAAATTAACACTATCGAAAGCGGTTGAAATTCCTGAAGGATTTACAGGTAATTTTCTATATTGGAAATCATAACCAGAATTTAATACCTTAATTTTTCTTAGAGTATTCTTAGATTCTGTTCTAAACTTATGGAAACCAGCAGCACTTGTTGCTGTAGAGAATCCTATGGTATTAATACCAGTGACACCAAACATGGCATCTGCTTCAGTTTTAAATAAGAATATCCTCTTTGGATTAATGACCTTAATGAAATAAGGTGCACCATTAACTAAAAATTCAGTAACAACATTACTAACTTCTTTGAATTTAGTAATTCCTACAGAATCTTGTCCATTACTATTATAAAAAACTTTTTGACCATCAACAAGATTATGATCAGATTTAAATGTTATTGTTTCTTCTTGTATATCTAAACCACCTGAGAAGAATATATCTCTACTATCAAATTGAATTTCTCTAAATCTTGGACCAGTTATTGGTTCCAACAAACAATCTTTACCATTACCACCAGTTAAACTTACAGATAAAACCTTATCAATATCAAAGTTTTGCTCATCTACAAGAACTTCTTTAACAGTTCCATTAATAATAGGTTCTGCATAAGCAGTTGTACCATCCGAATCTAAAGGTGCTTCTATTGATAGTTTTGGTGGATTAGCAACATCATATCCAGTACCACTGTTATATACATCAATAGAGGACACAGGACCATATGACATGGTTTCATTTGCTATGGTAGATCTTATCTGAACACCATCTATTAAAACACCAATATCATTTACAGGTACATCTTTCTTTGTAGTAACACTTAAATCTTGAGATAATGGGAATTTTCTTAAAATTCTATTCTCATATAACTGTCTTTGATAATGATTTTTAAGAATGAAACTATGAACATGTGTACCACCTGCTCCAACTGGATCATTCCAAGTTACACTACTAGCACTACCAACAGCACTAATAGAGTTATATAAACTTATAGTTTTTCTATCAGAACCTTCAGCAATACTTATATAATAAGTCTCACCATCATCTAAACCATTAAATGGAATTCCAACATTACCTGCAGAATCTCTCACCTGATAGATGACATCATTACCTGTAATAAACTTTGTTGGAGTAGATAATTTAAACGCACTAAAGTCGTATTCTAATCCACTAATAGGATCTATTTGAGTAGCATTAGTAGAAGCAGTACCAACCTGATCATCTTGAACAAGTGTAATTCCACTTAATGGATAATGAAGTTCTGATACAAACTGTTCTAATTTAAGTGTACGACTTGGTAATGAGTTAGAAGCAACATAACCATCTTTTTTACCATCAACATAAACGTTTAGTATATCTGAAAGAATAACACTATTTGATGCCCCAATACCAATTGAAGTTCCAGGTATTGTTACTGAATCGGTAGTTTTTACTTTATTTAAATTTCTTCTTAAATCATACTTAGCACCTGAATTTGGTTCTCCTGTAATAAATGATACTCCATCTAGAGTAACTACATTAGAAGAATCAATTCTCTTAATTATACCACCACCAACTACTGACATAGTGCCTCTTCTTAAGAAGCTAACATTATCACCAACTTTTAAACTTGATTTATCAATATTACTTAATAAAGTAAAGGAGGTTTGTCCTGACTGTATACTTGAAACCTGATACCTAGAACTAGTGTTATAGATCCAACTATTAGCAAAAACTTCTTTATATGATTGAGTAGTCTCTGGTGTGTTTAGTATAACTTCACCAACATTCTTTATAGAAATCTCTTCACGTTCAGAAACTAATGATATATCTTCGCCAGCAACAAACTTAGATAGAACACCAGTAATTCTTATTTCGCATTTTTTAGATATATCTCCATTTTCATATCCATATACATTTTCAGAAGTTCTTATACCATTTCCTTGATCAATAGTATTAAGGATATTAGAACACCCAAAGAATTGATTTATTGACTTATTAGTGTAAGTAATAACATTATTTTGATCTTGAGCAATAAGTGATCCTGTATTACCAAAACCAATAGTCGAATCTACAGAGATAATAGAAGATCCAACAGAAACTGATTCTAAAACTTTAGTTTTTGCTTGAATACTAAAAGTTCCTTGAATTGTATCTCTATCATCAAATCCAACAAATAATGATAGTTGATAATAAGTTTTACCTTCTCTTGTTATAATCTCAACTTCAGATACGGAAGCATTAGTTCCATTATCATTTGATTTGTATATTGTCTGTCCTACTAGATTATATGGATCACCAGATATTGCTTCTGCAACAACTATTTCTCTACGAATAAATTCCGCAGTTGATGGCTTTACTAAACGTTCTTCAAGATCTAATACCTTAGCTTCAACACCATATAAGAGTTTGAATAGTATTATTATAGACTCTTGAATACCTTTTGATTGGTAGAATGATCTAGCATTCTTTATAAAGTTACCAACATCAATACCAGGATAGAATGTTTCATCCTCCAAACCTGGTAAAAAGGTTCTTTTTATCTTCTTATAAAACTCTTGTAAAAATAGTACGCTTAAATTAGTAACTACTGAATTAATGTTATGAGAAAGAGCATTAGTTTCATTAAATACTAAACTTTCTCTATTAACATCTAATAATGAAGATGAAATACCTACATTATATCCACTTACACCACTAAAACCACGAATACATCCAGTGAAAGTAGTGTCTGTTTTACCTGTATATGATATAATCTCATCACCAATCTTAATAAGACCGTAAGAACTAGGAAATCCTTTAGTTGAAGCAACTGTAATAGTTGTATCAGAAGCACTAATATCTGCAGGTAGAGTAGTTGTTCCAGTAATAACTTCTGGAACTAGGTTATCAACTTTAAGATATCGATCTAAATTGTCAATTAGATCAGTAGCACCACCTTGATACTCTTGAGAAATATAGTATTGCTTTAGAAAATCAGTTGCTAATGGAAAATCAGCTACCACGAATTCGGGTAACTGACTTTCTATTATTTTATTGACTTGTACTCTTCTGTCAAATTCTATGCTCATTCTACTTTCTTTCTATTGATCCGTTAGAATAACTTGATGTATAATAGTCTCTTGAGAATACAACGCCCGAAACGTCTTCACCAGAAGCAATTACATCTTTAACCATATTTATCTTACTATTAGAAACATCAAAACTTAAGTATAAATCCTTCAATCCTATGATGTCATTAGAATCTGGAAATGCCTGTATTTCGATTAAATCGTTGGCAGAGACTGTAGATGTAATGTTAACGGTATTAATAAGGAGTTCTCCTTTGTTATAATCAACTGTACCGACATCCTTTTTAACAATCTTCATTTCATTCTTATCATCTTTGGATACGATACATAAAACACCTTTTTTACTACCATCCAAATCACCTATACTATTTTTATTTGGAATATCAGTCAAATAAACAGTATTTGGATATCCAGAAATATTAAATCCAGTACTTTTTATGTTAAACCCTGCTTGATTTATATAAAAACGATTACCATAACATAATTCATACTGTGCAAATTGGTTTATCAAGACCTTCATATCTCTTCTAATTTTCACTTTGGTGATATTAGAAGTAATAGCATTGTTAACCCTATCAATCAGTTGGTTAATTTTACTAAATTTAAATCTACCACCAAATTTATTAATTTCTACATTATTACCATACTTTTGAAGAGTGTTGACAATATTACTTCTTAGTAAATTACCACTTGAGAATTGAGAAGTATTATAATAAACTGTTGAATCAATCTCCACATATAGTATTTTAAGGTCAACAATCTCAGAATTAATACCAGCAATAGCATAACTCTTTAATTTATTTTTAATTTGATGCTTATCAAAATCAGAAACAAATGTTCCATTTTTTGGTTTAATACTGATTTTTACCTTACCAAACTGTGGTGGATCTAATTCTTCACCACCAACAACCGCAACAGACTCTGTTGCAGGATAAATTGACTGTATTATTGCTTCATAATCTCTTGGCGTAACTGCCCTGTATTGTGCCGAATATAGTCTAGGAGCCAAATACTTGATTGACGCTAAATCTTCGTTCTCAGACCCATTTGAGGCACGATTAACGGTAGTTACTGTTACAGTATCGACTGGTATTACCGATACAGTGTCAACATTATTAGTTAAAAGATAGTCACATGTTCCTTGGAAGTCAAATATACCCGTAGATCCTGCTTTTCCACCTGCTCCATTACCTTCAGCACCATCAGTTACGATATATCTAACCAAAACTTGAGCATTATTCTCAAGTTTTTTACCAAAGAAACCATCACCAAAGAGAATTTCTACCTTTTCATCCTGAACCTCTTGAATTAAGAAGATTTCAGAGTCTTTATTCAAATTAAGGATATTATCAATCTTTCTATACTCTCTACCTTCACCCGTTTCATTAGTTCCTTTAACTTTAACTACTATAGTTGAAGTATCAATCTGAGAATTATCTAAAATAAACCTTTGATCTTGACTACTATTGACTAAAAACCTAGTTTCAACTGCAGTTCCCTGTCTTACTTCGATATTTTCAAAAGATGCTACTCTTTCACCTAGAGTATTAGTTGCTACGTTTGCTGTAACAGGGTTTGATATTGAAAATCTATAGTTTGTGTTATTAGCGTTTCCTACACATACAATACCAGGTCTTATTCTAAGTTGTCTTATATCATTATTACTATCTTGTATCTTTACATCAAAATTAACTGTTGCTGTTGCTGCAGTTTTAGATCTAGGTACATATCCAATGTTACGAGCAAGTGATATTACGTTCTCTCTTACAGTAGCAGAGTCTAAAAATGACTCATTTACCACTAAATTGGCATTAAATGCGTTAATATAGGTATTATATGCTAAGGCATCTATTAAAACAGAAAAATTAGACCCTTCAAAGTCAAAATCAGTAAAATTTGAGTTGGATTGTAAGAAATCCTTTAACTGAGTTTTGATCTGATCATAATCTAGCGTACTAAATTGGGTGAATGGCATTATCTTATCTGGTAGGTTCTAACAAAAAGGTAAAAGATTGACGAGGAACCTCTAAACCAACAATATCAAATACAACTGTAACTTCAAAAGCGTTCAAATCTGGTTTTCCTTGAACAATAGTTCTAATATTGTTCACTCTAGGTTCATAGTTTCTAATTGAAGTCTTAATTTGATCTTCAATTATATAAGAAGTGGTCTGAGTATAGTTCTCAAACAACATTCCTCTCACATTGGAACCGAATAAGGGATCAAAAAACTTCTCAGTAGGTATAGTTTCCACTATGTTCCTAACTGACCTAGCAATTGCACGTTCATTAAGTAGAACGGGCATATCATTAGTAACTGGGTGGGGCATAAACGACAAACTTATGTCTTTAAATCCCCTAGATGTTCGCTTAATCGGCATTGACGAAGCAATGTATATTATTTTCTCTTGTTATTTATACCAGATTTCTTAATTTATGCCATGTTGATAAGAATTCTGCGGAAATTCCTCAATCCAACCATTCATAATGTACTTATTACCAGTTAAAGGTGGATTTCCACGGTGTGTATGAGTCCATCCTGCAGGAAAAACAATGATTTTACCTGTTTTTGGGGCAATTCTACACCTTTGATATAAGAATTCAGTCTCTCCACCTTCAAATCCATCATTTAAGTAAGTAATAACGACTAACTTACGATAGGTGTCAGGAGCACATGCGTCATGATGCCACGTATGATACCCTTCAGAGGGACGAGTCTTCTGTAATTTACAATACTTGTACTCAAAGGGAGTATTTTTAAGTATTTCATATGTTTCCATGTAATGATTAAGTACACTCATTACAATATGATTCCAATCCTGTGCCATTGGTAATGTAGTATTATAGACACTCTGTTCTTCATGCTGTAATAGTTGTGTAAGAAACAGTTGTTCGTTCTTTACTGCACCTGTACTACGAGGAGTAATTAGACCAGCACCAGCAGATGCCATACGCTCATAAAAATCGACAAATTTATCTCCATCAAGATTACTTTGATATTCGGAAATAAAATTGTCGTGATTTCTATAGCCCGTGATTTCGGGAGATTGACTCATCTCCCCTGACCTCTGTATCTTTTACGAGACGAGTTACGGGATGTGGGGGCATATTTTGTATGCTTTCCTGTTCCTTGACGAGTTTTTTTCGGTTTTGATTCTACTGTTTCAACACCGTTAGCGTTAAACATTTTTGCCATAATTAATCTTCAATAAATTCAGTTTTAATATGAGAAGGATCTGGTGTTCCATCAATATAGAAGTCCTGTGCCAAATCCTCCATAGTGTTAAAATACTCGTCTTGAGAGAGATCCTCATAAGCAACCTTACCATCAATTAGAATATTATAACGAGTCATTAGATTACCCTTGTTTTCTCATGACCGACTCGAACTCTTGGATCACACCAGATCTCGAAACCTGCCTCCTTTGCATCTAGGCAGAATGAGACATCTTCGCCACACATGTCTTGGACTTCGCCCGATTCAAAGATTTGCATCTTCGGAGCGAACCAAGGATAAGGCATACCTTCATGCTCAAATACTCCATTCTTGATGAGCAACCAACCAAAACCAGTATAGTCTACTGTAAATGGTTTCTTTCTCTTTGAGATACTTTCAATGGTTTCATGATTCATCACACCACCATTAGTACGGAAGTCATCCTCCTCTAACCAATGAGCAACTGATGTAGTCTTACCATCTTCTGTACAATACCAACCACCAGCAAGATCCTGATCCATTAGAACTAATTGCCAGAACTTTTCTGTATTGAATACTATATCACTATCAATCCATAACTGATAATCATACTGTAACTTACCATCCCAAGGTTTCTGATCAGGTCCTCTTAAGACATTAGCACCTAAGCACTTACATCTTGCGAAGTTAACCATTGACGAATAATCTTGGGAGATCTGTATCGAAGCCTGTGCTTGGACAAGATCAAAGCATAACTGTACAAAACTCTTTAAAAATTGATATGAAACTCCACGACCTGGTAGACAGAATACTACTGTCTTTCCCTTTATGAGTTCTTTTGCTTTATCGTAATCCCACTCTGCTTCTTTTTTTACCACAGGGGATTTCGCTTTAACTGTAAATCCTTTTGACATAACCTACGTAATGTTATAATCATATTATATCCCATTATGTATAGTAAGTCAACTTAAATTATAAGGTAGGGTTATCAGTAACTTGCATCTTCTGTTATATCTGTATCGTATTCTATTTCTTCGTATGTTAGTTCATCCTTAAAGTATGATTGATATATTCTTCCCCATATCAATTTAAACTCATAATCATCAAGATCCTTAAAGAGACACTCTCCTCTTAGATATATGTGATATGTACTAGTCCTCTGATTCTGTAATGATGAGTTCATCGCCATCTGTTTTAAAGGTTACTTCTGTGTCTTCGTACCAACCTTGATCATTTATAACCCACTCTGGTATTCTTAGTAGGTATTCTCCTGTTGCAGTATCAATCTCTATGGGGCGTTTTTGATTTGGGATATTTTTTTGCATACTGTGGATATGATTTTTCCATTATATATCACTTTTGAATTATTCGCAAGTCGTGGACTGTGGGCGTTTTTTAACAGGGAAAAAAAATTTGAGTTTCATTGTAATATTGTTCTCGCTTCCGTAACACTTTGTAGGTTAGGGTAGTTAGTGCTTTTTAAACGGGGGCGGGGGGCGGCGGACCCCCTGCTGATACACGAACGACTAAGACCTGCTGATCACCCCACGCTCTCCCGTGGGTACATATTTCAGGGGTGGGACTGCCACGCCATAACGCCCACCTGTTCGGGTTGCCCATTTGTTCGCTGCCTTACCGTGAGCAATTGGCAGTTTTGTCACTTTGTAGATTTTGCCGTTCAGAGAAACTGTTCTTTTTTGCATTTTTTGGGGTTTTAGGGAAAAGAGCACGAAAAAAGACAGGCACTAATGCCTGTCGGATACGTTATAATACGAAGGGGTAGGAGGGGCAGGACGGAGACCAGCACGAACCTGATCTGCTTCGTATGCCTCTAGCAACTCTTTTGCTACCATGTCCTTACAGAACTGAACCATATTAGGGGAGCAGTAGTAACCGTTGCCTGTGATCATTTTGTTTTTCATACTCTTAGTATAGGGAAGGATGGGAGAAAATAGGGGTGGGAGTGTGCCAGTTTATGAACTGGTCACTTTGTCCCACGTTTTGTCGAAGAGGTCGGGATCTGAATCCTGTTCGTTCTCTGCGTCGTCATGATAGAGATCTAAAGAGGCAACGGTTGAGAAGAGGTCAGAGATAAGACGGAGTTCTTCTGAAGTGAAAGTGATTGTTTTTTCCATACCTTTATAATACCATAAAAAGACCCCTGTGGAGGGGTCAAATCTTAAATTAATCTAAAAGTTGTATGAGAAAACGTGTCCGTTCTCAGAGATCCAGTAATCTTGTGAAAGGTTCTCCCATGTGGCGTTCCAATCGGTTTCTACCCACCAAGGGTTCTTATTCTCAAAGAAGCAGTCCTCAACCAACTCTTGAGCGTAGTCTGCTCCTGATTCCCAACATCCGTGATAGGCATCCTCTACATGCTCACAGTAGGCACAGTCGCCGCACTGCTCCTCTAAGAAATCCTCTACAACTTCTTTGGTAGTATTTTCTACTGCCTCAAAGTATTCAAGGATGTAAGGCAGTTCGGCAATGCCGTGATCTGAAACAAATTCAGAGATCTGATCCCATTCAAGGTCGCCTTCTAATAGTGCGTCTGCTGCTATGCGGATGCCCTTAAGATTAAGGAATAAATCCTCACCCTCTTCAAATACAAAGTTGAGAAGGTCGTTAACGTGCTTTATCCACTCAGTGCGGATGTGCTTGTCCTCCTGCTGGTTAAAGTATTCAACGAAAGAAAGGGGAGTTGCGGTCATGGGAATGATTGCGTTTGTTATTATTAGTATACATGAAAAGAGGGGTATTACTACCCCCCAAATCTTTAGAAATCATTTAGAATGGAAGTTCTTCTGCGTGGGGCATTAGAAAGTAGTTCTTCCTTTTGCTTACGCTCTGCCTCTTTAAGTGCTGCGTAAATCTGAGATGTCAAAGGTTGCATTTTAAAAAAGGCAAGTTGTTGTGAATAGTATTATACTAAGGATTGCTAGGGCGTTACGCTCTTCTCTAACATCCTTCACACTCTGTAACGCATCAAAGATTTGTGCTTTGGTGTTCTTGAGTGTAATTTGGGTCATGGGTTAAAAATCGGTTGAACCGTTCAAATACTCATCTATGGACTTGTTTTGCTCATCGGTTAGGGTTCCGTTAATAGCATCTTCCATAAGCATTTGAATTGCTTCGTCTGATACTGTGTCGAATAAAAGGTCGTCCATAGGGAATTAATTTGAACTTAAGTTAATGATAGCAAAGAAAATGCCCCTGTAAAGGGGCAATGTGCAGGTTAGTCAACTGTCACAGGGTTGAAATAAAAATTACCCTTAGAGTCCTGATGAATACCTGCGGAGTTAATACCAGTACCGCCCACGCCTGTCACCCTGCGAGAAGATAGACGTTGAAAAATGCGGATAACGTCTGTAAACTCTTCAATGGTTAGGTCGTCACCCTCCCAGTCCTCCACGGGAATGGCATTGTCAAGATCGGGTGTTCCATCGGCAAAGGTCGGAGCAGATTGGAAAATGCCGTTCTGGTCAATCCAAAATGTGTGTCCTACTTTGTCTGAATTAATCATGTCGGGGAATGTGTGAATAATATTAATAATAATCCCCCACTCCGAAGAATAGGGGTTATGTGTGACAGTTTACCAGTTGGCATCCTGTTGGGCGTAAATGTTTCTCATAGATTGTAGGATTTCATCACATATTGTAGACATCTCCTGACTGCTCGCTCCGTGGATTGGATCATAATCTACAAAATCCTCCACAGGGTCGCCACCTGCTGAAACTTCTCTCAAAGACACATAATCCCCTGTTGGGTTGTACGCTGCTTCGATCTGAGTATGCTCATCAATCTGAAAAATCATCTGGGAAATTCGGGTATGCTCCATTATTGCCTATTTTTCATGCCCTGCCTACGTCCCTTGTGCCAATATTTTAACTGTCCTTCAAATGTTAAATGATTGTGAAATATACCAAATTTGCAGATTTGATCCTCTATAATAAGAATAACAAGCAAAGACGGGAGCAGGGTCGCTCTACTGAACAACCTTCGCCACTCCCCCTGCGATGAATTATTATTAGTCACAAATATTAATGCCTATGTGCCACTTCTCAAACTGTCACAAGGACGCTTGACAAATCGGCACATTCCGATGTATAATACAGTTTCTCAAGTGGCACATCCTATGCCACATCTCATAGTGTCATGCCATATGTGCCAGTTCACATACTGTCACATGCTGTGCCACATCATAAAGTGCACATGCTATAATATGTGTAACATATGATTATGCATAGTGCTTATATGCTAGTGCCTCATATGATACATCGAGACGTGCATATGCGTCATCTAGATCATCATATGATGATGCGTAGATCTCGTCTAGATGAGAATCTAGTTCTGTTTCTGTATGCATGAGATCTAGTCGAGATTCATTTGATGTTATATGAATATTATAGCAGATCTAGTCGAGATTGTCAACACGAATGTAACACGAAAATCTAGTTGAGCAAACACGAAGATCTCGAACAGATCTCGACTAGATTATAACACGAATAAGACACGAAGTCAACACGAAGATCTCGATGACTTTTTATGTCCTGATTTCCAGAAATTTTCGCCTTGTGGGTTGACGAAACGCCCTCTGCATGGTACGCTCGCTAAGTCCACAACACCTCAGAGGATTACAAATGGATACTCAAGGATACTATCCTTATAAAACACAGAAATATATTTATAAAGGTATTTAAAACCTTATTTTAATTAATTATTGTATCAACCAATACAGTTTCTCTTAATTCCAAGGTAATGAATCACCCTGCTTTGCAAGTCTTACAGGGTCAGTAACGTACTGTGTTATATCAGGTCTTAGACTACTCTCAATACGTTCACACTCTGTCGTTCCCAACCCACTTTTGACCCATTCAAGTACCTTCGATTCTGTCAAATTATCATACGCTATTTCAGGTGTATTATAAGCAAACTCTATGTTACCTGTGTATGTCTGAGACTTGAATATTTCATCCTTAGAACTAACTGCTGCTGGTGCAGTATATGGGTTAGTATGTGCTGTATGATTAGCATCTAAAGTCTTATCAGAATTCAATGTATGTCCACCATAAATTGCTGGATCAGGTTCTATAGTAATCCACTCATTACACGTTACATTATACTGAACTGCTTCAACAAATCCATTGTCCTTTAAGACTGCTAATTGTTCTACTTTCCAATCCGTTGTAATACCTGTAGGCATCTTTCTATCTTACTCAGTAATATATCTATACCACACTCTTTCCTATGAAATATGCTGAATAGTATTTTACAATCCCATTGGTAGTAACGAATTTCTCAACCCATTCTTTGCTACACTCGTCAATGTACTCTCCTTCAGGGTACTTTGCTTTCAGTATATTCTTACTCTGTTCAAGTAACCACTCCTTATACTCTTTACTAGGCATTGTCCTCCTCTCCTATAATACACTCAGTCCCTAAGTCAAATGTAGATGTCAAGTCTGCTAATAACTCTCTATCCTCTTTAGTCAACACCTTTACATTATCTTCTTCCTTAACCATTATCCTCTATCATATAACTCATCATTGCCAAGTACATGACAGTAAATGCAGATACCCCACTCAGAATAATGGCAACCATCTTTAAAGTTATTAACCAATCCATTGCTTAATAAATGTTTACATTAATATTTAGATACTATAGCACACCCTCTCAAACTATTGGGGGTCGGAATACCGTCCTTCTTGACTCTTATACATGCTTACAGAATTTGGCGTTGCAACCTCGCTGCACCCCTCGGAGATGCCTCTCCTATTCTTAATATATTCTAATTCTCCCCAGTTCTCTCTATTACATTGAAGTAAACAATGAACATTCCTATGCCTATGAAATTTGCCTGACGAATAAACATTGTCGGGTTTCGGGTAACTGTGTATTTCTATAGTGATATACTGTGATATTGGGTTCCACCCTTGCTTACGCCTTAACGCATTGTTTACAGGATCACCCTTAAAATATACCCACCCTTCATGGACTTGTCCTAAACTATTAGTCCATACAACATAATCATCGACTTGTGGTTCATACATTGTTAATACTGATTTAGATTCATGGACACTACAACTCTCTTACCTTCTGTTTGATTTACCTCATGGGAAACCGATGAAGGGAATATAATTAACTTACCATTCTCAGGTAATACTTCTAATTGATTTTCAAATACTACAGGGGCAGCATTTTCATCACAATCAACATAGTATATAACACTTAGGCAGAAGGGAAAATGATCGTGATACTTTGCATAATCACCTGACTCATACATCATCAACCATTCATTCGCAATACTGAATGATATATTATTCTCTTGAAGATGATACTTACATAGGAAATCTACATGATTTAAGATCCAATCATTGAACCAATTAAATCTTTTATCACTTTCTACATGCCAATCACTTCTCCAATTACATACAACATTAGTTGTTATACTTTCACTATGTTCCTTTCGATACTCTTCAATTAATGGTAATAACCTTGCATTAATATGATAATGATCTCTTGGTATTGTACTGAATATAGGTAATTCTTTATTGACTCCTATAACATCAAAACCCCTGTAAGGATCAGTCAAACTCATAGTTTATCGGGTACTGCTCTTAAGTCTCTTGGGTTTGTACCCTGTTCCATTGCTCTCTCTAATACCTGAGATGCTTCTGCCTTTGTAAGATGTACTGCTTTCTCATCTAATAGTAACCATCCATTTGTGTAGTTCTGTTCTACACGCCATAACTTTGCTGCCATTGTTTTAAGTAGTAAATGCTTCTATAATACCTGATTCATATTCATCCTGTAAGGGCAACTTAGTTGCTTTAATTACATTTGGCATGATACGATCAACGTAGTCCTCATTGAATCCCTCTTCAGATGCTAGTATCTCAAATGCTTCTGAGTCATCATCCGCAATTAAGTTTACTATTCCACCATACTCTGATTGTGGAAAGGGAACCCAATAGTCAACTATGTATAATGATTTAGTCACTTGAATAATATAACTTAATTGATATTATACCACACTACTTTCTATTATTCAACCTCTCTAATTGTCTGTCTAATATCATATTAATATCCCTGATTGATGCTGTTAATAATGCACCATCAGCATTATCTTCCAATAAATCTTTTAAATGCTCCAAATGTTCCTGAGCAAGCATGATCTTAGTTTGACTATTCAATCTCATAATACAAACTCTTTCATGTAATAATCATAAGTAACCTGCATTTCTTTTGCTCTACGCTTATAATAGGTTTCATTACACTTGCGTGTTGTTTCTCTACGCATATAAGCAAGTTCCTCTATGGATGCATGATCCATAAAGGATTTAAATGTCTTAATAAATTCTGCTATCTCAGAATCACTCATTACAGAGTACAACCTGCGTCCTGTTCAGTATATACAATATCATCCTCTAATGCACAATGCATTGAGCGTATTGTATTCTTAGTCACTTCCATGTTGTTTACACATTCATCCTGAGTTGAGGAATGAAAAAACTCATCCTCGCTTATTTCCTCTAAGTGATCTACTAATAGATTTGTTAACAGATCAAATTCTGCGTTCTCTAATGTTATGGTTTTCATGGCAAGTGACTCCCTTAAGAACAGTTAGTTAATATTTATACATTATACAGGAAATGTTACAATATGTCAACAGGTAGTAATTTTGTCATTGATATTACAATTAGAAATGATAACATAACAACTACATCCCATCCTTTTGTGCGTACAAAATATGGTATGCTAATGAAGTTTGATACCAAATACATTAATGCTCCTATGGTAGCAGATACATGTAATACAACAAAATATGATACCACAATCAGGAAAGATCCAATGACCCTTCCTGTAGTGTCTAATTTCATTACTTTAATGTCCAATTAATTTTAAGATAATTGTCATCATGTAGTCTTGGAATATCATCAGGATCTTCTGTAATGAATACAAACTCTTCACAGAAGTATTCTGCACTAATGCCTCCAAGATCCTCACATGCTCTTAGAATCTCATCACAGTCATCAGCGTTCATGCCCATAATATCAACTAAGAAGTCAATGTCGGCAAAGATTTGGTTTGAAGGGGTGTTCATTGATTTAAAAGGGAAAAACGATTAATGTTATCAAATTTTGGATTCTCCAGTATAATGTCTCTTACATGCTCACGATCTACGCTATCTCCATCACCCCATGAATAATGTGAATACTCAATGTCACCTTTCTCAATTCGATCAAGGTAAATGACATAACCATCATAAATGTCTTTTTTGGTCAATCCCTGAATAGGATAAAGAGTATCGTCATGCTCACCATAGAATGACCAGACATAATCAATAAACTCATCTAAGTCAAAAGTGTTCATGTTGCAAGATCCCATAGGTTTTCAAATGATTCAATCCACCTTACCTGTTCAATGGTAAGTTCGGATTTGTCCTGTTCATCAGCAGAAACAAAGGGTAAACCCTGTTTTGTGACGTAATCTTCATAGACCTGAACTAACAGGTCTACAGAGTCGAATACTTGAACTGTCATTAAACTGCCTCCATAGAGTCGTTAGTGATTACATACTTGTGAGTCTGAACATACTCTCTAATCTGATAGTAGAAGTGATCCCTTGAAATAGGATATTCTCTTTGAGTGTCACCACGAAAACGTAATGTTTTCAATACTTGGTTGTTGTCACCCTTGATAGGATTGAAGTCAACAACCATATTACCGTCTTTAGAAGCAAGTCTCATTGGGTTGTTCCCTTGTTTACTCTTTTATTATAGCGAGTCCAGATCTCTTTTCTGGTGTATGTGTGCCACTTCTGCAACTGGCACAAAGTCAGTCATTTCTCTCAACTTTGATATAGCATTATGAGCATCCTGTTCGGATTGTGGATCAAAGTCTAACCACATTTGCTCAAGTGACCATACTACAAGGTCATACTCATCTTCAGTTAGTTTCTTAGTCATGGAAATTAGGAATGAAAACTTCAGGGGGTGTACTGCTATTCATTGTATCAACCATACGATCAACACACTCAGCATAGTCACCATTAGTGTCTATAACACACTGTTCTACTTTTTCTGCCTCACTATCTACAATCTCAAAGTCAACCGCATATCCTACATATCCATCCAGACTATTATCTTGAATGTCTGTGATGCTAATAGGACACTCACTTAACCATTCATGGAATTGTTCTTCTTTTGTTTTTGGTTTTGGATGCATTTCGTTGTACTGATCTTGTAAGTAAGTCATTAGGATTCCCCCCGAATGTTTTTAATTAGTTGAAAGATTTGATATGCTTCATAGTCAGTTATATCTTCTCTTATTTCATTTCCATTCTCATCTTCAGTTGTG
>Ga0208159_1000027_pt1 | contig 49765 bp, 83 predicted proteins | sample 9_EtaG_FD_184082 | JGI IMG/M metagenome (GOLD analysis project Ga0208159, IMG submission 184082) | Marine viral communities from the Subarctic Pacific Ocean - 9_ETSP_OMZ_AT15188 metaG (SPAdes) (version 2) | ecosystem: Environmental > Aquatic > Marine > Oceanic | place: Pacific Ocean | collected... | reverse complement strand
CACAGTACATGGCAATTCTTGTACAGAACCATTGTAAACAAAGAAATTACTTTTACCTATCCAATAAACATTTCCATCAACACTAATAGAACCATTTATAGCCACTGCACCACAATTTACTGCCAACAATCTAAATGAAAACGTAAATGGTGGTCCAACAAAAGACATTCCATATACAGCCTCATCTGTATTTATAAATGTTTCATCTTTAGTTGGTATAATAGATATTATTTTATTACCAACCTCAAGTCGCTGGTCTCCTGCCGTATTGGTGGCAGTTGGTGTAAAATTGGTAAAATCTTCTTGGTCTGAAAATCTAATTAACATTGGGTCTTGGTCTGTTGTACCTACGAGTGTTGTACCACCTACAATTAAATGCCTATCGGGAAAAGAAATTGCAATCGTTCTATTTTTGGTTGGTACATCTGTGGCACCTGCAATACTAGAAACTAATACTGCCCTACTTGTTTCTCCAGATGATGTGTCCCAATAATATATTTGACCATTTCTATTGTTTGCTAAAACATCTTCTCCCCATAATTGTAATGACCATTGTGTTGCCTCTAATGTTACTGTATCACTTGTAACGTCTCTTGCTGTACCCCATGTACTTTCGCCCCATGTGCCGACACCCCAACCTGTAGCAGTATCTGCACTTTGAATATTCATTTCAGCATCTCTACCTATGAGATATTTAATATCTAAACCTGTTCCACCACCTGTGGCATTACTTGATGCTTGAGTTGGTGATTCTATCGTAAATGTATTTGTGCCTGTAACAGTTATTTCGTAACCTTCTATTCTATTCAATGTATCTGCTGAAATACCACCAACTGCAGTTGCTTCTTCTATAACAATATAATCACCTGTTTTTGCGCCATGCCCAGTATCTGTTACTGTAATTGTTGTTGAATTATTGGTTGTTTCCAATGGGTTAGACAGATTTGTTGATGTTTTTCTTAAAGGTGTAATATCGTATAAAACACCACTATTTATAATATATAAATGACTATGAGTACCTAACACAATTCTATCTATTCCATCTGTAATAGACCTATAAAATATTGCGTTTTTAGGTTTACCTTGTGCTAATGTTGTAGAACTTGTACTTGTTGTACTAAAATAAACTTCTTCTTCCCAACCACCAATTTTTGTTGGGTAACCATTTCTAAATCTTATTAAATTACTATCAACGTAGAATGGCCCATTTTTACCTGCTGAATATTCTGTAATATCTTTTACAATACCTGCATTTAATTTTAAAAGTCTATAACTCAAACTGATATATTCCCCATTCTTTTACATAATCTTTCTGCTCGATTAGGTACCTGTGAATACCATTTTGAATTTCGCATCTCGGTTTCTGCACCTTTCCAGTTATGATTGATTACATTTTCTTTCATACGGATAAATTTAGATAAACGAGGTCGCCCAAGATTAAACATCATATTTGCAATAATTAGTTGTGCTTCATCTGGCAATGTGAAAAATTCATCATATAGTATTGTGCAATCTTCAAGTACCTTTTCAACGTCTTTTAAGAAGCACTCGTTAACTCTTTCTTCACTTACCTTTGTACCTACCTCAAAATCGTTTTCTGGGTCTGTAGCCTTACATAAATGTCCTATTCCAAAAGTTTTATAACCGAGGTGGTCTAAATACAGTTCGTATTTAACTCCCTCATCTTCAATTAATTCTGTTTTTAATTGCTCAATATCCATCTAAACCTCTTTTAAAACATCAAAATCAGACCAAACTGTATATTTAGAATTACTAACATCGTAATCTTCTTCACTGCTTTTACAAGCAGGGCAGATATATTTAATGCCTTTAATAACATCTTTATCAGAAACAATTTGTTTTTGCATTGCTATTTTACATCTATAACACAATCTCATTTTGTTAAACCTTTTTGCTTTTCATATGTCCTAAGTCCGCCAATGCCAAGCATTCCGCCTAAAACAGTTAAAAGTGTACCCATATCAAAACTTGGCAAATCTGGTATAACAACACCACCAATAGCACAACCAAATATAATTAAGTCTTTTAGGATAAAGTGATATAAAAAAGCAATCGCACACGTCCAACCTACAGCAGGGCGCCAACCGCCTTTAAATAATGAACCAGATTGAGCTTCTGCTTTATTTATCTCTAATTGTGCAAGCAAAGCCTCTTGCGTATGTTTTTCAGACATGGTGGCAATCTCGTGTGCCAATTTGGCTTTTTGGTCTGCATCAGGTATAAATTTATCTAATAATCCTGTAACTGGTCCAATCAATGCCTGTAACATTTATTTCTCCGTCATGTCCCACATCGTGAGCATCTTTTTTTAAATCTATTATCTATCCATACTTTACCATAATAAAGTATAAATAGCCAAAAGGTAAATATTACACCTTCTATATAACTTAAATCATGCCATGCATCTAATAGGATATTTTCCATCTTAACCTCCCAACAGGTAATTCTTTACATTTGTATTTTACAGGTTTCCATAAAGGGTAATATTTATGTACCTGTCTACTAATTTGTAATGCCCTTTCTTTACATTGTTGTTTTGTTTCGTATGGTCCCCTTGTATCTTCTAATGTTTGGCAGGTATTAGGCATTGCTATAATACATATTGTAACCAATGCCTTAAACATTATTTTCTATTCATAATAGCACTTGCACCCATATATGCACCCACAATACCAGCACCGCTAATATAAAAAAGATTACTGATATCTGCCAAAGCCTTAACTCTTTCAATATCGACAAAAAACATTGCACCAGTAAATAAACCCATAGCAACCAAACTGGCAGTTGCCATACGTCTTTGTGCTCTTTGTTTTCGTAAATCATGTTCAAGTTTTTTTATTTCAGTAACATGCGTAAGTTCATCATCTGAAACCACACCATCGCCATCTGTATCATACTCGTTATATTTACTGTTATTTTCTAAAGATTTTTTCATGTATCAATCTTTAAAATTTAAGTTATGATTTAGGGTATTTATCTTTTACTGCCTTGATTGTAGTTTTCCACCCATCAATACCATTATGGTAAATATCATCAAGTTGGTCTGCAATGGTTGGGTATTCTACTGCTCTTTTTTCGGCATATGTACGATTAGCAATTGCTTTTGCCTCAGCATCTTCTATGGCTTTTTTCTCTGTAGAATGTTTGTTTTCAAAGTCATAACTTGATATGTCTTTGATTTCTTCATTTTTTTTGCCATCGTTATATTCTATTTCGCCTATTGTTCCATTCCATTGTATGGCATGAATGTTATCGGCAACCAAACCAACGAAATTTTTGCTATCTATGACCATACCATCAACAGCAATTCTTGATGTACCGTCTTGTTCGCCATCTTTCATGTAAAGTATTTTTGCCATTATTTTTCTCCTAAAGTTAATTGTGCACTAGAAAAGGTTGTTAATCTTCCCTTAATGAAGGTGTTAAAAGACAAACTTATTCGTTCTTCTTTATCATTATTATTTTCTACAAAATGATACAACGTTGAGGGAAATAACAAACATCTTCCCTCTTGTATTTTAATATTACAAATATTTGAATTATAGGTATTAATTTCAGTAAAATCAAAAGCAAAATTTTGGAATATATTTCTATGGTCGTGTTTAAATGAAATAGGTGTATTACCTTGAAAATAATAAGTACCACTTATAAAAGAATTAGGGTGCGAATGAAAATGATGTGATGTATTGGTTGGATTTATATTCAACCATGATTGTGTTATATATACATCAATATTTTTTATTATACATAAAACCTCATGAGCATATTTACTAATTTGTTCTAATAAATATTTTTTTAAATCAGATAAATATGGAATATCTAAAATATAATGGTCTGTTGTTATTATATTACCACTAGTATTTCTTGATTGGTTATTAGTTGCATATTTAATCAAAGCATCTTTATTATTGGCATCTAATGTATATCCATCACTTAAATACACAGGTATTGAAAACAAATTTTCTATTACATTTTGTGTCATACTATATAATACCAACCTGTTGCTATATACTTATTTGTTGAATATACTGCATTACCTCTGTGGGTATGTGTAAATCCACAAGGAAAAAAACAAACCGTACCTTTTTTTGGTTGTAACTTTATTCCATATTCAAGAAATTCTGTCTCGCCTTCTCCCTCAGGAATATCATTTAAGTATATTGTCCATGTTATTAATCTGTGGCATTGTTCCCCTATACCATGTTCTTTATGCCATTCATGGAAACCACCTTTTGGCGGTGTTTTTTGTACTTTAACAACCCTACTATAATATTGAAGTGGTGCCAAAGATGGAAATTCCTCTATATACTTAGTTAAAGCCTTATCTAATATTTGGTTAGTTTCGTAAGTTAAATCTTCTGAGTCATTTCGTGTATCGCTAAAATAAAATTGAAAATCTTTTCTATTTTGGACACCATTTTGATCTGCACCAAATTCCATATGTGTTGACGATTCTTTTGCTAATTTTTCAAATCTTTCAACCATTCTATCGCAATAATCATCAGAGGCTAAATTTTCATAATTACTTATAAATGTTAAATTTTTAATTTTTGTCATGTCATTCATTATATTTTACCTACATTTGTTTTTCAATTAGGGCATAATTTAAATTAAATGCCAATGAACGTCTAGTACCAGAACCTTGAAATGGATAAACTGCATGTAAAAGTGTTGATGGAAACATAAATAATTGACCGATTGTCGGCAAGGTCATAAAAGTACCTTTTGATAATAAGCTATGGTCTACTGTTGAATGTATAAATTCTATACGACCATCAATGTTATTTTTTCCTTTATATTGTCTTGGTGCAAATTCTGGTAATTGTAAATATAACACTGCTGATATGGTGCAATTTGTATGATTATGAATTGGATTGTATTCATTTTCTTTTTGATTTACAAACCAAGCACTAGTACATTCAACAGAAATATCAACATTATCTGCACTATATTTTTTTAAACCAAAATGTGTATTATTTTGTTCAAAAATTGAATGCACATAATGTCTACCTAAATCTAAAAAAATGCTTTTGATGCCAATAGAATCCATTTCAGAATCTGTTATTTCTGTTTCATCTTCTATTTGTCCAGCAAGTGTTGCGCCAATGTTTTTTGCATTTTCTCGGTTATCTGCAAAATTGTTTATACGATTAACAACATAATCTTCAATATTAGTAACCAATATTCTTGGTGCAAATGGTGCCAACAATGTTGTTTGTAAATTCATTCTTGTCATGTCATTCATTGTGATAAAGCCCTATTATTTTTATTTTTAAGCTCTATAATTTTAGATAATTCAAGTAAATTTTGATTTGACTCATTTGCTTTTACCATTTCATTTCTGAAAGATTCAATCGCCGCTCCAGATTGTCGTGATTGCATAGCATTTTCTACCAACAAAATAGGTAACCAAGCCATTGCACAAGCATACTCATCAACTTCTTTACCATCATTTGGGTTTGTGCCTTTCATTTGAACAAACCAAGCACATTTAAATTGTTTACATTTTTTGAAGCCATTTAAAGGGCAATTTTCCTCCACCTTTAATTGCATATTAATCCTTATTGGCTATTATAAAATCCACGTAGTTAACATTAATTGCCGCGGTAGATGCACCAACTGCTAAGTTACCTGCTGTTACATTACCACTTAATGATGGCGAACCAGAAAGACTTGGAGCACCTGACATGCTACCACTTAAATTATGTGAGTGATTGTGTGAACCACCACCACCAGTATTGGCAATAATATTGTTATTTGTATTTGTACCTTGTGTATTTATATTTGCACCAATACCTTGAACAATAGGAACGTTACCACCATTAAAGAACATAGTATGGTTATGTGCCGGTATTTGACTGGTTGATAATGTGGTACTACCTATGTTACCACTAACACTTACTCCTAAATTTCCAACAGCAACTGCTAAATTACCAGCATCTGTTGATAAATTAGAACCCGGATTACCACTAACAGAACCACCAGCAACTGTTGCGCCACTGCCAAGAGCAGTACTAAATGCCACACTACCACCAGTTCCAACTGAACCAGTTACAAGTCTTAATGCCTTATCATTATGTGTTGTCTGTTTTGTCCAACCAGTTGGAGCCGCAGTCTGTTGAAACAACATAGATGTACCTGATGGGAAAGGTTCTGCATTATTAACCGCAGTTGTTACAAAGGCAGTTGTTGCAAGTCTTGTGGTATTATTACCTGCTGTCTGTGTGGTAGATGTTGGATTACCGCCTAAATTTAAATCTGTAAAAGCATCAACAACATTTGCACTTCCACCACCACCATCTAAATATACTGCTTTAACTTCTCCATTTGCAATATTAACAGTTGTACCTGAACCTTGTTTTATAGTTATTATTTGACTACCTGTTGTGGCATTTTCAATAAATTGTAATCTACTTACTGTATTTGGTAGAATAGTAAGAACTCTTGTTGCAGATAATGTTGCAGAAGATGTTACCTTAACGTACATACCTCTTAATGGGTCTGTTGCACCATCTGCCACAGTTTCTGTTTGGTCTCCATCAGAGGCAAAACAATCTTTTGTGGTAAAACTTAAACCTTCGCCTATTAATTGTAGGTTTGTATTTGTTACATTTCCCCAAGTACCACTGGCATCACCGGTTCCTAGTTCATCTAACCTTAAATCATTAACATAGGTACTAGCCATTTATGCCTCCTAAGCTATTGTAATGATAGCATTTGCCCCTGCCGCTGGGAACACTATCCTAAATGTACCAGATGACACGGTAAAATCTCCACCAAAGTTTAATACTGCTATTGCCTTATCTGAGGCAGAACTATTATATATTAGCGCTCCTCTGGCTGTAAATGAAGCACTTGTCCATGTTGGGTCATCTGCATCAAAAAATGCAGTTGTACCACTTGTTGATACAGTTGTACTTGTTAATGTTTCACCACCAGCACTATAACCTGAGCCACTGATTTCATTTGATGTTGTGTATGCAGTTGTACTTGCACCTAAACTTGCAGAACTTGTATAGAGAGCTATCTTTAAAGTATCTGCCGCTAAATCGTGTACTTCATCTAAAATTTCAGCTTTGAATGATGTACACATTGCCTGTGTTATCGCCATTGTTAAATACCTCCTTCGTATTCTGCTTGGTAATTGCGTTGCATTTCTTGCTGAAACAATGCTATTGCTTCATCAAATTGTGCCTTATACAAGTTTACACTATCTGGTGCCTTAATAAAAGCAGAACTTTCATATAGACAAGCGGATAACAAAACTTGCTCTGCATTATCTCCTACCCAACTATTGGCATTAGTAGAAGATAAACCTGTTTCAAGACCAATAAAATCTACCTCATATGCTAATGTTGCAGAAGGTGTTGGTCCTATCAATATTTTAATACCAGATGTTGTTGCCTTTTTAGTTGCATACATAAATGGTTCGCCTTGTGTACTCGCGTTTGGTACGTAATCTCTTAAATAACTATCTATTCTATGTTTAAGAAAGATTACATCACTATTTGCCTTTGTAACAGCCACTTGACGTATCATTCTGGCATTTGCAACATCATATTCTTTTGTTCCAATTACAAAATTGCCAGATAAGGTTTTTCTATAACATGGCAAATTTGGCAATCTAGCGAATATCATGCTTTCTGCTTGCTTAATTATTTCTGGTATTGATGTTGAAAACTCAGTACCGTCATCTTCAATAAAATTTTTAATATTTGTTTCTAATTGTGTAAAATTCATTTAATTACCCCATGTTCCATCATTCCAAGCACCTTCGCCATAACCCGGATTAATACGTGCAGTTTCATCACCTACCGCAGAAGTACCCGCAACACCAGTTACAATAATAGCTGTTTCTATAAAGAATGTAGATGTACCTATTGCTCCAGTACCTGCAACACCTGTTTCTGTTATTTCACTTTCTACTACAGATGTACCTAATGCTGATGTACCAGTAATACCTGTTGGGAAAGGTCCATTAAATATATCTATAGAAGAGTCACCAATTAAACCAGTTCCTCTGACCTCTTCATCTCCACCCCAAACACCTGTACCAAATGCGTTTTCTCCCCAACCATTTGTGTTGGTTTCTGGTATTTCTGATTCAGCAACCTCAACACCTGCGTTTGCAGTACCAGTGGCGCTTGTAGGAGTAACTGTTAAATTAAGTGTGCCATTACCTTCTTCGCCAAAAGTTCCAATACCACTTGTGCCAGATACACCTGTAATTGCTACATCAGTATTTGCTACTGAACTACCTACTGCTACTGTACCAGTTACACTTGAAAGTGTTCCAGTTTGTGTGTCAAAACTTTCAACACCAGTTCCACCAGTTGCACTGATACCAGTTACATCAAATACCCTATCGTGGTTTATTGTTTCAGTTCCAGTTGCACCAGTTCCTGTAACTCCAGTAATTACAAAACCTGCAGATACATCATTGACTGTACCTGTACTTGATATAGAGGTGGCATTTACATCTGTTTGGTCTTGCGCTATTACATCATTAACTGTGCCAGTACTAGAAACACCTGTAATAACAAAACCTACCGCATAATCACCTATTGCAGTTGTACCAACCTGTCCAGTAACTGGTTCATCTAAAGATATTCCAACCTGTCCAATTCTACCAAAGGCCTTAAATGCTACACCTTTTTGTGACCTTTCAACTCTTGATGCAAATATATCATGAGTAAAACCAAATAAAATTGTTACATTTTCTGGGTCGTTATCTGGTCTAGGATTAAATAATGCAGTCGCATCTACAACATTTTTTGCAGGTGTTAATTGTGGGTGTTTTGGGCTATATTCTTCTGGTTCAACACGTAGATTATCCCATGTGGTTTTTAATTGAGTATATTTAACCTCAAAACCACTAATATCGCTAATTGCTTTAGATTTTTTGCCTGATGCAAATCTTGCCATTATCTCAAATTCAATCCAGTTGGTTGTAATTTTAAAGAAACACCATCATTATCATTAGACGAGGCATACTCAAATGCTTCATTATATATCTGTTTCAACAACGGATATTTGTCTGGTGCATATTTTACAGATAATTTACTTGCCAAACCAGCACATATACATTCTGTCCATGTATATGGAATATCTGTGTCTTGGTCTGATAATGTAATATCTTCTAATTGTGTCATTGCATAGTAATTTAATCTATATGTACTTCTATCAGGTGTTTGCCATAAAAATATTTTGTAAATATTATTAGAGCCTGCTTGCCTTTGTCTATCTAACATATATTGATTAGGTTTGCCTGTATCTGATTTATTAGGTATTTGATTATACTCAGATATTGTAATTCTGTTTATAATTGTATCTGTTCTTGTTGCATCGGCACTATCAAATATTACAACATCAAGAAAATCAAAAACACCTGCTGGTAAGTCGTAAGAACTTGTACCTTCTACCAAATTAAGTGTGTTTGATGTTACTGTCCAATAATTTATGCCTCTATTTGCCCATTCAGAAAATAATAAATTAAGGCTTCTACGAGCAGATATGGCTTGGTCTCCAGTTCTTATCTGTATATCAAGACCACATCTCTCGTATGCCTCAGTAATTATTTCTTCAACGTTTGGTCTGAATGCAACTGTTCCTGATGTTGCCATTTTTTTATCCTAATACTTCTTCTTCATTGTTAAAACAATTTGGTAAGAATCACCTGCACCTGCACCAGTAGTTGTAAATTTTATATCACCAGTTGGACTTGTGCCTGTTTGTTTTGTATTAGGCAAACCACCTATATCGGAAAAATTTACTTCACCAGATTGACCTTCATCAAGATTAAGAATGATAATATCAGTACTAGCATCTGCCGAAACTTGTACTGTCATACCTTTAATAACCCAAGTACATTTTAAGATTTTTACACCTGTACAAGCATCTCCATTGGCATTAGCTTGTAATGTTGAAACATCTACTTTTGTTACCGCACTTTCGTCTCCAGTATCTACATACTGATATTGAAATGCCATAACGATTTTTCGAGTATCCTCGGAAAGAATAGTGCTTGATGTAATATCAGCCATTATACCCTCCTATTAAGATGCATCAGAAGAGCTTGAAATACCCATAAATTTTAACACAATAACAGTATCGCCACCGGGGTCTCCAGATACCACAAGTTCAGTTGCTTCTGCAGTTGCAGTAGATGCTGTTGTTGTGCCACCTGACATTCCTAAAACACCATTGCATGGGAAGAACCCTTTAAAACCTGTAGAATTGGTTGCTACAGAAATACCATCTACAAATCCATCAGTATCTGAATCTGTTCCAATATCTTGTAAATTTACGTTATTAACTGATGCAGTTGTAACTGCTATCATTACTGCCATTGGTATAAAATTATTTGGTATACCGATTGCTGACTCTTTACCTGTAGTTGCACCATTAGCAACTGTAATGGTTGCTGTATAGGTTTCTAATGTCATTTGATTTGTTAAAGCACCAGAGTTTGCATCTTTAACAATAGTTTTAAAACCATTTTCAGAACGAACTGGTCCGTTGAATGTTGTATTAGCCATGTAAATTCTCCTTGTCTTGGCTAGTGTCTACTTTCGTAGTCAAGGTTAATTGAAAGAGGGAGTCTATAAACTCCCTCTCATGCAGTGGATTTATGCCGCACCTTCAGTTCCGAATAAACCTCTCCAATCGGTAAAACCGAAAGAGTATCTTTCACGAACCTTATAACGTACGTTGCCTGTTTCAAATTCACCTTCTACACCTCTTTTTAGTGGAGAACGTTGAAACATTTTCATACCATCTGGCACATCTGTTTTAATGAAAAATGCATCACTATCTGTTAATCTTCTCATAATATGAAAACCTTGTGGTAAATATGAGCCAGAACGTAATACGTTTATGTCATTATCAGCAGTACCAGTTCTTAATTCACTATTCAATATTCTTTGAGCAGTAAAGGTATATGCAGTAGGGATAATTAGCATTTGTCCCTGTGCCGCAATTCTCAAACCTTTATCGTCTTTCATATCTGCGATTTGAATTAAAAGTGATTCTAGTGATGTTTCACTCAAATCTGCCGCTGTTGCCAAAGTATTACTTTGATTACCTGATTGTGTTGGGTGTGAAGTTGATAATAATGCCACACCATCACCACCAGCATGTACACCAGCGCTTGTTGAGTTGTTTAAAATATTTGCCGCTTTTATTTCTTTAGTTGCAGACATACTTCTTGCTAATGCTTTTGTATATCTTGAAGCGATAGAACCATAAAGCCCATCTTCTTCTGCTTCTTCAGTAATTGAAAACGCCAATGCGATTGTTTCATGCTGATACCTTGCAGTAAAACCTTCTGAGGCAGTGTCATAAGATACTGGAGCACCTTCGTTCTTTGTTGGTGCATTTCCAAAACCTGTTAACAATACATCTTCTTCAAAAGCCTTATTTGATGTGTTTGCATCAAAGACCTTTGCAAATTCTGCAGGGTAACTGTCATATTCTAAGCCGAACAGGGTATTTAAACCCGGCTCAAGCATCTTTGCAAATTGTGCTCTATTCATAGCCATAGTTTAAATCTCCTATATACCAGCAGTTGCTTTGAGCAAGTGCTCGTTAATTAATACTTCAACCTGTGCAAACTCTGCAAAACTATTTTCTGGTGAGTCATACAAACCAATAATTTTACATGTTGCAGTACTGGCACCCATTGTACCATTTAAGCTGAAAGCCGATTGACCTGTATTTGTAGAGCCAGAACCCGCAACAACATCTGCACAATTTCCTACGTTGGTTTGTGCTGGTGTGCCTGCTGATTGTACTCTGTAAACAATGTACGGGTCGTCATAAACATAAGCAATAATGTCTGTTGCTACTGTTCCTGATGGGAAAAATTTAGAATATACATATTCGCCATCACTTGCTGTGTAAGAAACACCTGCGAAAACACCTATGTTATTAGTTTCTGTTGCTGTATGCGGTGTTATCTGACCATTTGCATCAAGGATACATAAATCGCCAGTAAAAATATTTTCCGCTAGTCCAGAAGCTATTGTATATTTGTTTGCTCTTGGTGATGTCCCACTCATATGACGAAGAGGTATAAATCCATATGGTGCGTTTGCATTTGCCATAATTTAAGTCCTTTTCTTAAAGTGTTAATCCTCCATGGCAGACACCTGTCTACCACGACTACTTGAGGACTTCCTATCTTGATAAATAGGTTGTCCAGTTCTACGACCTAATGAATCTAATTCACCAGTTAATGCCTCATTTTGTTGGTCTGACTTTTGATTGTAATATGCCTTCATCTGTTGATGTTGTTCTTTTGGCATTTCACAAAGTAGCATTCCCTCAATACCTATGCAACCAACCCATTGTCCGTGATTGATTGTAGGAAAATGTTGCTCTTTAACTGTATCAGATTTTCTTGGTTCCCAACCTTCTCGTAGACGTTTGTATACGTTATCGGGAGTATCTTTACCCTGAATCGCGGTAGCTACCCATCGTTGAACATACCCCGGTCGTGCTTCTGGGGCATCTAACAATGCTGGTGGTTTCCAATGTGTTTGAGGTCTTGCCTCTTCTTCTCTCATTGAAATCCTTAAATCACTTCTTGAACTCTTACTAGACATATTATGTATCCTTCCTGCTTAAATTCGTTATTTCTTTAGCATACTTTTTAAGATGCTCAGGGTCTGTAATACCTAATTCTCTTGCCATACGTAATTGCTCCGAAGTCATTCGTATTCGGTTTCCTCGATATGCCTGACCACCTGTAGTGGGTGCAACTGCTTGTCTACTTTGTCTAGGCCTATTTTCAGTTACCTCTTTTTTAGATATTAGCTCGGGAAAACTCTTTTGTAAACGATTATTTAATTCATCATAATATGATGTATCGTTTTTATCGTAACCCTCTATATCAAGTTGCACATCAATTGCTCTTGCCATAGCAGTTTCTTTTTCATAACCTTTTGAATTAAACCAATCGTTTTGTTTCCACCAAGACATTGCTTTATCAGGTGGTGGATTGGTTGCCTGTTGTTGTGCCTTACCAACAGTTGGCGAGATTGCCTCGCTCTGTCTTCGTTGTGCCTTCGCTTGATTTTGTAAAGCTATAGCAGTTTTTATATCTACTAATTCTTCGTTAAATTTAACTTGAGCCTCTGTATCACCTTCTTCAATGGCTTTTGCAAGTGCCCTTTTTGTTAAATTATAATGTTCTGCTAATTGATTTTGACCTTGTGTTTCATTAGCTTTTTCTATCTTTTCAAGCCTTTGTGTTAATCCAGAAACAGTATTTTGCAGATTTTGCGCTTCTTCTTCTGCATTTTTTTTGTCTCGCAAGATTTTTTTTATTCTTCTTTGTACCGCCGCACTCATATCTTCATCAGATATTTGTAACTCTTTTGGCTTTGCTTTTACTGGTTCTTTTTTTTCGTCAACCGCAGGTCTATTCTCGTTTGATTGTGGTTGTACGTTTTCTATTTCTATTTCTAAGTCTTGTTCTTTTAATTTATTTTTAGCCTCATCAATACTTTCATTTATTTCAGCATTAACTTCTTCTAAAATTTTGTCTTCAATATTATTTTCCATGGTTGCGACCTCCAAGTTTCGCATTAAATATAAGCAGTTACTTGTACTCCATCAGGCAAGATTGATGTAATCTCGTCATCATTAAGTAAAATAAACCGTACGTTGTTAACAACAATCTTTTGACCAGCATATTTGCCAAATGTTACAAAATCGCCAACCTTAGGTGTTGTTTCTTGCCTCCATTTTGCACCTGTATCTCTGTCACGATAAGCTAATTCACCTATTGCAACAACATGACCATGAGCAGTTAGAATTTGCTGATTATCTTTAGCAGTTTCTGGTAATATTATACCACTCTTTGTCTGTGTTGCGATTTCTGCAGGTTGTATTAGTATTTTCCAGTTTAAAGGTTTTGGAAGTTGATGTGATGCAATAGTTGCCTTAGACAAACTATCTGCATAAATTTTATCTCCGTGTTGATGAGTCACGTTATTCATCTCCTATATTTATTTGTTTTAAGGTTTCGTCAATTATTTCGCAAGACTCTTCTATGCCTTGTGCAATACCGACATTTTTTTGGTATGATTGAAAATCGGACATTCGTCCATCAACCATATTACTCGCTATTTCCGCTTTCTTCTTTTGTAGGTTCTTCTTTATCTGATTTAACAGGTCCGTCGTGTTCATTTATTGATGCCTCCCCAGACATTGAAACACCAGTAACCTCTATGGTTACATCTTTTTGTTCATTATCCATATTACTTGCCTTTTTTAGCTGTTTTAACCTTTTTAGCCTTTTTAGTTTTTTTCTTAACCATTCCTTTTTTACCTTTTGAGTGGTACATATTTTCGCCTCCTTTTAAAAGTTTAGAAAATTGCGCTCTATTTAACATTGCTACTCCATAACAACACAATTAGTGTATCAGTTCTATTTTTATATAGATAGTATTTTTAAAAAAAAATGCAAATATTTTAAAAAAAGAACCTTTTTTGTGTTGACTTATACTTAGTATTTGGTACTATAGAATTATAAATTATCAATTTCATGGGAGAAAACAATGATAAATTTTACTACTGGAAAAGAATATCAGGGAACAAACTTTGACCAGCTATTAGGTCTTGGCACTGAATTTTGTACATTTAGACAGGCAATCAATTTTTTTGGATTGACTGGTAAAGAATTAAAAGGTGCTAAATCTTGTGCAAGATTAATGAAAATAGTTGATAAAGAGATTTTTTGTAAAATTACAAATAAAAAAATCAAGAGAATGATACCAGTTTATTTCAACGTTTTTGAAAAGAACCATTTATTAAAAACTATTGAAAACAATAAATAACAACAGGGGGGTTATCCCCCCATCTTTTGGGAGAAAACAAAATGCAAAAATATTTAATATTACAACCTAATCATTCAGAAATTGACGATGGTACTGCCTACCAAATCTCTAGGTCTAATGTAGATGTTATTCGTGAGACTTGGGATAATGGTAATTATAGAGATGCAGGTATAATCAATGCTGATAATCTGAACGATGTTTTTCAAATTGGTAATATTTACCACGAGAAGGTAGAAAAGATTGGTAAATTTTATTCTATATCTTGTGGCGATATTATCGTTAACACAGAATCAAAAGTTGCACATTTGGTTGCACCTCTTGGTTTTCAAGTAATTAGATGTAACGTACAATAGGGAGAAAGCAATGAAAGATAAAATTACCAAATCTGAGGCAAAACGTTTATGTGAAAAAGATGGTTTCACTTTAGATGTTCTTAATAAAATGTTTGATATAACAAGAGAACCTAGAAAATATACATTTACTGTTGAACATGAGAGGCAAAATGCCATCAAGGTTTTAAATGTTATTTCTAATTTAAATCAAAAACAAAGAGAAAGGGTATTGCATAGGGCATGTTTATTAAATAAGGTCTAAAGGAGGTGTCCTCCCCTCGCCTACCCTAGTCATTAATTTGGCTAGGGTTTTTTTATTCTGGAAAAGGTCCCTCAAAAACCTGTTCTGCAATATCATCTGGCGACCTACCCTGTTTAACAAGTTTTTTGTAATATTCATCAACAACATCTGCCATCTTATCTGATGCCTTTGCATCTTGGTATACCATTATACCTCCATATTCTGGCATTGTTTCTACTAATTCTATTGGTTTTGCACCATCTTCTATTGCTCTTTTTTGTAATGCACTTCTAAATTCGTTTTCAAAATCACCACCAAAGTCAACAGAAGCATCAAAAACAAGTTTATCACTCAATTCATTTGGTTTAATATGCAAACCATCTTTAACACCATAGTTCTTTTCTACTAATTTTGCCTTTTCTTCTAAAGGTAAATCTTCAAACTCGCCTAATGCACCTTGCCTATCAAATAAACCACTATATATATTTGCTGTAATACTATTTTCTTCAAAGGCATTTTCATCAGTTATTGGCAAATCTTCAAATTCTCTTTTGCCACTTATACCAATAATTTTATTATCTTCAATAACCTCATCAAGATAGTTACGATATAATGGTGCAGTAAACCTTTTTAAAGAATTGCTAAATGTAGTAGGTATCTTTGTAATTGGTTTCGTAGTCAATTTTATTTTATCAATTGGTATATCACCTATTAAAGGCGGAATTGTTGTTAATGCTCCTAAGGCACCAACACCTTTTACAAACTTTCTTCTACTTGGGTTAGTAATTTGATTTTCTGCTAAATTTGTCGTCGTATTAACCTCGCTTGATATAGGTAAAGATGTTTTTTGTATATTCATACCCACGTCTTTTGATGGCTCTGTAGCCTTAGCTTTCAGCGATTTAAGGAAATTTTTAACAGGTCTTGATGCTACTGCAACAAAAGGTACTGCCTCAATAACACCTGCCATCATATCTATTGCAGGTAATCCTATATCTGGTCTATCAATAGCAGTTTGTAATGGTTTTCTTAATGCACTCAATAATGCCATATTTCTTTTAAAGGCATCTGGTTCTGCCTTCATTATTGCCTTTTCGCCTTCTTCAAAAGCAAAATAGGTACCTGCTGGTGTAAAATCTAAAAGACCAATGTTTTCTACAAATTTATCGCTCTTTACATCTCCTGTAAAACTTCTTGCGATATCCATATTGGTTGCTTTGCCTTCTCGTACTGATTTATCTGCGATATTATAATTATCGCCAAGATAATCTAAAGCACCTGCAATCTTTCTCTGTACTACCTCTCGTGACGATAGTTCTGCCATTAAAATCTCTTTTGATATCGTATATTAACATCTGGTCTTTTTGATATATCATCTTCAAACTGAGTTCCCAAAAGAACAGAAGATGTGTCATCAATAGGTAAATTAAGAAATGCTCTAATTTGTGCAAGTGATAACCCAGAACCAAATTTTTGTGAGGCAGGGGCACCCATATCTTGTATATCTTGAGGAAAATTAACCTCGCCTTCAAAAAATCTTGGCGATATTCCCCCACCAAATTGAATACCAGATGGTGTTTCAAATGTTAAATCTATATTACCTTGAATACTATCTATTTCTGTTGTTATAGGATTTGGCGAAAAAGGTACGAAATCTCTTTGTGATTTTTTACTGCCTTCAATGTTAACTTCAGGCATTTTCATTTCTAAATTTTTTAAAAATTCTGTTACGTTCATTAAACCTGCCCTGCTGTTAGTTTTTTTGCTAATAATTTTAATGTCTGATTAAAACTTTTGTCAAGTTTACCTGCTAATCTAGCAAATTCTTTTGGACTTATTTCTTTTGTTTCTATCTTTCGTCTTTCAAGAAATTTTTTTGCCGCTCTTATTTCTGCATTTGCTACCTTTTTTACTGCCGACATTATATCCCCTCTTCCGTAATAATATCTTCTTCACTTCCCATGATTTTATTTGCTGTTAACATACCTGCCAAACCTGTTGCCGCAATTGGGGTGTACAAAGATTGACCAGATTTAACATTTTCAATAAATGAAGGTGTAAATTCTAATGTAACCGAATCCATGTAAAAATCATCTAATCTTTGTTCATTTAAATTATTTTTTAAATCAAATGCCTTTGCTGTATCAGAATTAGGGTCGTTTCTACCAAATTTAGTAAATTCTTCAATAAAATCTTCTCTTGCACTTTCGGTATGAAAAACTCTTTGTTTAGATAGGCTTGCATCTGTTCCCTTTATAAGTTTATTTAATGCCTTTGGTATATCACTATCATAATATCTTACTAATCTTTCTACATTAGACCTGTCTTTGTGAATATATCCGGGTGATATTGAAATTTTTTCGTAACCTTCATCTATTGCATTTCGTATTATATTTTTTAAACCTATTTCTGTATATGCACCTGTATCATTTATAAATGGACCACTTGGTATGTCATGGGTTCCAAGTATTTTTCTTTCAAAGTTATAAACACCTGTTAAATTTGCCTCAATTTTTTTTAATGTTTCGTAACTTTCTTCTAGTTTATCTGGTTGCACATCAAAATTTTCTACTATCTTTCTATGTTTTGGCACCAAATCTTTAACACTTAAATCTGCGTTTCTAATAATATTAAATAAAATAGCTCGTTTGTCATCTGTATCAATATCATCTAAATTTGTTGGTGATGTATTAGCGCCTTTAATTGGGTCACCAAATCTGTCTCTTTCTTCTACCTTAAAATATTTTGCAATTTTTTCTTTATCGTTACCAAAAAATAACTTGGCTAATTTATTTACATCTTCATCTGGCAACTCGTCTATTGCAAAATATGGTCCTCGAGGAGAACTTACATCTTTACCCATTTTTTTATATAAATCAAAAAACACCTTTTTCTTTAATGGATTTATAAGTTCTTCATTTACACGACTTGGATAAAGGTAATCATTATATTTGCCATCAAGGTTCAACGTTATATCCATAAGTTTTTCATCGTTCAATAATTCTGTAAATTTATATTTTGTACCTTTATTAGAAATAAGATTACCTAATGTTAAGTCGTCGGTTTTCATTTTTTCTAATAATTGTATTTGTTTATTTAGACCTGCAAGTTCTTGTGGTGTATTCCTTAATTGAACTTTTTTAATATTTAATTTTTGTATTTGATTATCTAAGTCATCATTTAAATAAGAATACGACATAACTCTTTTTTGATTAGAAGCTAGTTCGCTATCCAATGGGTCAAATTGATGATAGATTTTTATATCGTCAATATTAGATATTTTATTTAATTTATCGTAATTATTTTTTAGGTCTTTAACCATTTGTACTTTATCTTTATTTACTAAAGATTTTTTTTCAGATGGTGTGTAATTAATATTTTTTCCCTCTTCGCCTCTTTGCGACCAATCGCTTTGCATTTCTTCTAAGAATAATGTTTTTTTACCATCTTCTGTAATTTTATCGTTAACCCTTGTGTGAACAATAAGGTTATTTTCTGGGAAATGTTCTTGTTCATAATCAGGTTTTGATTTTTGAAATGGTGAATCATTTGTTAATAATATTTCTCTATAATTTGTATTTAGTTTGCCACTACCTACAGTTTGACTTGCATATCTACCATCTAAATCAAAATTACCATATTCAGGTCTAAATTCTCCACCAGCCTCTAAAATACTAAGTTGTACATCTACCTCATTTAGACTTGGTACATTTGATACAGGAATACCATCACTTAAATCTGCAGACAAAGCATCGATATTATCGTTTGCAAAATCAATATTATCATAGGCAAACCAACCTTCTTTATTATTACCATCTACAACAACACCGGTTTGTTGGTCAATTATTCTAAAATATTCATCAGTTCCAAATATTGCATCTGGGTCGTAATCAACATTTGGTATGCCTTCTGGCTTAAATGGCATGTTTAAAGTATCTCTGTGATAAGATGAAAGCTGATATGGTTTTAGTCTTCTTATCTGAAATTGACCATCTTCGTAAAAATCGCCTTCTACATCGTTAAAATTACGTATGATGTTATTTGCATCTTGAAACCTTGATACATCACCAGCTAATTTACCACCTTTAATTGTTTCATTTATAACGGTTTTATTTTCTTTTAAATAGTCTTTTAAGTCTTTTGTGGTTATGGTTTCGTCTGGTAATTCATCTACAAATTTATCAAGACCTGTAAACATTGACTCTTCTTCAACTGCTTTACCACCAACGTTTTTAATCTGATTAAGTATTTGGTCTGGTTTACCTTTTACATTACCTAATAGGTCTATTGTTTTTTCTGTTGGGGAGAAAAATCCAAGTTTATCTAATGCACCATAACCATATCTAAATAATTTACCTACTTTTGACATTTACCAAGCCTTACATGACCAATATCTTGCTGTTGTCTTATCGTTTGCAGTGTCGCAATTATGCCTTGCTCTAAACGATTTTCTTCTAGCAGGTGATGTTTTCTTTATTCTCATATTAGGGTCGCCAAATGTAACCTTTTTAACTTTACCTTTATCCATCACAAAAACCATAGATTTCTTTTTACCATAAGATGGTTCGCCTTTTCTGATACGTCTAGGCTTATTTAAGGTTACCTTTCTACCTTTATATTCAGCCATTATTCGCCACCCATAAAATAATTTTCTAATATAGAATCAATAATTGCAGTTGGTTCACTATCATTGGCACCAAAATCTTCAAATTTTTCTTGAATAGTTCTCATATAATTTTTAGCATCATCAAAGCTACCTAATTTTATTGCCTTAATAATTTCATCATTCATGCTTTTATTTATAAATCTTTCTTGGTCTATATCTTCGGAAAAAACTTGAAAATCTATTAATCCTGCACTTTTTGTTTCTGTTGGTGTTGTTTCTCCTAAAACACCTTTCTTTTGAAATTTAAGGTCGTCGCCTTTACTTATTGCCTCTATATTTTGGTTATCAATATTTTTTAATGCACCTGTATCAACATCTGGCATAAACTTATCTTGTAAAAGTTCTCCGAGTGCACCTAATAATATTTTAGATTTGGCCATTACATACCTCCAGAACCATCAGGCGCACCAATAAGTGACATAGGGTCTATTATGGGTGGTCTTAATGATAATATTTGAGATGCTATTCGTTGTTCCGCCTCAGTATAGGCTTTTGGGTTATTTGAAATATAATCTAAGGTATCAGTAGGATAATTAAAGAAACGATGTGTTTCTAAAATTTTTTGATTATCTAAATTTTGCAATGCACCTAAACTGTTTGACCTTCTATACGGCATCAAATTACTTAATGCACCTGAATATTTTTCAAGGTATGCTGGAACCATTATTTTTTCTTTTGTGCAGGTGTATGAACTTTTTGTATTTCAAATGATGCCTTTTTTACTGCACCTTTATGTGGTTTGTAATCGCCTTTCATTAGCTTAAAACCAGAACCTGACTTCATCCAATGAAACCCTTTAGGTGCGTCTACTGTTTTTTTTGCCATCTTTTTTCTCCTTCTTTGCTTTTAAATCTTTTTTTGCATTTTTAAATATACCTGCGACCTTTGTTTTTCCCATTACTTTTGCTCTTTGTTCACCGACAGTAAGTATTTGTATCTTTCTCGCATATGGTTTATTGATTCTTTTAACCTTTCTAACCGTGGCTTGTGCATCTGTTGGTGTTGCGAATTTGATGCTAACTGTGTCTTTAGGGTTTTCATCTGTATAGAGTCTTCTGTCGCTCCCTTTTGGTTTTTTCCCTGTACCAACCCTTGGGTCTTTCTTCTTATTAGGCACTTTTCTTCTTCTTACCTTTACCTAGCAAATCTTTATCTGCCTTTCTTGCTCCACCTTTGCCTGTAACAAAACTTTTTACGCGTCCCATAGCCCACTGATGTGCAGAAGTCTTAGGTCTACTACCACTTGAATAATATGCCCCTAATCCTCTTTTATAGACCTTATCTAATTTATCTTTTGAGAACCTGCCTGCTCCGGGTATTGATGAATATTTACCTGATTTTTTCTTTTTAGTGGTGCTTTTCTTCTTGGTTTCTGCCATTACGACTTACTCCTTTGTTTACTAATCTTGTCCATCTGTGCCTTAGTAAGTTTACCTTCTCTATAAAGTTTTGCGGTTCTTCTTATCTCTTTTTCCCTTGCCTTAGGGTTCTTTGCACCTGCGAGATATTTCTTAGGCGTACCTTTTTTTGTTTTTGCAACCTTTTTAAACCTTCTTTTTGTTGGTTTTTTTGCCATTCTTTTTCTTCTTTCTTAACTTTGCAAAGTCTGCACCAGTTATCTTTGTTCTTGGTTTTGCTACTCTTGCCAATGCCTTTTGTTTTTTTGAATATTTACTAAATGGCATTACATTCCCTCTCCAAGACTTTGTAATTCTTTCATTAACATCAAACCTTGTATTTGTATTTCTTTAACATCTGATGCCATCATATTGCGAATTGTTGGTTCAAGGTTTGCATAACCTACACTCTCTAGCAAATCTTCTAATTTCATTAAGGGTAATTCAGCTTTTTGCATACCTTCTTTTGGTAGATTTGCTAAGGCTCCCATTTTTGCTGATGTTCCGGGCATTACATTACCTTCGGTCCCATAGGTCCCAACATATCGTTCATCATTTCGTGAACATTACCAGAATCCATTTTGATAATTTTAACTTTCATATCGCCATGCTCTTCTTCTGTTTCTTCTTCTTCATGTGGAAGCATCATTGTTTGATGGCACAATAACAAAAAATTTACTAACTGTTCATCGCTTAGTTCGAGGCCTTCCGCGTCTCTTGGGAACCCCATCTTTTCCATGAATAGTTCCTCGTTTCTCTCCATGTTTCCTATTTCTATTGTGTGTTCCATTTTTATCTCCTTTATTAGTAATAAATGAACCAATTATATAGCAAATTGTTTCTCCCAAGTATTTTAGAATATTAATAAATAAATTATTTTTTCCGACCTTACCATCTGATAAATTATATGCCATTTGTTGTGCCCATCTTAAAGCGATAGGTTTTACTAATTTATAAATCAGACCTTTATTTTTAATTTTTTTGGCTAGGTATTTACCCCATATCGCATAACCATTGTATGTTCTTCTATTGACTATTGAACCGTACCTTTGGTCGTATTTAAATATTGATAAATCCATATCTCCTAATTCGTATAATGCAGTACAAATGTATGTTGTGCCTTGGTCACTTGTTGCGGCATCATCTGAAAAACTTATACCTTTTCCACTATGGCTAGTTTGGGTACCAGTTTGTTGACCTTGCTGTCCTGTTGTATCAACACCCGGATTTTGTTGAAAGCCAAGAACACCACTATAACTTGCGCCCTTACCACCACCAAGACCAGTTACACCACTAGTTGTATTTATTCCACTAAACATGTCGTCTACTTGTTTTTGTGTCATTCTATCGGCAACCTGCCCTGTTGTATTGATACCACCAACTCCACCAGATGGGTCAGTTTTACCAAAACCCGCCAAACCTTGTATACTCACAGAATTTGGTCCATAACCAGACTGTGGGTTTAAACCAACATCATAAGACGTTAAACCTTTAGACATACCAAAATTTTGTGCTTCTCTTTGTGATACTATACCATCTTTGTTTGTATCTGCCAGACCTCTTGCTGTATCTAGTGCAGAATCAGTAAAGCCTACCATGCCACTTATTGTACCTATAACATCTCTGTCTTGTCCCAATGCTGTTTGTGCGGCTTTTTCTGCACCATAATTAGATAAGGCTTGACCAATACCTAATGTTGTTGTAACAGGTTCAAGGCCTTTAACTGCTAGTCCACTAAGTGTGCCTAATACAGACTGAACATTTCCCTTTGATACATTGACACCTAAACTTATGGGATTTGTTGCTTCAAAGCCTTTAGATAAAGCACCATATGTATCAAGGTCTATTGTATCATGGTTAGGCATTTATGTTCCCATACCTTCTTTTTGCATATCCATACTTTGTGTTCTATCAGCGCCAAAAGGGTCACGTTCTGGTTTCATTGCAGGTCTTTGCATTGGTAATGCTTGCAATGCTCCACCACCTGTATTCATTTCACCCTCTCTTACAACCGAACGTGGATTAAAAAGTGCTTCAATAGCATCTTCAAGTGATATACCCATTGTTGTTAATGCTTCTATTGCTTCTCTATCTGCCATTGATAAACCCATCATTTCGCCTTCACGAACAACATCTTTTGGACTTACATCTTTGGCTCTCATTTCGTTTGTTGCAATATCTTTTGTCATATCCATCAATATATTTCTTTGTTCATCTGTCAAGGTATCGGCTTCTCGCAATGCGGTCAAAAAATCAGCAGGTCCACCTGTTTTCCTAGCTACCATTTCATCGCCTTCTCGCACAACACTTCTTGGGTCTAATGCCTTCATTGCATTAAATACGACTTCTCTATCAGTTAATGCATTTCCACCCATGTTTCCCATGACAGCCATGTTTTCACCTTCTCTTACCACAGAGCTTGGGTCCATGTTTTCCATTCTTCGCATCATTGAACGATATTTGTCCATGCCTGTATTCATTGCCATTATAAGCCTCCTTGTTTAGCTATGTTTTTTTCTCTTATAATCATGAGTTCTTGCTCTAACTTCATCATTTTCGCTTGTAAATCTTGGTTTAATTTGGCTTGTTCTATAGCTAAATCTTGTTTAGTCTCTGCATCTTTAATAGCCATATCTTGTTTTGCTTTCGCCGCTTCAATTTGTAGCTCTTGTTGTGTTTTCATCTGTAACATTTGCTGTTCTAATTGTGCTAATTGTTGTGCAAATTGTAAAGGATTAGCTTGTTGTTGACCTTGACCAATATTTGCAATCGCTGATATTTGAGCCATTTGAGGTGATTGTTTTACAACCTCTGCCGCTCTTTGTGAAATCTGCATATCAAGTTCTGGTGGCAAATCATCAAACTTAAACTTAGCATCTCTAATATCTGGTAATGGTGCTAATTGCATACCAATTGCTGTCTGCATTCTTTGTCTGTAAAGTAGTGCAATATGTTCTGCTATATGTGCAATCAAAATAGGTTGTAGGTTTCTTGCACCCGGATTACCACCTAGTGATGGGTCTTGTAAGAATTGCATATGTACGTTTATGTGAGCATCATGGTCTTGCTCTGGAAAAGCTCTTATAGGTTTACCATACATAACAGACATATTCTCGTCTACTGGGTCAATACGACTTGCCTCTTCTGGTTCTTTTAAAACCTCTCCAATGTTTGGTATTCTTAGTGCCTCTAACATTCTTTTATGTGTATCGTACATATCATAAAGTTGAGGTGCTGATTGTGATAATTGAAGAACTGATTGTGCCTGTGCTATTCTCTGTGCAGTGCTGAATACGTTAGGGTCTGATACTGGTACAATATCTATCGTACTATCAAAATCAGTAGATAATATTCGTTGTGTTACACCTGATATTGCAAATTCAAATTGTTCTGGTAGATATTTGGCATTTGTTTTTGCGATTAATTTAAATTCTTGCCCTTGTGAATAATGTAACCTTTTGTGTATTGCACTAAATGCCTTACTGCCTTGTTCTATTAGGGCAACAGTTGAACCCACTGGTGCATTAGGGTTAACATCACCAACATTTAAATCTGCTGTACTTGCAAATCTTTGACCTGCCTGTACGATTGCATTCATTAAATTAAATAATGTTCCTGACGGCTCTTTAAATGGCAATGGCATAATCGCCTTATTAACATCGTCTACTGTAGCATCTAAATCTGCAAACTCGCCCGGATTAACTTGTAATTCGCCACCTGTAACTCTGCCTTTTAATTTAAATCCGCCTTGCATATTACTGAAAGCCGCAGAATCTAATAAAGCTCTAAGTGAACCTGTCGCCGCTTTTCCAAGACCACCTATTAAATGAAATAAACCAAATCCGTAGAAACCAGTACCCGGCAAAAATCTATATGATATAAAATAATCAAGTCTTAATTTCTTTTCGTCATTTTCTTCCCAATTTCTTCTTATTGATACAATCTTTTGTGAATCGTAATCTATTGTTACAACATAGGGAAAAGCGACCATGTCTTTGTCGTAATCTTCATCATCTGTTTCTATGCCATCAATACCATCAAATGTTTCGTAAACGTGCATTTCAATTAATGTAACTGTCTCGTTATGCTCTTCGTCTCCCATAGAAGAAATACCTTCAATCTCTTCGCCTATATTACCAGCAGGGTCGTAATCACTACCAATATATTTGATAGGTAAATAAAAACCACCTTGAACATAACGATTATAGTCGTTTCTTGGCATTCTAATAATGTGTGAATATCTTATAGATGTCATTAAATCTTTACTGTCTGGTGCGACAACAAAGTCTTCTGCCTTAACAAATTGTGAGCATTGTCTGCCTAAATTTGTATCATAAAATACCTTTTTGAATGCATGACCAATTAGTGGTAATTGAAATAACATTGTATCTAAATCTGGAAAATACTCAGGCATTTCTTGTGTTATCTGATAGTTCATGTAATCACGAACTCGTCTTGCTTGGTCTTCTAATTCTTCTGTTGGTTCGCCAATTATTGTTGTCTTAACTGGTCCACCTGACGGATATAACTCTGCGATTGCTTTTGCATTAAACTGAGTTGCGGCTTCTGCAATCATAGGGTGTACAACTGTACTCAAACCTCTTGTTGCTCTTTGTTCTTCTTCTTCTGTTAATCCGCCATCTGGTTCTAAGGTTTCAAGACCTTGTTTGTATCTATCTTCCCATTCAGACCTAGCCTCTTTATCACTTTCAAATGCTTCTAATAAATCTTGTGCCTTTCTTGCAGATTCATTCTCGTCTATTTGTTCTGCAAGGTTTTGGTCATGTTCACTTGTTATTTCAACTACTTCATCTAATGATGCATCGCCAATAAGTACATCTTCACCAATTTGTTCTACCTCAAGGTCGTCTGCTGGAGCACCCTCTTGGAATGGTATTATGTTTGGTTCTCTAGCCATATAGTGTTAACCTCTTCTGTTCTTCAACGTCTTCATCTTCTGCGTCGCTTGAATGTGTTAAAAACCAACCTTTTCTTAATCTTAACCATGCTTGAGTGCATGTGTCTACTATATCATCATTGTTACCAGTTGGAAAGGCAGAACATATATCTATTAAATCTTTTGCCCATCTCTTACCTGCAGGGTACCATATTCTACCATCTTCTAGCAAGGCAGAACTTGCGTGTGCCCTAGCCTGCTTATCTCTATCTGGCATATATTCAAGAACTGGTACACCAGCCATTCTTAAATCTTGTATCAAACTTTGACCACTTGCCTTCTTTTCTATTAACACAACATCTGGTTCATAATCTTCATATGCCTCTTGTGCAATCGCTCTTAACTCAGGGTAAGAAACCCTATCGTACCACATATCAATAACGATAGCATTATAATATCCATCTTGTTTAAATACTCCCCATGTTGTTCTAGCACTATATGAACTATTTTCTTTTGTACTAAATGCTGTATCGTACGATTGTATCATGTACTCTATATTTGGCAAATCTTCTTCTTGCCATTCACTCCACCATTCTGCTCTTAATATTCCACCACCTCTTGGCATTGGTCGTTGTTGTAATTGACCTGCAGAACCATAAGAACCTAAACTTTTTTCAAGATTGCTTAATGTCTTATCGTCAATTCTATCTGGCCATAGTAATTCGCCTTCTTCTTCTCTTGGGTCTATAAATCCCAATCTTGAGCGACTAATGGTTGGGTGGCTGGGTTCGTATCTTGCTGGTAAACATAAATGGTCCCAATCTTCAAATTCATTTGCCAATATATGACCTGTTAAATCATTCTCGTGAACTCTTTGCATTATTATAATAAATGCACCATTTTTAGGGTCGTTTAATCTTGTTTGCATTGCTTGGTCCCACCAATCTAATACACCTTGCCTGACAAGACCTGATTCTGCCTCTCTTACATTGTGTGGGTCATCAATAACAATAATATCGCCACCTTCACCAGTTAATGCACCATCTACAGATGTAGCAATTCGCATACCTGTCTTGTCGTTTTCAAACCTTTGCTTCTGATTTTGGTCTGTTGTAAGCGAGAAACCATCGCCAAATGTTGTCTTATACCATTGACTATCTATCAATCGCCTACACTTTACACTATCTCTAATTGATAAAGAACCTGCATAACTAGCATATAAAAACTTTTTGGTAGGGTCATTAGTCCATGTCCATGCAGGTAATGCAACAGACACCGATATAGACTTCATGTGTCTAGGTGGTACGTTTATAATTAATCTTTTGATGTCTCCATTGGCGACAGCTTGTAAATGGTCTGATATCGCATCTATGTGCCAGTTATCGTTATATTCACGATTAGGCTCTATTGTTGTCCATGCTTCTTTTATGAACAACTTTAGCGACCTTCTCATTTTCTCCGCTCGTATCTGTGTCAACGAGTGCATGTTTAAGTGTTCTTTCAAGATAGTTGAGGTCATCATCGGTTAATCTGCTTACGTCTAGCACCTTTCTTTCTTCAATGTTAATATCTTGTCTTATCTCTTGTCTATCTGTTTGCCCTAACATCTGTTTACCGAGCCATATCGCCATAGTTGAATTATTTGTATCTTCCATAATCTGTATTTGTTTTCTTCTTAAAGACAACATACCAGTAGCTCTACCCTTTTCTATCGCCTTCCTTACATCTGGTTCGTTGGTAAATTTATCTTCAAGAGTTCGTAAAGGTATATCAAAGTAGGCTGATATTTCTGGCATAGTACAATTCAATCTTGATAATCTTTCTAATTCGCCAAGATTCAATTCTATTTTAGGTCTGCCAACCTTACCTTTACTTGCTTTTACTTTTTTTATTGGTTTAATTTCGTTCATCTTTTTTTAAATACCACGAAAATTATTTAAAATGCAACAAAAAGTAAATCTACAATTAGAGTTACTAATGCCATAGAGTCTGGTAAATATTCTAAAATCTCATTCATTTTTTGCTTTCTCCCACTTGTTTTAACTTCAATCCGTAATTGTTAACACCTTTTTTAGGTTTATAATCATCACGAAATATAAGTTTGTTCTCTCGTTTGAATTTATTATAATTAACATAGTGATGATGTCTACCATATCTCCAAACAAGTTTTGTTACATCTGGGTGTAATCGCATCTGCATATTAGATTTAGGTATTGTACCTTCTTCAGCATAGAACTCATCTGTATTACCACCCTTGAGTGTTTGTGTATTGGCTTTCTCTTGTAAGAAAACATTAAATTGTATTGTACACCAACCTTTTTTCAATATCCTTAAAGATAAATCGGTATCTTCATTGTATCTGCCTCTCCATCTATCTGGTAAAGGTAAATCGTTTCTAATTAGATTACATGAGTATATTCTAGTATTTACTGTAAATGGTCCATATTGATGTGCCCATTTGTCTATAACAAAGAATGTGTAATTAGGTCCTGCCATTCCTATATTTTTATATCTCAATACAAAATCTTCCATTACCTTGAATGGTGTTCCATCTATACATTTAATCTCTAAATTATTCTGCCATCTTCTAAAACATTTTATATTATCGTCCATTACCCAATGCCATTTATAACCTCTATCTATAGAATGTTGCCAAATAAAGTTACGAGCAGGTCCGGGTCCCTTAGATTTTCTATCGCCTAAATCGTCACAAGTATCGTAATCGTCTTGAAAGGTCTTATCTAACACGAGTATATTCTTTTTCTGCACCACCTTCGCATACTCCGAGTACTCTTGTTCTTCTACAACTACTGTGTAGGGAACACCCATTTCTTCTAATGCCTTGATAGTTAATCTACTATCTGCTCTACCTTTTGATGGAATATATATTGGGAATTGGTTCTTAACTGCCAAAGGCTTTATCCTTAATTACATTCTTTTCTATTTTTGGGTACCAAATATATTTTGTTTTATCTGTGTAATCTTGTTTAATTAACTGAAAGAATTTATCCATAGATTCTTTATTAACAAAATTTATAGTTAGTGATTTATATGGCGATTGGTCTTCGTGGTCAAAACTAGGCATATCTTGCCAATGTTCTTCTGTATCTAGCCATTCTCGTGAATTATGGTCTGGTTGAAATACAATTGTTTCTAATTCTTGTTGTTCAAAACCAAGTTTGTCTAGGTCAAAACCTATATCGTTCAACATATCCATTTCAAATTTAAGTAATTCGTAATCCCAAGTACTATCTTCTGATAATCTATTATCTGCTATTCTATATGCCTTGACTTGTTCTTCTGCCATATCATGTGCAACATGCACAGGTACCTTTTTCATTTTTAAATATTCTGCACCCATCAATCTTGTATGACCAACAATTACTACATAATCTTTATCAACAACGATAGGTTGTCTCCAGCCATATTGTTCTAACGACTTTGCAATCTTTTCTGCATTTTGATTTTTACGAGGATTTTTTTCATATGGCTTTATTTTATCTATATCTAGCATTTGTATCTTCATGTTTTACTCCATATTATCTTTGTAACACATTGTATTTATTGTATAATCTGATGGCATCTCAAATTGGTCGTATATGCTTTCTACAACATATCTCTTGTATCTAGGTACATCTCTCTTGCAAGCAAATTCATTCATATATTTAATTTCTGCTTTATGCATACCACACAAAACCTCTCCTCCATCATAACGACTTCCCTCTATCCAAATTATGCAAGTCATTACAATCATTGAAAACATTTAAAATATCCTAAAGTAAACTATATTGACCATCTTCTATTCTTACCATTTTCTTTTTTTCTTTACTGTTTCTTAATTTATAAACATCTGCCAAAGATAATTCATTTGCTCTTAATTTCTCATAAAGTGCTAAATCTATTACCTTAACCTCTGACATTAATGCTTCGTAAGCCTCGTCCATGACCTCTTGTTGCTCTGTTGTTAGACCATTTTCAATAATAATTTTATCCATAGGTCTGCTCATAACATCTTGTTTTATAATTAAAAAAGAACTCTCGTTGACCAATATCGCCATAAACTCCCTGTTCTCTTATCTTTTTTGTAATAACTTTTGTTGTATTGTTTTCAAAATCTCTATGAATAACCAAAGCAGTATCTGCCATATTAGCCCAATGTGCTGAACCACTTACTTGATAAAGGTCTGGTGGTGGTATAACCCCTGCATCATTTCTGTGTAATTTATGTGGGTGTGCAACCATACAAACCCAAATATCATGGTTTCTTGCAAATTGTTGGCATTTGGCTATCACATCTCTAATATGTTCATCTTCTCTTTTATGTGCATCTCTGTTAGAACTCACTTGATTGAATGGGTCTATTACCAAACCTCTAATACCAAATCTTTGTTTAGATGCCTTTGCCTTATCTAAAATATAATCAATAGTTGGTATGTCGTCTTTTGCCTCAAGAAATTTAAAATGTGTATTTAAAAAATCAACTCCTGCATTAAGTTGTTCTTGGCTTATTCTTTCATAAACACCAATATCAAAAGGTTTTCTACATCTTTTTTCTAATAATCTTCTAATGTGATTTGGTGTAGAGTGTTCTGGTGAATATATTAAAAATCGCCAATGTTGTTGTTCTGCAAGGTTTATTAGTATTTGGTCAAGAAAATTAGATTTACCATGATTTGGAATACCAGTTATAAGATTAAATGTGGTTGGCATTATCTTATATATTTCGTCTAACTTTTCAAAACCTGTTGAAATAGCCTTTTGAACATTGCCTTCATACATATTTTGTATTTGGTCAACATAATCAATAGCACTATGTAAATCTTCTATCGGGAACTCTTTTGCATTTGCGATTGCCATTCCAAGTTTTTCTTCGCCATAAATAATAAGACATTCGTTTGCATCTTTGATTTGCTTTTCTTCTTCTGTTGTCATATCTTTAAATGTAGGGAATTGAACAACTTTACAGACATCACGACCAAACCTATGTATCAACTCAAGACCAAGAGCCTTACCTGCTTCATCATTATCTGTGGCAAGGATTACCTCTTCAGCCTGCCATATCCATTCAGTTTGCTCAAAAGCAGAAAACCTTTTATCTTTCAAATCAAATTTAGGTGTTTTAGGTGCACCATCTGGTAGGCTTACAACATCTCTTATGCCTATTTGCATTAAAGATAAAACGTCCATCTCGCCTTCTACAAATATAACCCTCTTTTTTGCATCAGGGTTTTCTTCCCAAACTTTCTTTAAATTATCTACATTATAAAGGCATTTCATTGCATCTTTTTCTTGATGAAACCTTTTATCTTTACTTCTATATTTTATATTTACAATTTTGCCATCAAGATAATATGGAAAACATAACCTATCGTTATGTGTATATAATTTCATTTCAGTTATTGTTGTTGGGTCAATTTGTCTTTTTACCAACCAACTATATGCTTCATCTGATAAAGTTTGTTTCTTTGGCACAAAAGGCATTACATTTTCTTTTCTTTTAAATTTAGAAAATTCGTTTGGTTTTATAATATTATCGTGTACTGCACCTTTCCATTCACAATGATGACAATGCCACATTGCCATATCGTCATGTAAATTTACTGATAAACAAGGCTCATTTCTATTTTTATTTCTTGTATGTGAACATTTAGGGCAAATTACCTTTTGTTGTTCTTGTTGTGAATTGACTCTTATGCCTTCATTAATTAATTGTTCGTGAATATTCATTGTTGTTTTCTCCCTGTATTAACCAACTAATTGGTTTAAGTTTATTCGTTCTTCGTTCTCGTTGTCTAGGGTCTCCCATCTCCTCTGATTTAACCATGTTGTTAAATGTGGTATAAATCTTAACTCTTTGTTTTTATTTACCTTATTATATTTTTTTACTTTTTCAAATAACTCATTTTTTATAATTACTATATTTGGTTCTGATGTAAGTTTTTGCCAAATGTCGTGTGCCTTTTTCTTAGAACCATCTTTTCTAGGATATTCATTCCAAAGTTCTACAAATGCACTATCGTACTTATTAGGTTTATTATTACTGGTTATATGGGGTTTCATAGTGATACTAGGGGGGGTTTCAAATTGAACAGGGTGGGTTTCAGTCTGATACCCTACCATCAATGTATAAAGATTTGATGTTTGTCTTTTACCTTCATTAAAATCGGCAAACCTTTCTTGTATTTTTATCAATTCAAGTTGTTCAAGATTTTTTAATGCCCTAATTATTGTTGACCTACTCATTTCAGTAATTGAAATAAGTGTTTTAAAACTTGGAAAACAGGTATTTTTATCATCAGCATAATTGGCAAGACATATCAAAACTAACTTATTGGTACCATTACCAGTTTTTTGTTTAGATGCCCAATCTAATGCCAACCAACTCATAATATCTCCGTTATAATAATTGGTGGTTTATATGTAGCTAATATTTTTTTTCTTAATATATAATCTCTAGTCTTGGTAACCTTTGATTTAACATCTTCTATAATTTCAATGCCTTTATTATTTATATATTTAAAATCTGCAGTATATCTGCCAATCTTTACACCATTAACAATTAATGGAAAGACAGGGTGTACTTCTAAATTTGTTATATATTTTTTCATTTGCATCTGTTCTAAAATTAAATATCTATTCAGTTCTTTTTTTGAATCAAACCTTATTCCTTTGTAATATTGCTTTTTTGCGTTGTATTTGTTCGGCATAAAGGTCTGTCCCTGTTACTTGATTATCAGTAAATATAAATAGTTTCTCTGCCTCAGCCCATCTTGGCATTCTATCGCCTTTAGCCCAAGACTCAATATTTCTATAATGAGTATCTAATTCTTTTGCGAAACTCTTATAGTTATAACCATTCATTTTTATATAATCTTTTAATCTCATGTTTTTCTTTTAAATTAAAAAAATTATTATGTAAACACAAAAAAGGTTTACTTCTTAAAATAAATTGGTACTATGTAAATTCAACGAAGAACGAAGAATTGAGGTAAACATGAATATTGTATACACAAGAAACAATCCATTTTCCATACACGGTATTAACCATTTATCACACAGTTCAATTAATACTTGGTTGACAGACCCAGCAAGATTTATTGCAGATAAACTATTTGGTGTTAGAGATAAAGGCTCTGCATCTATGCATAGAGGTACTGCAACAGAGTTTGGTCTATCACAAAAGTATACAGACGAGGCATGGGAAATTGACCTAGAGGTTGTAGGCGCAAAATTTGAACAATTATGCCAAGATGATTTAATTGATGTTGATGATGAAAGAAGAATAAAAGAAAAAGAAAACTTAAAAGAATATTGTAATATTCTAAATAAACATTTTGATTATACAAATATGGTAGATTACCAAAAGAAAATAGAAATAACTTTTGAAGATTTACCAGTACCATTTATTGGTTATATAGATTTTGTATTTGAAGATACCATAATTGATTTAAAAACTACTGGTAGAATGCCATCAAAGCCCACAGATGCGAATAAAAGGCAAATGGCATTATATCATATGGCTTACCCACAACATCAATGTAACGTCGTGTATGCTTCGCCAAAGGCATATTCTACATTCTTAATAGATGATAACGAAATAAAATACCATCAAAAGCAAATTAAATCTGTTGCTTTTGGGTTAATGAAATTCCTTGCAATCAGTAATGATAAAGAGGAATTGGCTTCAATAATCCACCCTAATTACGATTCGTGGACTTGGAGCGACTACTACAAAGAGCAATCAAGCAAAAAAATAACACAATGGAGTTATAAATGAACCAAGAACCAAATAAAAAGATAACCACAGAAACTGGTCGTGTCGCACAACCAGTTCAAATAAAACCTAAAGTTTTAACTACCAAAACATTAGTTGAGGCTTTGAATAAATTTCAAGAATTAAATATTACTGCACTTAAAGGTACAGATAATACATATTTTAAAAGTACATATGCAGATTTAACATCTGTTATTGATGCCTGTAATCAAGGTGCAAAATATGGTTTATGTTTTACACAACAAGTTCATTATAAAAATATAATACTTGATAAACAAATAACTGATACATTTAAAGATGGTTCTACCAAAAATACTGGTGGTCAAACCATCACAAGAGATATATGGGTTAAAACAACCATTTATCATACGATAGACGAAAAGACTATTGAATGTGATGTACCAGTTTTAATTAATCATGTTGAAAAAGATAACCCACAAAAAATGGGTTCTGCAATAACCTATGCCAAAAGATATGGTTTACAGGCATTGTTTGGTCTTGGACAAGATGATGATGCAAATTCAGCATCAGGTGTAACCGATAAGGGAGGAAAAAATGGATAATACAAAAACTTATGACCAAACCAATCGTGGAGCTTTATTTAATATAACATCAACTGATGGCGAACCCGATTGGAAATTAATTCAACAAGGTAAATTAAACATTAATGGAGACCAATTAAGGGTTATTGGTGTTAAACGTCTTAATCAAAAAGGCGAAGAAATTGTTGAATTATATAGAGCCATGGGAACTTTAAAAAGAGCAGACCAAATCAACGAAAAAGACCCATATGCAAAAGGTGTTGTAAATGCTTTGGTTGATAAAGGTGCCATGATTATCTCTGCTTGGAAAGAACAAAGCGAAAGAGGTAATAAATATATTTCTTTAAAACTAAGAGATTTTGCAGACAGTACTGGTTATGAACCTAAAGAAGAAAAAAAGAGTTCTGATGATTCTAACGATACATCTGCATTAGAGGATATTGATTGGTAAAAAGGGAGTGAACAATGAAGAAACAAACACAATATGATAATATCAAAGCACATCTTGAAGATGGCAAAAAGATAACACCTATTGATGCATTAAATCACTATGGTTGTTTTAGATTAAGTGCAGTTATATTTAATTTAAGGCAAGATGGTTTTCCAATAGAAACTAATTTTAAAACTGTAAATGGTAAAACATTTGCAGAATATGAATTGAGTTACGATAAAACAGTTTAATGCCAAATTTTAAAATAAAGAGGATAAAGAGCAAAAAATTTTTAGAATATCTTTCTAACCAAGAATGTTGTTTATCCTCATTTTCTACATATCCCTGCAATGGTAATGTTCAAGCACATCATTTATTAAAACCTTATGATGGTGCTAGAGGTATGGGTATGAGGTCAAGTGATAACAATGCAGTTCCACTTTGTTATGCACACCATGCACAATTACATGACAGTTTTGGTAACGAAGATTTATTTTGGTTGTTATTTAGATTGTCTGAAAATTTTGGCAGAGAAACAGCAAAAAAATATTGGGAGAAATTTAATGCAAAAAATTGATGAAGAAGAAATACATAAGGCAGTTGCTTGGTTACGTGATTCGGCAGGTCTTTGTGCTGAAGCAAAAGCAACAAGAATTTACCTTGAAGCATTTTCTAAATCTTTAAAAGCAATTCTAATGAGTAAACATCTTGAACTTCCCATTTCTGCTCAAGAGAGAGAAGCATATGCAAGTCAAGAATATCAAGACCATTTAAAAGCAGTAAAGATTGCTATTGAACGTGACGAAAAAAATAGATACCGTAGAGAAACTGCTTTGGTCAAAATAGAGACTTGGAGAACACAAGAAGCGAACCTTAGAGCTATCAAACTTTAAACGTCGTACCAGTTGGTCTATGGTCTAGTGTATGATTATACAAAAAAATTGATTTCAGCAGTTTTTAACTCTAGTAAGGGTTGTAGATGTCAAGAAAAAAAGACACAAATGACGAAGAATTTTTTGAAGATTGCCCAAAAGCTGTTGCTGAATACGAATCTGAAATTGGAGTTCGCACAGTAAAGAAACAACCTTATTACGAATATTTTGTAAATTCATTAAATACAAGTAATGATTTTGATGTAAGAATACCTAGTGGGGTTACTGCCACATACAAGGGTTATACTGATTTAGGTCATGTAAAAAAAGTTTTTATAAATATAAAAAAATAGGTTGACTGGTACTAGTTACAATTTACCAATAGAATCATTCATTAATATTTCATGGGAGAAAACAGATGAATGATACAAAAACAAATGAGATTTATCCTCATAATCAACCACTAAATACTTACCTTCAAGTAACATATCCAGATGGCGATATGGAATATTGGACATTAGATAATTCTGTAGAAGAATTAGAACGTCTTCAAAAATTATATAAAGGTAAGATAACAACCAAAATTGTGAAAGGATATTAAGATGAACGATATTCTACACGATATAGAAAAACTAACCGATATAAAAGAATCCGTTGGTTTATTTTCAACTTCAACAATTCAATCTCTTATCCAAGATTTAATAAACGAGAAACAATTAATCGTTCAACAATTTGAAAAAGATATACCTTCTCACATTGATGAATTAAACAAAAAATTGAAAGGAGAAATATAATGGGTATGAGTTCTTATATACTAGACTTGGAAGATAAGTTTATTGATGTTGAGGTACCAGAGATTATAAAAGACTCTGATACCTTACAAGAGGCACAATTAAGAGCAGAAGATAAAAGGGTAATGAATTATAATTTTATTCCATCTACTGGTCTTGATGAAAAAGTAAAAGAAATGTGGGATTTATATTGGGAGAAATACAATGTCTAGACCTATACTTTGTTCAGAAATTTTATCAGGGTTTACACAACCCAAAAGAGCAATCGCCCTCTATCAAGGGGGCAAGATTGCCGATGATATGATAAGAAATAAACAAAAAGCATTTGTAGATGCTCAAAAGTTTGTTCTTAATCCTAAATTGGTAGAAAATGCCTTTGATATTTCATTAAAGAAACCATCAATTTTACTAGAGATGTTAGAAGATATGAAAATGCCTTTTGATAATCTTTGGATTGAATGGGACGAAAATGCAAGGCAAGATTATATGAAAGATTATTGGGATAAAACTCCCTATAAATTCAAATTAAAAGACGAACACCCAGATAGGGTTGGTTATCATATATCAAAATTTACTGATGCATTAGATGATAGCTACTTTCTATATGAGTCTTGGTTCTTTTTAGATAACGATAATGTGGCATCTGATTTCGGCAGACATATAAATAGAAAATTTTATTCTCCGACAATGTGCCAGATTATTCACGAAGAACTACCAAACTTTGATGATGAACTTGCAAAGGTTGAAATTCTTGATGAATTACCAAAGGGCAGTAGAATTGCTAATCCCGAAGAATTTAAGGTAAAAGCATTGGCGATTGGCTCTAAATTCTTAGGTGGTTGGTATTTTATGCAACATTGTCCAGAGAAATTTATTTTAAATACTAGAATGACATCACATGATGACCAATATAATCATTTGATGAAAATGGTAAATTACAATAAATCTCACGAATTTAATTGTCTTAAAGATATTTGTTATAGATTATCTATTGCACAATCTGCATCAATGCATTGGTCTGTACCATCTTGGAAATTTAAAGAGGGATATACAACAGAAGAAATACAAGCACATGAAAGCAATCTTGTAACTTCTACTGAAGGCGATACCAGATTTTTAATTTCTTTATTTTCTTTATTAAATCAGAGTTTACATACCCAAGAGGTTGTTCAACCAGATGAAAAGATAATCCATACCAAATTAGGTAAAAGAGTACCAAGAAACGAATATAAAGTACTTGATATAGATTTATCTGCAAATAAGGTTAGAAAGGTCTACAAGACAAGATTTCAAGGTAAAGGTAATCCAAAGAGACAACATACAAGACGTGGACATTACCGAAGACTACGAGATATTGATGGCACTATCAAAAGAAAGATATGGATTAAATCTTGTGTTGCAGGAAATGCAGACCTTGGGATTATTGAAAAAGATTATAATTTAAAATCTTAAAATAAAATATTTCTATAATTGTAAAAAAAATACCTTTTATGTGTTGACTTTTATAATTATAGAAATTACTATGTAACTATCATTAAATTTTTTATGGGAGAAAACAAAATGATAAAATACACTAAAGACCAACTAGAACTTAAATCTTATATAGAGAAATTAAATAAGAAACACATGGATAAGGTTAGGGCAAACACAGACCCTAAGATTATGTATTGTGAGGTTCCAGAGGTTATACCTTTTTCTGAATTAGATAAATTGGCAGAAACTGGTATTACAACAATTACCGATTATAAGAAAGACGAATGTATAACTTGGATTTCTGAATTTGGTAAATCTGCAACTGGCTCAAGAGTTAGGGTTGACCCTAATGAATATACCTTAGAAGAACTTGAAATTATGGTTGAATACTGGGGTAGAGAATCAACAAGGGTTGTAGAAGAAGAAAGAATTGCAAAACAAAAAAGGGTAACAGAATTTGCAAAAAGAATTAAAGAGACTTGTAAATTAGGTGCCAATAATTACAAAACTGCAATTAGATGGATATTACAGGCAGATGGTATAGAACATGATGAGTATTACGAAGGTGACTCAATTTGTTTTGACCTAAACCTACCATATCGACATAAAAAGTTATTTCAACTAGCAGGGGTGGCATAAAGCCACCTCTTTTAATTTAACTTAAAAGGGAGAAACAAATGTTAAATACTAAATTATTTGAAGAAGAAATGGAAAAAATAAACTTCTCAATAGATATTCAAGATATTGAGGGAATACCTACAGAAATGGGTAGAAAGTTGGTTAGAACTGATACAGATACTCCACTAGGTATAATTAAATCTAAATATAAACCAATCTTACATAAACAAGCATTTCAAGGTGCATTACAAGAAATGAAGAACGGTGGACTTACTTTAGAAAATGCAGAGGTTACCATAGACTCTTATGAGAATGGTGCGATGGCAAAGATGGAAGTATTATTGCCAGAAAAGACTACGAAGATTGGCGACCATAATCTTTCATTAAAATATGTTGCTAGAAACTCATATAATGGTAGATGGAAATTTCAATCTTTCTTTGGTTGGTTAAATCATGTTTGTTTCAATACATTGGTTACTGGTCAAAAATTGGCATATACATCTAATAGACATACAAAATCGTTTGATATAGACCAATCTAATAAGAAGATTGTAAATGCTGTAAAGGCAGTTACCGATGAAACTGAAAGGTTTAAGAAATGGTGGGATACATCTGTTGAAGATGAACAGATAAAGAAACTATTTGAAAATACCATTGCCAAACAAAATCTTTCTAAAGGTAGTAGATTGGCAGGTGTATCTGAAACCAACCAAAAACAATTAGCCATTTTAATGGGTTTATATGACGAAGAGGTAACCCAAATTCATGGTAAAGGGGATTATGGTAGAAAAGATGCAAAAGGCTCTCTATGGTGTGCATATCAATCTGCAACAGCATGGTCTACACATCTTACAGATATTAATAGAAACGATACTAAGAAATATCTTGTTCAAGTAGACAGACAGAAATTGGTATCTGAAATGGTTGAAACTAATAAATGGAAGGAGTTAGAAAATGCTTAAACGATATAAAAACCTTTTCTTGTATATTATTATAACTTTAGGGGGAACTGCTTGTAGCGGTTCCCATGAACAGGTAAAATTGGTTGTTGATAAAGAGATACACAAAATGCATAGACATGAGGTAATTAATGCCATTGAAGATTGTAGGTCTGTTAAATTAAGACCTGTTATGTATTATGGTAGAATTAAAACAACTAATTCAAATACTTATATTCCTATTGTTATTGATATACAATGTGCACCAACATATAAAGATTATAAATAAAAAGAATTGGGGTGGTAAATGAACCGAAAAGAAAACCACCCCAAAACAGATGCAATATAAATATCGCACAAATAGGTTTACTTTACTACCAATTTTGATACTCTATAATTATAAAACAACGTTTTTTGGGAGAAAACAATGACTTATCAAGACTACGAAAATGAATTACTACAAAATATAAATCATTATACTGTGACTCAGCATCTTGGCAGAGGTCAATATAATAAGATTGATTGTATTGATTTAGAACATGCTAATAATATTAAACAACAAATAATAGATGGCAATAAAAGTGCAAAGGTTGCAATATATGCAGTTTGCAAACCAAAATCACGACCTCTTGTAAATGTAATTGTAGGATAATATTATGGAAAATAGATATTATATCAAAATAAGATTGTTTGATAATCTACCTGAAATGCCTGAACATGGTCAATATAGGCAAATTATGGTTGAGGCTAATTCGATTGAAGAATTAGAAATGTTAATAGATGATAAACATAAAATAACAATGTGTGAACTTGTAGACTAGGAGGTAATATGGCAATTATGAATATTATTAAAGGTAAAAATACCATTTATGATTTTTTATTAGATGCCTACAGTAATTGTGACTATAAAAGAGGTTATCACATTATAAAACTAATGATTAAATCAGGAACTAATTTAGACAATTTTGTAAAATTCTTAGCAAAAAATAGTACAACAGAATTACATAAACATTCGTGTTATCATCAGTTCTTTAGAAATGTTTTTGCAAAATTTATAAGACAATGTAGAATAGCAAAATAATAAGTTTGGGTCGCCTTGGAAAATATTGTTTTCTCCCAGCCCCACCCCAACTCTTGGTAAGATAAGCTAGGCGAATAGTCTTACCATCTAATCTTTTATACTTCTTAGACTATCCATAACCTTATCAATATCTGGTTCGCTACCATTTGGGTCATATATACATTTGTATTTCTTTGGACACCAAGTTTCAATCATCATTGTAAACGTTTTATTACCACCCTCATATATACAGGCTTTTTTTTTAGTATATTTAGATGTAATTCTTTTTTTTAATCTGCACGTCGTATATTTTGGAACATCTATTTTACCTTGGTGTATCTTTTGTTTTCTTGTGTAATCTTTAGGTTTATACTCATATGCAAGTTCTGATGCATAAGCATTTGCAAATGCCTTAAAATATAAGGCAATAGTAATACCTATTACTGCAACAACACAGAAAACAATACCTAATGTTTGTATTGCATCAATTATTTCTTTTTGTTTTTGCCTTGCCTCTATCTTTGCTAATCTTTGTTTTTCTTTTACCTCATTAATTCTATCTGCTCTTTCTTTTATTATTTGGTCCCAAGCAGTTGGTCCAAACCTCATATTAATAATATTTTTAAGTTCTTGTCTTTGTTCTTCTAACAATTTTCTATCTATAAAATCAGATGCTGAAGATTCAATGCCAAATTGCTCTTTAAGACCAAGACCCTTGCCTTGTCTCTTATTCATTTGAGCCTCGCCCTCAAAAAAACCATCTATTTGTTGAGCAATACCTTTTAGGTCATTCACGGTATTGATATTTTCTTTAATGAAGTCTACGGATTTTTTAACTAGTGCAATGCCTGTGAGTGTGGCTGTTACAAATTCCATATATTACCTCAATAGCAAACCAACCAACAAAACAATCGCAGTTCCCGAAGTTGCTATCATTATATGTTCAATACGTTTTATACGTAATATTGTTTCTATCCATCGCTCTTCTGTAACAGCAATATGTTTCTCTAATGTTACATGGATTTCTTGTACTGATGGTTTCTTCATGTCATATCTACACTATTTAATATTTTCATTCTTGCAGACATTGGCAGATTTCCTACAAATTCTGATACATCTTTGTCTGTTTCAGATGCCAATGCACCCATATCTAATCGTATATTTGGGTCAACGATATTAGGTGTTTGTGTGGCAGTAATTGTAGTGCCACCTGTTATTATTGTATTTGCCATTCTTTGTAATTTATTTAACATAGCATTTCTTGATTCCATATTAGTAAAAGCATCTCTAATAACATCTGCATCTTCTTCTATCAGTGTATTTGCCATTTGCCTTAATTGTTTATCGCTCATTTGTCTTGATAAATCTGGTATAAGGTTTCTAATTGCCCTAACTGCGGCAACTGGGTTATAGAAATTCACGGCTTCAATAACATCTGCACCAATTTGTGTAATACTTGTAGGCTTAATATCTTGTTTTCTACCTTCAGTAATTGCTGTTTGTGAACCTCTTAAAACAATATTCCTTGTATCAATGGAATCTACGGCTTTTGATGCGCCTGTAAGTATATTTTGTAAATCATCATCTGGTATAATTCTTTGTAAAATTCTTCTTTCTTTACTTTCTGGATTATTTAAACGTCTTACAAAAGCACCTTTACCACCTCTTTGGTCAAGAATAGACCTTATATTTGATGCTATACCTGCTCGGTATGCTTTAATTAAATCAGTATCTTTTGTATTTAAAATCCTATTTATATCTATTTCTGCTTGGTCGGCATTCATACCAAGTAATTTTGTGCCTTGTTCAAAACTTTCTTTGCCATCAAATATTTTTTTATAGCTTGCTCTAACTCTAGCTAGGTCTGGCGATACCTCATCTATTTTTGCTTTCAATATATTTGATAATTCCTTAACACCACTTGAAACTTCAAATTTATTATCTTTACGTGCCAAACCCTGACCAAAATCTCTAATCACTCTATAAGTTTTTTCTGCTTCTTCTAAAGATAGGCTTCTATTTAATGAAAACGAACCATCTTTATTTTTTTTAAAGACCTCTGGTAAACCTTTCATCGTATTGATTAAATTTATATCTTTTGTGATTACCTTTGGATTAATTCTATTTACTACTTGTAAAACCAAATCATCTATTTCTGGGTTATTTAAATTTTTATTTGCATCAAATACTCTTTTATATGCCTTACTTTCGTTGGCTTTCAGTGCCTTCTCTGATTTTTGTATATCTTGTAAAATGTTACCTGTAGGCTGGTCTTTTGCTAAAGATTTTTGTAAATCTGCAGTAACTTTTTTTGGTGCATCAGTTGCTCTTTTTTCAAGAGATTCTCTTAATATCGGACCTGTTACAGAAGATTTTGCATATAATGCTCTAATATTCTCTGACATATCTTTATTTATTTCTGGTATTATTTTACCTTGTTGCACCGCCTCAATAATATCTTCTGGAGTTACATTTGCTTTACCTGCAATTTCAATAATTTTATCTTCTACATTTTTATTAAGATTACCCATTATTGAACCATAGGTTTTTTCAAAACCTTTTTTGGCAATACCAGAAATACCTTGACCTAATTTAGCAAAAAGAGGTCCTGCAACTGTAGATATACCAGTTTCTACTGCAACCTCTAATGGTTCTATTGTTTCATCTTGTGCGCCAAGTGATGCCACTAATCCCTGACCACCACTCATAACTGCAACCCTACCCATAGTTAAGGGTACACTTGTCCCACCAGTAAATGGTAATGCCAATAATGCAGGTGCCATAGCTCCACCAAATTCATATTTTAAAGAACCATCTTTTTCTCTTGCTTGTGCTAAGATGTTTCTTTCTAGTTGTACTATTTCGTCATACGATTTGTCTGAAAGTAAAGATTTAATACCTGCAATCGCCTCATCGCTATAATTCAACAATGCACCTTGAGCTATAAGTCGTATTTTATCAGACGCAGTTAAACCTGCTTCTTTATTTTCAAGTTCTTCATCTCTAATATTGCCTATTATTTTTTTTAATTCGTCATCTACTTTGCTCATATCTCTACCTTACTTTAGGTTTTAGAATGGTACGTTTTGCTTTCACATCTTTTAATATATCTAATATGGTTTTTTTAATTCCTTCATTATCTTTAACATTTTCGCCACCAAGCATATATTCAATATCGTCAACAGTATAATTATTTTCTAAAAAGAATTTTTCAAATGCTGGTTTATTATTCTTTTTTGGTAATATTATTTTATATGTATCTGTGGCTAAGGTATATTGTTTTGGCGTTTTAATATAAGATTGAATAACATTTTTTTCTAAACCAAGCACATCTCCAACCTTAATTTCTTCTGCATTTTGTGTTTGTAAATTAGCAGTTGCGTTTTTATATTGTGCAAATGCCAAGTCTCTAAATGAACGTCTTGTTAAATCTGAAAGTATGCCACCATTTTTGATATAATTTGCTGTTTGTACTAAGAAATCTGCAGGTCCACCAACCTTTTTGGCAACCTCAAATTCGCCTTCTCTAACAACAGAACGAGGGTCTAACATTTTCATAAAACTAAATATAAGTGCTAAATCACCAGCACCCGGTCTATCTAATTCGTAAACTTGATTATATGCAGTAAAAACATTATCCATATGACCTAATTTGTCGTTATAATCTTTCACAAATTGTTTGGTTTGGTATTTATCTTTAACTTTAATAAAGTTTTCTTTCTGTTTTAAATTCAATGGTGCAAATACAGCATCTTGTTTTGGTTTAGCATCATCTTTCTTTTCAAAAATATTAACTTTTGTTTCATCTTTACCAATACTAGATTGTTCTACCTTATCGTAATTTATAAAATTACCACTATCATCTTCAACTCTCTTACCTTTATTTGGTCCAGTTTTATAATAAAGGTTTCCATCAAATTGACCTACGTACGTCTTTATTTCTGAATCTTTTGGTGCTGAATAAGTAACAATATTGCTTTTTACTGATGGGTCTAAATTATTTAATTGTTTCATCGTGAAAAATTTTGTGTCGCCTTTATTATAAGACACACCATCTATTGTTGTTGGTTTTGTAAATGTATATAATTTTTCTGTCTTTGGTTTACCTAATTGTGTTGCTAAAGAAATCGCAGTTGTTGCCCTAGTTAAATCTGCCTTCTCTTGTGCCCTTTTATCTTGTAAATATGTTTTGGCAACAGTACCTAATGCCTCAGAACCTGCTCCAACCAATGTTGCACCCGGTCTTGCTGACCTTGCACCTAATTCTGAAAAACCTATTAATGCTAATAATGCAGGGTCTATTGGTTCTCTACTAGGCGCTAATTGATTTATAACACCTCCCAATGCACCGCCTTGTAAATTCTGTTGGTTTGCAACCCCTAATGCTTTTATAAGTTCTTCAGCGGTCATTTTTAACCCCTCCTACTTAATGCATAAAGACTTGCTAATGAACCTAGACCACCAAGGGTTTGTCCATATATACTTGGCTGTTGCATAAATTGTTGTCCCTCAGCCTGACTTCTTGTTAAGGTTTCATAAGGAATACCTTGTAAGGCACCAAGTGCAAAATTTAACATTTCAAAGGGAAATTGTTGTTGTGCCAAAAAATCTTGATATGCCATATCTAAAGCTCTTTGGTCTAAATCTCTTTCTGCCTGACCTGCTGTAATCAATCCTGATGCGGCTTGTTCAGTTAATCCTTGTGCCAAAGGTGCTAATTCTGCTAATCGCTCTGATGCTCTTAATTTACTAGCTTGGTCTGTCTCATATCCCTGTAATCTTGCACTTTCTGCTGTTGTAAAACCTGCTCTTCTTGCATCTTCTCCTGCAAATCTAGCTTGTCTATCAGTATCAAACCTGTTTGCCGCAAATTGCAATGCTTCTCTACCTGCAGTTCTTCTTAAATCACTACCTGCCCTTGCAATTTCTGCATCTGTCATGGCTTCTCTAATACCTAAACGAGAGCCTCCAAAGGCACCTGCCCTAATTGCGTCTGCCGAATTTTGTCTTTGTCTAATATCTCTTTGTCTATTTAACTCTTCAATCGCTGGGTCTATAGATGTTTGAAATACATCTTGAAATTGTTTTGCGGTATCTGCAGTAAATGCATCACCTATTAATTCTTCGCTTGTTGCTGGTGTAAATACATTTGCAGTAAATCCAGTTCCTAATTCACCTGCTTTTGTTTCTGCATCATCTAAGAGGCTTTGATAGGTTTCTGTGCCTTTTGCTAATAAATCTAATCCTTCTCTTTCTCTCTCAGTCATTCTTATTGGATTGCCTGCCTCATCAGTACCATATGTAGCTATTCTCTCGCCTTGAAATTGCGGAAAGTCGCTTGATGCTAATTCTCTAGCTTGTTCATATAATTCTTTACCACCTGCGGCAACAAATCCGGGTAATGTAGTTCCTGTTATCGTTTCTTTATAATCTGGTAAAACTATCGGTTGATTGGTACATAATGAACCCATTTAAACCTCCACAAATATTGAGCCTGCCTTTGCAAAACCCAATCTTTTAAAAAATTTGTCTTTTCTATCAATATCGCCAGAAAACAAATGCCCTAGCCTTATCTTCATTTTAGCATCTTTGGCAGTTTTTATATAGTTCTGTAATAGATTTTTTGCTACATTGCTTTTTCTTTGTTCTTTAAAAACAAAAAACCAAACATCTCCGATATATTTTTCTTCTGACCACCAATCTTGACATATTTGCCCTGCTATTGAGCCTTGTATTTTATTATCTTTTATAGATACAAAAACCAAACCATTATGTATTAATTCATTAATTTTACTAATAAGTTTATCTGTCTTAATTTGTGGCACTTTTAGTTCCGTTTCTTTATGCATAGTAGTCAACATCATCGCCAATGCTGAAATATCTAAAATTGTTGCTCGACGTATCATGCAATATCTTTCAATGCTCCCATATCATCTTCAGGCATTTTTTGTTCTTGTTCATTCATTTGTGGTTCATTCTTATCAGCAACTTGTTCTATCAACATTGCTAGTTCTGGTAATAATCTTGTAAGAACTCTCATAACTTGAGGTGTTATTGCCTTATCTAACATTTGTAATTCTTCAACTTCCATTTCTGCTAATCGTGACATTAAAATAGTTTGCAGAGTATTTGAGGGTTCAAAAAGTCTTTTTCTTGCTTCTTCTGGCATATCAATGCCCATTTCTTCTAACGACATTATATCTTCCTTTCTTTATAAAGAATTTCCCAATCTGTTTTTTTCTTAAATAAACCTAAAAACCAACAGGTAGGTTCTAAGATTTTTCTATAAATTTTTCCAAGATAATCTGGTTTATCTCTATATTTATAAATATATTCTATCTCATTTGCCCTGTGTCTGGCAATATGCGACCATAATTTAACATATTTACCTTTTCGCATTTGTTCCACTACCCAAACTGCCCATAAATGATAACCATTCACGTGTTGTTCTGATAAATATTCTTTAGTAAATTTGTAATCTAAAATAACTTGTTTTTTACTCATAGTACCTTGTCGCATCAATTCATTACATATAACCCTTTTAAAAATAGATTTTGAAACAAAAGAACCAATAGTAGCACCAACTGGTCCACCTAATGTGAAACCAATATATGAACCGATACCTGCATCAGCCGCACTTTTCGCTGAATCTTCTAAATCTTTACCTTGTAATAAACTTGCACCAAAATCAAATGCCGCCGCATAAATACCTGCAGATGCTGTGGGCGATAAACTTCCGTCAGGTAATGTTGGTGATGCCCTACCTTTTACTCTAGCCAAGTATCCCGTATCAGAACCTGCTATGGCTTTACCTGCCTGTGCAGTTGACGTACCTATACCTTGTCTTTTTGCTATTGGGTCTGCTACACCATCTACTGATGTAGGTGTTTTTATTATTTGTGAACCACCTTGTGTTGTATAATCTAAACCTTTTATCTGTTGTGGTGATTTGGGGTTTGCTTTGTATGCAAATTTTGGCTCTTTTACTGTACCAATATTAATTCTTGTTCCGTCTTTAATGACAGAACCATCATCTATAAGATTGAATTCTGCTAATCTGCCTGATGCCTTGGCGGCTTCAAAACTTTCAAGTTCTGGTTGGTAAACAAGACCTTGTGTTGCAATTTTATTTGCTTGTTCTGCCGATAATCCACCAACACCTTGGATAACGTCTGAGGGTATATCGTCAAGATACAGACTTGATTTTACACCTCGTAATGCTCTGTCTGTAAAATCCATGCCTGATGCTTTTAAAAATGGGTCTGCTACACTTGCACCTATATTTGATGCTATATTTGTACCTACTGCAGTTGCTGTATCTATCATTGCCTGCTTTGCGATTTGGTCTGGTGTTAGATAACCTTCTGGTAAACCACCTCGTCTTACAAATTCTTCGTAATCTCTTAATCTTCGTTGGTCATCTGGATTTGCTGGGTCATAGGTTCTTGTACCTGTTTGTATTGTTTTTGCCCATTCAAATATAGGCATTGCACCTGTACCATATATTTTTTGTAATTGACCTTGTTCTAAATCTGGTTTTTGTGTCGCAATTTGATAAACACCATAGGTAAAATCATCTGCTGGTGGCACATCTTCACCATCATTAAGTGTGAGTACATCTCCAAATGCACCATATTGTGGTTCTTCTGCCATCAATTAACCTCCAAAAAGCTAATAATTATATGCAATCTATCTGCGGTTGTTGCCTGTGCCTTAACAATTTCGCTCTCTTGTATTATAAGCGGTTGTTCTAATAATTCAACTGTTGTATTTGATGCGATTGATTTTGCTTTGAATAAACTAAATATATTAGCACTAGCATCTGTAAGTGTAATATCAATCGTATCAGAACTACCACTATCATTACTTAATAATATACTTTTAATAATTGATTGTGTTGCAGTAGGGCAGGTATATATTGTCGTATTATTTGTTGAACTTAAATCTGCCTTTGCATTTTTAAAATTATTAGCCAAAGAAAAATCCCTTTGCAGTTGCTTGGTCTTCTGTTTCTTGTGTTTGTGCCTGTGTTGTTCTGTTAACTTGTGTTTGTTGTATTTCTAATGCAGAAACCAAATTTCTTGAAAAATCAAATAATTGTTTTGTAGAATCTATGGCATTTGTTAATTTATAAACACTTGGTGGCTGAGGTAATCTTATCATCTAAATGAGTCCTCTTTTGCATTTATTCTAAAATCACCTAAAGACCAATCATCATTAACACCTGTACTAGAATATTTAACAGATATTTGTCTACCTTTTGCTCTGGTACTTACCTTTTCAGTTGATTGTGTTATTGTAAAAGGTCCCTTTGTTATCTCTGCACTATTAGGGAATTTACGACATTTAAATTCTAAAAATAAATTTGTTTCACTTGTCATTGTTGCATCTGGTACTATTCTATCTATTAAAAATGTTCTATCACCAGTATTATCTATTTCAAGCTCTGAACTTTCTACAAAACAATTCATTGCTTGTCCGTTATTACTTGTACCTGTCTCGTGGTCATATAATCTGCCATTCGCATCAAATGCAAAAGGAACTGACCTAAAACCTTGTGCATCTAACCAAACATTTCTATCTAAGGTTCCAATAGACCATACGTTTTCAGCATAATTATATGTTACGTAACTGTCTGGTTCGGGATTTACTGTACCTGCTGTATTATCTTCGCTAACATAAAACCAAGTTATTTCATTAAATTTTTTATTTTGACCAACGTATGTCTTATCGGCATATCTTGTTTGCAATCTATTAAAAACAAAATATTGCACAGTACATGGCAATTCTTGTACAGAACCATTGTAAACAAAGAAATTACTTTTACCTATCCAATAAACATTTCCATCAACACTAATAGAACCATTTAT
>Ga0208159_1000026_pt1 | contig 50396 bp, 63 predicted proteins | sample 9_EtaG_FD_184082 | JGI IMG/M metagenome (GOLD analysis project Ga0208159, IMG submission 184082) | Marine viral communities from the Subarctic Pacific Ocean - 9_ETSP_OMZ_AT15188 metaG (SPAdes) (version 2) | ecosystem: Environmental > Aquatic > Marine > Oceanic | place: Pacific Ocean | collected... | reverse complement strand
GTGCAGAACAATGTCTTTGTTCCAGCCGACCAGTTTACGGCAGAGTCACTGTTACTGGATTGTAAAATGGATGTTCGAGCAAGAGTTGTACCGGAAGAGGTATATGTGCCAACACCGACCTCAAAATTACCCGCACCGTCAGTACAGGCGTAATATGTTGTGTTACCATTACCAATAGAGCCGAATGTCTCAAAACCAGTTACCGCACCAGCAAGAGTGTATGTTCCCGTGCCTGTGGTTGTGCTGGTTTCTTTGACTCTATCAGCAATAATCAGAGCCATTACTTCAACTCAATGCTGAGATTGGTAGCGTTAATTCTAAAAATGTCACCGCTTGCGATTTGTCTGCTTGAGTCTAACGCACCAACAAAAAGAATGTTTCCGCTAGACGAAGCATCCGCTAAGAACACATGCGTTATAGTTTGTGTTGTGCCACCCGAAGCGGGAAACTCAACATTGTTTGTGTTGTTAACTGTTTGTGCGTCAGCAGACGTAGACGCTATTGTCCAGTTCGCTGCTGTAACTTGTTGCCTAGCATAGTTTGTGAAACTTGCTTCTGTTACACTGCCCGCTTCTGCGTCAGAAACAGCGGTAGCAAGCCCGACATATATGTTGTCGCCCGGCGTAGCAAAACTTACTGCATTATTTTTAAAAAGAAAACTAAGAAGCTTCCCTTCAAGATAGGTAGTAGCCGCATTTGTAGTTGCCATATCTATGTTCTCCTAGTATCTGGTAGACCACGACGGTAAGCATCCGTGTTTTCTCTTGCCTCACCAAGATCTTTAAGTCTACTTAATTGCTCTGTAAAACGAGTGTTATACAGTTGTAACATATCCGCTTCACCTTTCATATAGTTATAAGCTTCGTAAACTGCTCCGTATAATAACGCATACGGCGCATTTGTACTGAGCCATGTTGTGCCACTATCAGCACCCGCAGTAAGACTAGCGGGTTGGTAATAGTAGTGAAGCTCGACGTTGTAGCTAGAATCTGGAGTTGGGGCTACGATAAAGTTATCTGTATCGAAACGAGCGTAATATTTAGGCAACCCTGTTGTGGTCGACGCAGGAGTGTACGTTTGCAGATAGTTTACATCCTTCTGCAAAAGAAACTTTTCAGATCCCGATGTAGTAATTCTCAAAGAAAAAGAAGCTAGATAATCTGAAGGAACTGACAAATACTGGTCGTTGTTTGTTAGACTACTTGTAACGTTCTTTCTAAAATTTTCTAAATCAACAGCACGGAATATTTTATCTTCCGTTGCTTTGATAAAATTGTTTAGATTAGTTACGAACGACGTTTCTGTGTTTTCCGTATAATCTTGTATAGCTGTTTTAAGTGTGGCTAGTGTAAAACTCATGTGTTTATTTGACCTCCCATGCCTGAGTGGTTAGTACAATAGTAATACAATGTAGGCGCACCTGTCGCCACCACTATTTGTGTATATGCACCTGACGATCCTGGTGTGCCATTAGTCGTAACGCCTGTTGTGTATTCCGATCCACCACCATGCGTCCCGTTCGATGTTGTTGAAAACCGTAGCGGATGACCAGAGTTACTTGAATCAGACTGATCAAACCTATACGTCTCTCCTTCTGTCAAGGATAGTGTCGGAGCTTCGGAACCGCCAATGTAATATTTGTTGCCGCTATAGGTAGATTGAACAGTAACTGTGTATGTTGTGTACGACGCTGTAACAATAGAAGCACTTGCTGTCTGTACGAAACTAGACACAATACTTGCTATATTTGGACCAGAGGTCTTTTTCTCGGCAGAAGCAACTTTACCCCCTCCTTTGACCGACCCTACAGTCGCTGTCTCAGAAGAACCTCTTTGGCTTATATCGAATGTATATGAGTTTGTGTCTACAACAGTTATAGAAAAAGAATCCGTATTCTCTATAGCGGTGTCTGTAAAGCCATCAAAAGACTCAACAGTCCTAAACTGAACCAAATCACCTGTAGTTCTACCGTGACCCGGTTCTCTTACAGTGATAACTGACGAACCGCTAGAGCCTGATGTAAATGGGTTTAGTGATAAAATAACTCTAGCCGCAGGTTCTGTTCTATCCGGTCTGGGATCGCGCAGGTTCTCAGGATCAAAAACATTTCTAGGAGGCGTTAGCTGTGGGTGTTTTTCTTCGAACTCGTCCGGTCCAACCAACAGACCGTTCCACTCTTTTTTCATGTCAGCTAAACGATAACGAAAACCTGACCTATCAGAGATACCATACGCCTTTGATCCTGATGCGTACCGTCCCATTATCTAACCCTCAGATACCGCATACTTGGAGTCAGCTTCAATGGAACACGATCTTCGTCTTCATCAGCGGCTCGTTGAAACTCTTCTTCATAAATAGTTTTCAATAACTGCACCCTGTCTGGAGCCCGTTTAACAGAAAGGTAGTAAGCCAACCCCGAAGCCATGCACGGCAAAAACCTGAAAGGTGCATCAACATCATTTACAAGTGCATCCGCATCTTCGATGCGTTGTACATAGTAATAACGTAAAACATCTGTACTGTTTTCTGGTGTAGCCCAAAGATTTATCTCTGGTGTGACTTGTCTGTTAAAGTAAAAACTAGAGGGACGACCCTGTGTAGCTTTGTTTGGTTGGCTCTGGTATTCTCCTCGACTTATTCGTTGAACTTCAAAGTCCACTCCATCGCGTCTAACAACTACTTCTAGGAGATCAGCAATTGTGCTGGATAAACTATATGTTGCAGTTCCAGCAGTTAGAGCTTGTGTGCCCAGCTTAACTGTCCAGAGGTTAACACCTCTGTTTGCCCATTCAGCAAACATAAGATTAAGTGACCTACGAGCAGTCTCAGCTTCGTAGCCTGTGCGGATTTCTATCCCGCAACGCTCATACGCCTCTTCGATGACTTCTGCAACATCGAGAGTAAAATCTCTAGAACCTGAAGTAGCCATCTATTTTTTCTTTTTAGCCATTCCACCGCCACGCATACGCATGGGTTTCTTAGCCATTCCACCATGACCCATTTTCTTAGCCATGCCGCCACCACGCATACGCACAGGCTTCTTAGCCATGCCGCCACCACGCATCCGTATAGGTTTTTTAGAAGCCATACCTCCGCCCATCATTTTCTTGGGCTTCTTGCCTCTCATTCCTTTGTTACCTGGCATTTTTCTCTCCATCTTCGTCGGGTTAAAACCAAACGCTCTAAATCATCCGTGCCATAATTAGCGTAATAATTTAGACGCTCCAAAAACTTAGACGCTTCGTCAAGATGCGACAGTCTTTGTATCAAAATCATATCATAAGTATCTTGAAAAGAAAGCAACCAAATGTCTTTTTCTTTTAATGCTAGATAAGCGTTCAAGCCCATACAACAACCTTCTAGCTCTTCGTATGTTAACTGCTGTATCTGAGAACAAATCACTACCTGATAGTCATCTGTAAATGCTTCTATTTGTTCCGCCACCTCTTCCCAGAGATTAGCGACTTCGACAATCTTAACTTTTTCTTCAACCCATGCTTTCAAAGCATAAGGACAAGCAGGAATATTTGCTGTTTCAGGAGAGGGCTGAGATACTTTTTCTCGTATCCATGTGTCTAAAAAATCATAGACACTCATTTTTTCTTTCGTCTTCTAACCGCTTTTACTCTTCTTGGTTTTCCTGCGGGTTGTCCGAGGCGTTTTTTCTGTGCGATCCTGGACTTCTTTTCAGAGGCGGACATTTCTCCGGCTGTTTTAGGGGTTTTACTGGATACCCTCTTCGAGGGACGACAATATGGAGTACCCCGTTTTTCACCTTTCCTTCTCCCACATGCTTTCCCCGTGCGGACATCTTTCCAATCCTCTTTAAACCAACGTTTTAGGTTTGATCCTGCTTTTGTTTTACGGACACGGGGCATCAGAATATCTTAGTGGTTCTATACTTAAAAGTTTGTCCATCTCTAAATCGGGGCTCTCCTCGCACCATTCCTCCACTTGCTTTTCTAACAGGTTTCTTCTTACTCTTATTTCCCCAATTTTTTGCTCCGACTTTTCGACATGAAGCAATTGCTCCTGATGCATACGCTGAAGGGAACACTCTGTATCGCGCTTTAACTTTATGATAGCAAGCATCCTTTTTGGATTTAGTTTTGGACATATCATTTTCTCCTCATTTTTTTCTTTTTCGAAGCGCAGTGCGCTTTCTCAGAAAAACCCTTTGGACGTTTACAATTTATACCACTTTTACGTTTTTTGCTCCACTTCCTTTTTTGAGGTGGTTTGGAGACTTGTTTAGACATCTGAGAACGTGACATAGCCATCTGTCTGTCCTATCTAAGAAGCGAAGAAGCCCCCTAAACTAGCAGCTAATATTAAACCTGCTAATCCCCACAGCTTCATATCAAGACCTTTTAAAACTTTGTCTTGATTTTCTAAACGCTCATCAATTGATTTATACCGTAGAGCACACTCACCTTCATGCTTTTCAAGACGGGCAAGGAGTTCATCTGTTTTAGCCATCAGCACTTCCATCTCTTTCTTGCTTGACAAATACGCTTATTAGGCGTTTTACGGCAATTTATATTGTGCATCTTGCGTTGTCCATCGGAACGAGCACAAAAAGACTTGCGCCTTTTTGCCGCTTTACTTCCTTTTTTGACTTTACCTGTAACCGCAGTTTTTAGTTTACTGCCGGGGTTGGCACGACGATAAGCAGCTACGCCCTTCTTCGTCATCCCCGCCCCACTTTTGGTGGGACGGAAATTACGTTTATTGCGTTTCGGCATCTTTTTTGCCGTTCGAGCCATCTTAGCCTCTAGTTGTAAAAGACTGTGATAGAGGTGATGTCGTCGATGGTGGCAATATGCACATCATCTGTGACCAGAACACCCTCATCAGGAAACCCGATAATATCAACCTCGCTTGTCAGTAGATCACAATGCAAAACCACAGTTCCAGAAGCAGATCCGTCTGTGATTTTTAGCTCTGGCGTACCAGAACCCGCAGTTGTAACCAATACCTGACGCACACGAGCTCGACCTATCGAAGCATCACCCGTTGCGGTAAGTCTCTTGGTCTTTACGTCTGAACCAGCCATGTTAACCCCCTACTGATCAGCAAACGAGGGAGCAGTTGCACCTGTGACATTACCAAAAATTTGATAATTAGTTGTGTTCAAACCTACGATTGTGACATCAAATCCAGCAGGAACATTTATTTGAATCTTGCTGTTTGAGTTTCCGTCGGAAAACACTGCACTTACTTCGTTGTCTGTATCAAGAAATGATACGCCGCCGATAAAGAAGTTTGAGTTGCCTGGTGTGACAATGATTGCATCAGTTGCATCAGCCGCCCCACCTGCGTAGACAAATCTAAAAACAGAACCTGCGATTGGTGCTGGTAATGTATAAGTGTTGTCTTGACCCCCGTCTGGAACGAACAAAATTCTTCCGCTGTGTGTAGCGTTAGTTAGAGTTACATTACCATCAGAAAGGCTTACAGGCGCATCACCGAGAGTGGTTACTTCTGTGATAGTGCCAGTAGTAGCATTTTTGCTTATGGTCTTTACTGTGCTTTCAGAACGCAGTGGACCAGAAAAAGTAGAATTAGCCATGTCTATCTCCTGTCTTGGCTAGTGTCAGTTGCCCCATGCAACTGTCAGGAATCTTTACTATACGCACAAAAAAAGGGGCGGTCAATGCCGCCCCTTTCGATGTGGTATCGTTACGCTCCGGGTGAACCGAATACGCAACGTGGATCGCTAAAGCCGAAGCTATAACGCTCACGAGCTTTGTAACGCATGTTACCTGTATCATAATCAGGCTCCATTTGCGTTGTCAAAGCGGCTCTCTCGAAGTGCTTGAAGCCATTCGGAGAGTCAGTTTTGATGAAGAACGCATCTGTGTCAGTCAAATAATCGTTAACGACATAACCCTCTGGCAACATACCCATGTTGCGAAGAGCGTTTATGTCATTGTCTGCCGTAGCAGTGCGAAGATTTGAAGCCATCAGACGCTCGGCAACAAATTGTAGCTGACGTGGGATGATCAACTTAGTGCCACGAAGGGCAATGATCAGACCACGCTCATCAACAAAACCAGCAATGCTAATCAGAGCATCTTCAAGAGATGTCTCGTTTAGATCAGCAGCAACAGCGGGTTCGTTGTTGAATGTGCCACCATTTGTAAGCGGGTGACTTGCATCACAAAGAGCAACACCGTCACCACCAGCAGAAGCACCAGCGGTAAATGCGTTGTTCAGTATGGAAGCAGCCTTAACCTGCTTTGTGTGAGCCATTGCACGAGCCAACGCACGAGTGTAGCGAGAAGAGAGACGATCATAAAGATTGTCTTCTACAGCTTCTTCTGTAACAGAGAAGCCAAGAGCTACTGTTTCGTGTGTGTAACGGCTTGTGTATGCCTCTTGAGCGTCATCATAAGAAATAGATGACCCTTCAGTTTTTGTAGGAGCCGCACCAAAACCAGAAAGCATTACCTCTTCTTCAAAAGCACGATCAGATGCCTCTGTGTCGAAGATCTCTGCATGTTGGTTTTCGTATCGGTTATACTCCAATCCAAAAAGAGCATTGAGTCCAGGCTCGAGCTCTTTTGCGAGTTGTGCGCGAGAAATAGCCATAACCTATACTCCTATACACCTGTCGTTGAAACAGTGCCACCAGCAATCGCACCGTTAGGTGAATTGAAGTGGTTGTTCAAACGAACGATTACACCAATGCCGGAAGCAGAAAAGTCTGCATTCTCAACATCATCGACAAATCCCATAATCCGAAGATTAAGAGTGTTCGTTGTAGCGATTGTGCTTACAGCTAACGCCGCAGAGGACATACCAGTAGTTGTGCTACCAGATGTACCTGATGAGAAGTTAGCATTGGCGAATGTTCCTGCACGAGCAGTAGCTTCATCCGTCAAAGAAGCATCAGACGCAATTACGAACTGTTGCATGGGATCATCATAAACAAAGGCTTTGACAGGAAAGTTGCTGTCTGCACCCGACCCAGGGTAAAAGTTTGAGAACACAACTTCACCAGTAGTAGAGCTTACATATTCACAACCATAAAACGCACCTAAGATACCCACAGTACCACCAGCAGCCGCGCCAACAATGTCGATAACACCTGCTGCAAGCGGAATAACTGGAGAACCTTGATAGATTGCGTTTGAGTTAGTTGTGGCAATGCGATACTCAGTCGTACCAGTGGTGTTTGCGCCCGACCCTACTTTACCAACGGGACGTAAGCCAAATGCACCATTTGAGTTTGCCATTTTAGTCTCCTAAACAAACATTTAAGTTCTAATCAGAGACATCCTTACGATTGCCTCCGAAAGTTACACGGCTTTGCCTATCGCTCTGGATAGGCATCGAGGGATGTTGTTCCCTCATGAGGTTTTCATCAACGGCTTTCATCTGGTTGCGGGTCTGATCCCGGAAATAAGCAGTTCTTTCAGATACCGTTTCCTCTGGAATACGACAGAGCATAAGCCCCCCGTTTCCAATAACGCCTTGAAATTTCCCCTCTTCAATAGTTGGAGATTCAAAATCAGGATATTCATCTGCTCTCACAGGTTCCCATCCTTCTCGAAGCTTGGCATGAACATTTGTTTTGTCATCCTCGCCTCTGATCCCAACTCGAACCCAACGATGGACAAATCCCTTCGGGGGTTCGGGAGCCTCCAGCATACTAGGAGGTTTCCAAGGTGTGCGTCGCGCTTCTTTTTTACGAGTTTGCGATTCTCGAGGTATGCGTTTCTCTGTCATCTTATGTATCCTTCTGTAGTTTTGCAACTTCTTTTGCATAGACATCGTAAGGAACATTAAGTTTTCTTGCGATTGCCTTTTGAGAGTCAGTCAAAGTAATTACTTTCTTGCCGCCTTTAGTTGTTGTTCGAGACGCTGAATTTGATGCCGCAGCAACTCTTTGTTGCGGTTTCTTTTTCGATTGGAACTTGCTAGGAAAATCGTTCTTAATACGCGAATCCAATTCCGTATAGTAATCGTCAGATGTTGGATCATAGCCTTCCTCCTCAACTAATTGTCTGTGGATGCCAAACGCCGCATATGTCATAGACTGATCCTCACCAAACCAGGCATTCTTTTCTGCCCATGCTTGCGCTTTTGGGTCTGGTTCTACTGGCGGTGGTGCAGCTTCTGCTTGCGGTGCTTGCATTTGCGGTGCTTGCGCTTCTTGAGGAGCTTCACGTTGAACCTCAAGTTTTCTCTTCGCTTCTTCATATTTAGCTTGATCTAACGCTAAACGGCTAATATTTTGCTGTGCCTGAAATAGTGCTTCTGCATCGCCTTCTTCATGCGCCTTTTGATAAGCAATTTTAGCTGTCTCAAGCTCTGAAGCCACTCTGTTACCGAACTGATCAACAACAGCAGATGAGTTAGTTTCTTGTTGTTTTTGTAACTGGCTGACTTGATTCTTCAGAGCCTCTGCGTATTCTAACGCCGCCTGTTCACGTCTCTCTGCCTCACGTCTTCTATACGTCAGCTTTTCGATACGTTTTTGTACACCTGCGGTGTACTCAGTAAGCTCTTCCTCGTTTTCGGAAACATCTTCTTCAGTTGTTTCTTCAGCTGTCTCTGTTTCAACTGACTCTTCAACCTTTGTTTGCGACTCAGGGGTTTCAGAGGTTTGTTCTTCGAGTTCAACTTCGAACTCCTCGGTTCCTGTTTCGTCGTCATCTTTGGGTTCTGGCAGTTCTGGCAGTTCTGACATCTTTTTCTCCTAAAGCTTTATGTCTTCTGGATCGACGATAGTTGCAATAACCTCGTCGTCGTTAATAATTCTGACCTCACCGTCCTCGAGTTTAAAACGAGAACCAGAGTATCTTCCTATGCAGACCCAATCGCCTTCTTTACACCACGGCTCCATGTCTGCTCCAAATTTTTCGGGATCTTTATATGCTAACGGTCCCACCTTGATTACATAAGCCACAACAGTTGCTAATGCTTCACGGTCAGCAACAGCATCTGGGATATACACACCCCCGTCTGTTTTTGCTCGTCCACGATACGGCATAACAAGAATCCGCCAACCTGTAGGCTGCGGAACACGGTCTAATGCTTTTTGAGATTCTGCCTGTTTCTTTGATTCTTGTTGTGCTGCTATGTAGTCAGGTACTAATAGAGTCTTCGTCATCGGTGTCAAAACCTTTCAGCAGGGCACTAAGTTCATCAATGGCAAACGAGAGTCCCTGTATCTCGCCTACTAAACTGCGATACTGTTCCATGTCTTTAATAGACCCGCTGGCAACAGTAGTCGTTAAGTCCTCAATTCGAGTATTGAGATTTTTGCGGTATTTGCTAATAAAGTCAACTACATTCAAAGTAAATCACCTTGAGTTGACATTTGACTGTCGGTTATGGGACCGCCAGAAACCCATGCTGTACACACACGTTGTGAAGCACATTTAAACTTTAGGAACTGACAGTAACCTATGTCTCCTGCATCAATAGAAGCATACGGATCATCTACACCCTCTGACCCTATACCTTTGGCAATACAATCAAGCATATTTGATGTTTGATTAAATGCCGCACAATTAGCACACCGAGATTCCAAAGCAGCATCAATGTCTGTATTGAATGTGTCTGCTATTTTTGTCCAAAACTTATCGTTCCGCCCTGTGTCATCTAGATTAGGATCCAACGGACCGTAGTTATACTCGTCTATGGCTTTTTGGCGATTCTCTAGATTGACATCAATATCCTGTGTTGCAACAGGGCATCCGTCTCCTGCGTTTTTATCAACAGGGGTTCCCGCACTGGGTAAATCAACACGAGCTTCCTTATCAACAGGAGTTCCTGTGTTTGGTAGGTCGGCTGTGTCTATTTCAATGCGTATCTTCATATTACTCACAATTACACGAACGTTACCACTGTGGTTCCAGATGTTCCCATCGGGTTAGCGTCTCCTGATAGTGTCCAACTCCACGAAGAAACACCATTGCCCACGCTAAAAGAAGCGTCTGTTCTATTCAACGAAGTGCTACCAACAGTCATTGTAGACCAACCACTGTTTGACTGCGTTCCACCTACATCAAGCCCAAAGGTATTACTGCTGCCGTCCCTTGTATACAAACCTGCTAAAGCCGCCCCACTATAGAAATCAACAGTGCTGTCACTAGCTGACCCAAAACTTCCAAAACCCGTACCCGGATTATAGACACTGTTATCAGCAAAGCCGTAAAGGACGGCTACCAGTGTCCCAAAAATCTCAATGTTCTTAGAACCCACTGTAATAGTTGTCGTCCATAGCTGGTCAGATGCACCATAAAAATCATCGAACGAAATAGCTCCACTCGTTGGTACGCTATTATTTATTGCAGCGTTGGGGACTAAGCTTCCTCCGCGATAGAACTCGCTTATGGAATTTGGTGTACTATCCCCGAACTCTGAAGCGATAGCACTTAAACTAATTGCACCTGATCCTGGGAGAGCCATTATTTTAGTCCAGTAAATTTGCCGCCTTGGATAGCTTGACCAGTGCCTCTTACTACACCGCCGTCACGAAACGGGCATTTTGTGCCTTTAACAATGCCGCCCTTTTCAAAACCCATGCGTTCAACGACCTTCTTGCCCTTCTCGCCAGAACGAGCGAGAGCTTTCAGTCCTTTGTTCGGTAATTTCTCTATCGGTGTCTTCATTGTTTTATCCTTATCTTATGCCAGCACTGCCTTGCAAAACAGCAAAAGGCGTATTGTTTCCAACAGGCTGTGGTCGCATAGGCGGTCTTCTCATAGCAGGTTGTGGTTGTCTAAACAAATTGGCGAGTCCGCCCATGCCACCAAACGGCGTATTCATTCTTGGTTGAGGAGGCATTAAACTTGCTATACCGCCCATACCCGCTTCCATTCTTGCTTGATTAAACCTGTTACCCATCACGGGGTTTATAGCGTCTGGACCAGAAGAAAAAGGATTAGCTGTTGTAAGAAGCATACGTCGTTCATCTTCAGTCATAGGACCAGGTTGTGGTTGTGGCGCAAACGTTGGAATTGCAGGTTGTGGTTGTGGCGCAAACGTTGGAATTGCAGGTTGTGGTGAAACCTGCGGTGGTTGTGGTTGCCCGCCAAACTGTTCGTTAAAGGCATATTCTATTAAAGGAGTACCTATTTGACTGATAGGACTAGTATTGAATGAGTCCACGTAATCTTGAAATGTTCCTGATGTATTAAACCCTGGTTGTGGTTGTGGTTGTGGCGCAAAACGTTCTCTGTTACCAAAACTAAAATTCGGTAGCAAACGCATACCTTGCATACCGTTACCGTAAGGAACCGCAGTAAAAGATCCGCCCATTGGTCCTCGTGACGGCTGGAAGGGTCTAACGCCACCTTGAGGTAGACCGCTCATTACTCCGCTCATAGAACTGTACATAGGCATAGGGGGTGACATCTGTCTATCCTTTTATCCGTCCAATAGACTTTAGACCAAAACTTGCAGCTATACTAGCCATAATTGACCAGCTTAACCACTCGGGTAAATCCTCGCGCAAAAACCTAAATCCATCTTCGATATACGGCTGTGCAGGAGGATAGAAACACGCTGATAGCAATAAGACGAAGAAAACGGTCCATAATTCGTCTTTCCACGAGTCCTGACTTGCCCGTGCCTGTTCTAGCTCCCACGCACCATCTTGCTCGACCTTTTTTGTTTGCGCCTCGATCTTTGCAACTTTGAGCTTCTGCTTCGCCGCCGCTTGTTCAGCCCTGTTTTTCAAGAAAGTGGAGCCAAGATTTGCTATCGGTCCGATAAGTGCTTGTAACATTAGTTAGTCCTCTTATTGAGCTCTTTCATAACCGCAATGTCTTCTTGCGTTTCAATTCGCTCTCTATTGATGTCGTTGCGTTCTCCCGCTATCTCAAGTTGTGTACTCAACCTGTCCTGCGCTTGTTGCGCTGACTGTGCAATCCTAGCCTGTTCAAGCTGTGCATCCACCGCATCTTTCTGTGCTTTGCGCTGGTTGTCCTGCGCCTGTAGTTGCACTTCAGCCTGTCTGATACCGACCAACGGATCAGGCTGTGGCTGTGGCGAGACTTGTTGTAAATACTGCTGCACAAGTTGTGCGTTAATCTGCGGAGCGAGTTGCATCATTTGCTGTTGCATTTGCATCTGAAGTTGTTGCGCCATCATCGGATCCATTTGTTGCATTTGCATCAGATCAATGCCTTGTTGTTGCAACGCCGCTTGAACCTGTTGTTGCGCCTGTAGTTGTGACAAGAACCCTATGCGCTGGAACATTTTTGACATTATCAATGTTTTTACAGCAGGGTTTTCCATCACAGCCGGACTTACAAGTGCCGCTACATAAGCCGCTAAATGTGCCTCTTGATTTTGGTCTGGGAATACCTCAAACGGTTTGCCAGCAAACGCTGTAGAGATTTCTGTCGCTGGGTCCATAGGCTGTGGCGGTTGTTCTGGCTGAAGCAGAGCGTCAATGTTCTTGACCTCAAGAGCCTGATACATACGACGATACGCTTCACGCAGATTGTGTAACTCTGGATTTTGCGCCGCCATCTGTAGTTGTGTTTGTGCTAGTGCATGACGTTGTGCCATAGAGAAGATATTCGGATCAGAAACAGGTAAGATGTCAATGCGACCATCAAAGTCTGTTTTGAACGTCTCTGGTGGCACAGACAAAGCATACGGATATGCTTCCATAGTCTCAGAAATAATCTTTGTAAGAAGTCTAAACTCTTGACGTTGTGCGTAGTGCAAACGTTTGTGTATTGCACTCATCACCCGTGAGCCACGCTCTAGTAAAGCAACTGTCGTGCCTACCGGAGCCTGTGAGTTCATATCGCCTGTAGCGGTATCAGCAACAGTAGCATAGCGACGACCACTATCGACCAGAACACCCAAGAGTTGTGAGAGAGTGCCACTCGGTTCCTTGTACGGCAAAGTCTGAATTGCATTACGAATATCTCCGTTAGGTGCGTCTATGTCTCTGAACTCACCAGGTTGCAATGGCTCGTCATCGTTACGAATACGAACACCGCGCATTTTGAAACCAGCAGGTAAGTTCGATAACGTGCCCGCATCAATCAACTGACGCAGAATAGATGTCGCCGCGTAGGACAAACCACCAATCATGTGGATCAAACCAAAGCCGTAGAAACCTAGACCCGGTAAAAACTTGTAATGCACAAAGTGTTGCAGCGCACGTTTCTCAGAGTCATCTTCTTCGTAATTACGGTAGATGGACAGAACCTTGCCAGAGTCACGCTCAATGGTAACAGTGTATGGAATTTTTACACCTGTTGGTTCGCCCTCTTCATCCATGTCCTCAAAACCTTCAAGGTCAAGATGAGTGTGCATTTCTAGAATTGTGTAAACATCATCAGAATAAGACGGACGCATGCCGTCTAACTCGTCACGCTTTTCTTGTAGTTCTTCGTCGCTTTTATAAGAACTTCCCGGTCCAGGTAAATCTACATCACGGTAAATACGAGAAACCTGCAAACGACGGATGTCGTTCTCTGTCATCTTTGTTACATGCGTGATGCGCTCTGCGGTTCTCAAGTCTGTGGCAGAATATGGAACAACAACATCTTCAGCGGGGACAAACTTAGAAACAGCCCGACCTCTAATGTGATCAAAATAAATCTTTTTGAATGTCGAACCAGACAACGGAAGATAGAACAACATCTGATCCATATCAGGGTCGTACTCTTCCATGACCTCCATAACATAATAGTTCATGAAGTTTTCTACGCGACTTGCTTGGTCAACTGTTTCTGGTGTTTCAAGTCCAACAATACTTGTACGAACAGGACCGCTTGCAGGTAAAAGCTCTTTGTAAGCTTGTGCCTGAAACTGTGTCACCGATTCAGAGATCAACGGGTGTGTTACACCACTCGCACCAGAGAACGGTGCATCACGTTCTTCGTAACGAATACCAAGTAAATCCAAACCACGAGATAGCGCAGACTGCCACTCGTCTCGTGAGTCTTGGTCGTCCTCAAACATCTGCAAACAATTAGATGAAAGTTCGTCTAGAACAGCGTCGTCTAAATCTTCCGCTAAGTTACTATCATGAACAAGTTCTATGTTTGTGTCTTCTTCGCCCGGCATAACAAACTGTGCCTGACCATCTTCACCGAAGACAACACCGAGCATTTCCTCTAAGTCTTGTTCCAACTCAACAGGAGTTCCTTCGGATTCAATTTCTAAAGACTGACCTTCCGGTCCTCCGGGTCCCATAGAATCCGCTACAAGCGCACCTAATTTTTCAATATCTGATTCTGACATAGTTTTTTATAACACCTTTCGAGCCATTCCGCCAATGCCTTTACGAAGATTGACTTCCCCACCTTTGGCAAACCGAACAAATATTTCTGAGTCTTCTGAAACTTCCTGTAAGTTTTCCATCGCATTTCCTCTGATGTTCTCAAAGTTATCTGATGGATTGTAGCCAACTATAACTTCCTCAACAGGCTCACCTCTTGCCGCCGCCGTATCAAGTTGTTTGGTATAGTTATCGTTAAATGCTTTAGCAAACCTCTCTGCCAGTTTACGCCTGTGTTCAGGTGTTATCTCTAACACAAGATCTTTTGGTTTAACTATTTCGAATTTTTTCTCGTCCTTAATCTCCGGGTCAGCCATTTGCTCATCCGTCATGTTCTGTTTACGAAACTTTACTTCTTTAGGGACTCCTTCTGTTGTAGCGGCGTTTTTTAAATCATCGCGTATTGTTATTACACCCGGATTGTCCTCCATAAACTGTGTTACGGCTTTATCACGACCAGGATCCATAAATTTAAAACCTAAAGGATTATCTATTGTCGCACCAGATTCACGTCTGTTTTGCAATGTTTTATAACCTGAAGGTAGAACAATGAACTTAGGAACAGAGTGTTCTCCTCCCGCCTCCAGTAGTTCCTCGGCACTAACTTTAGTCGTCGGCATAGCGTGGTTCATAAGGTATCCGTCGCCAAGAAGATGAGCTAAGTTTTCTGAAACAAGCTGTCTTTGCACATCCACTGCATCTTTATACGGCAAGTCTGCAATATCATTATACCTTGGACCTATTTCTGTTAGAAGTTGTTCTGAAAACTCGGGGTCTTGTTCTTCTGTTTTTTTAATAAAATCCTTTTTTTCTTCTTTTACTTTATTTCTTGCTTCTCCCAGAGTTTTAGCTGTTTGCGTTTCACCTGGAAGAAGAGTGTCTGCTTTAAGTGTGCTAGAAAAGTCTTCGTAATTACTTACACCCAAAAGGGATCGAAGTTCATCTTGAATTGTTTGTAGCGATTCTAGAGATTCAATGTGTTTTTGATCGGAAAGGTCAAATGGAGCGTCAAGTCTCTGTGCTTTTATTTGTTGTATTCCGCGAGAAGAAGTGAAATCTCCTTCAAGAATTATAGAAATAGTTGGATCTAGCCCTTTCTCTAAATCCATTTTAAGAAAACCCCCGTTGTCGCCGTCAAAAGCCGCGCCACTGGGTCTTGTGAAAGTTCCAAACTCGTCAGAATCAACAATGTCCGAATAACTACGAGCAATATTGTTGTTAGAACCTGTAAACGCTTGTAAGAAATTATTTATGTCTCTCTTGACACGGAAAAAGGTGGCACTTGTGTCGTTTACTTCTCGTAAAGCAGCGTCAATTTCTTTGAACTGACGAGCACGGTTTTTTTCAAATTGTTTGCCTTCTATTTTTCTAAGGCTGTCAAAAACATTAAAACGTTCTTTGATTTTTTCATCGAATAAGTCCATACGTTGCGAAACCATTCTTTCTTCTATTGTTTTGATTTCTGCCCCCACGTCATCAAGACGACTAAGCTCATCTTGTATCGGGGCGTACTTTTTTCTTTGTTCCGCCACCGATCTATCGACAACTTTTTTCCGGCTTCCGAAATCTGCGTTTTTTAAATCATCTATGTTTCTGGAAAGAGAGTCATATTGATCCCCCGCTTCAGACAATTGCTGTATGTCTTCGGTTTTTAAACCAGCACGTCCCATAAAGCCATCTAGGTCTTCTTTAGCGATCAATCTAGATAAACTACCTATAATTTCATTGCCCCTTGCACTCTCAGCGTCTCCAACATACTCCCTAAACACACTCGGAAAACTATCCTTGTCTCCAATGTCTCTTGTAAACTGATACCCCGGAACATCTGTGTTCCTCGTGAAAGCTCGAAAACCTTCCTCACTGGCTAAAAACATTTTTAAAAACGCTTCATCTGACGGATCAAAACTAGGAGGTTCGATGTTAGTTCCGCGTGAAAAAAGATTTGACAAACCTCCAGGGCGATAAGTTGTTTTTCTTGGCGGGTTCTTTTCAAAAAACTCTTTAGCAGCTTCGTTAAGAGGTGTGCCGTCTTTTTTTATGTCTTTGATAAACCTATCCATGCGTATTCTATTAACAACACCACCTTCAAGCGGTTCATTGAATTTCCTGTACCTAAAAAGAGTGTTGAAGTCTTTTACAAAATCATCCTGTTTACCTTCAAAGTTAGTAAGTGCTTTTGTGTTTATTTCATTAGCTCGGTTTTTAAAACTTGTTCTTCTTTCTTCGAGTTTCTTCGTTTCTCTAAGAATCCTCTCTGGACTAATGAGCCCCCGATTTTCACTCAACTGCTTAAAACCATCAGTCTGAAACTCATCAAGTGCAACAGCCAAGTGACCTTTGTCGCTAGGGTTCTTAGAATTTAACATTCTGTAAAAACCACCTCGACTATGAGAGATAACCTTAGTGTCGTCTCCTAAATAACCTCTTATAGGTCTTTTTGTTTCTTCGTAGTGCCTATGCCCATCTGGTAAATCATTAACACCAGAAATATTCGGATCATTCGTGTGTAAAACCGCAAACCTATAATTGTCCGAAAGACCGCGACTCGAATTTGGGACGAGAGCAAAATCAGTGCCTTCCGGTAATTTATCTAAGACAGACCTGTCGTTTGTGTACTTAATCTCCTGCAATCTAGCAAAGTTTGGATTGGTGTGTTGAATAGTGCTTCTTTTTGGTCCGTACTCAACAAGGCGATCAAAAAATTCATCAAACGTAATTAACGCACCTTTGTCACCGATGAAGTTAGGGTTGTCTAATCCTCCCATCTCATCAATCAAAGAACGTATGCCAGACTGCGATTCGTCTGTTGCGGATATATCCAGCCGATTCAACAAGGCATCACCAGACATGTTTTGCTTTGGTCTTTCCATATCTGCAAAAGCACGAGTGGTAGATGTGCTGTATCTAACAAGACCCGGCAATCCCTCACCAAAAACCTCAACGTTACTGTCGCCGCGTTCTGCAATACCCGGAGTAGTATATGTACGCGAAGCCTCGTTTGCTTTTTGACGTGGCGTTTTTGTAGGCTTCGTGCTCTTTGGTTTTTCTTTTTTAGGGAAGAACTCATTCTTCTCCGCAATCAATCGTTGCTGTAGTTCTTTGTTACCTTTCGCCCCCCCGATAGCCGCGTTGTATTGTTTTTCGGTCATGGGCGGCGCAGTAGGTCTAAGTTTTACCTTCGGGTCACGGATCATTTCAGGAATTTGATCTGGATTGCTGGGGTCAGGAAATCTTACTCGATAACCCTTTCTACGATAAAACTCCACAAGCTCATCCGTATCCAAGGTTCCCGGAACATCAACATATTCCTGCATACGCTCTGGAGTCAAAACAAGCGACACACCATCTTCATCCGCCTTGTCATGAACACGATTCAAAACCTCCGACGCATTGCCCTTGTTACGCTCTGGAGAAACTAGTTCATTAATGTTTACTGTGCCGTCGTCGCGTGGTTCTAGGCGAACCGAAGCACCACCCAAATCCTCAAACTCTAACAGAACGTCTGCATCTTCCGCATCCGAAATGCGTTTAGCGTTCTTAACACCACTGGCAAACGCACCAATAACAGGAAGAGCACCAAGAGTCGTGAGTCCTGCTCCAAGGAACTCTCCCTCAAGGAGTTGTTCAAGCACAGACGGCAAGTTCTCGCCCGGATTGAACGGATCTGGGTATGCGCCAAAAGCTTCAGCAACACCCGCCGCCGTACCGACAATAGGATCAGGTGATACCAAAGCACCGAACTGAACCGCTGATTTTGGATTTTCTTTTAAGAAAGAAGCAAAGTTACCCAAGCCCTGATAAACATCACTCGCCGTCTGGCTTGTGCCCCTGACTAAGTTTTCTATAGCCTCTAGGCGTAGCCGAGCTAAGTCTTCCTCAGTAAAACTTCTATTGCGTGACTCTCTTCTTCGATTTACAGAATCCATAGATCAACCCGTAAAAAATATTTTTGTTAAAATAATTAATCCAAAACATACAACAAAAAGAATCCCAACTACAATGCCGCCAAGCTTTAGATCTTCTAGTTTAGCTTCTTTTTCCTTTTGTTTGCGGATTTTTTCTTGCTTAATCGCTTCTTTCTCTTCAGCGATCCGCTTGTTACGCTCCGCAATAATAGCCCGCCACGTTCCGTAACCGAAACGATTATCTATCATTATCGAAATTTCTTCGAGTTGTTCCTGGGCTAATTTGGCATCTATAACCGAGTGAGCCGCATCCTTGGACTGCCCAATTAAAGACTTGTCACCAAATCGTTTTTTCTGAACCTGTTTCTCACCTTCAAACAATCCATCTAACGCACCAGCAATATCACGAATATCGTTAACCGTGTTTATGTTGCTCTTAATAAACTCAACCGACTTCTGTACAAGAGCAATGCCAGCTAAACCTGTGCTTATCGGATCCATTAGTAATACTCACGTTTCCTTGAAGGACGATACTCCTCGTCCTCATCCTCTTCTAACGTGATAAGCCCACCCTGTCTAAACCTTATCAGAGCCATAGTCATGCTATCACAGTAATCATCGTAGTCCCCGTTAGGAAAAGATGCAACTTCTTCAATGACATCGTCTGAAAAAGGTTTGTCCGGAGCCCAAACACGACCAGCCTCGAACAACGGTGCTACCATGTGCATACGAGTGATCTTGTCTATACCACCGCGACCCTTGGCTTTACCAGGTGAGTAAGTCAAAACAGGAATGTTGATACGCAAAAGTTCATCCGCCAAAGGTTGACCCGATGCCTTCGCCTCAATCAAAACCATGTCCGGCTCCCAATACTCATACTGCTCCGATGCAAGCTCCTTCAACTCTGGAAAATTGTACCGACCCTTCTGAGCATCAAGTAACACGATGTGTTCTGTGTTGTCCTCCTCTGGATCAAACACGCCCCACGTTGTGATAGCCGTGTAGTCAGCCGTCTCTTTTTTCGAAAACGCAGTATCATAAGACTGTAAAATATACTTCAAACGTGGAATTTTCTCTTTTGTCCACCTCTGCCACCAATCACGCTTCACCATCGCTGTCTCTTCAGACGTTGGATTCTGCTGCCACTGTGCGTTCCATTTAGTCGGGGATAACGATGCTTTTACCCCCAAAAGCTCTTCTTTTTTCCAAAATTCTGACCAAACAGGGTTCCCCGACGGCAATATTGCAGGAAATTCTATCAAATCCCACTGGTCTGCCATCGTGTCTTTCATCTGTTCATTCAGTAACCGACCTGTCAAATCCTTCTTTGACCACCGTGTTTGAACAATAATTATAGCTCCGCCCGGCTGTAAACGCTGTCTCGGTCCAGATGTGTACCACTCGTAAGTGTGATCATACGCAGTCGAGGACAAAGCATCTTGTTCCGAGTGCGGATCGTCAATAATCAACAGATCAGCACCACGTCCCGTCATCGCTGCACCAACACCCGCCGCAAAATACTCACCCTTCTTGCTTGTCTCCCAACGACCAGCAGCCTGACTGTCCGCTTTCAAATCTGTATGCGGAAAAATCTCCTTGTATAAAGGGTCAGCAATCAAATCACGAACCTTACGTCCAAACCGTGTGGCAAGCTCCGTGTTCATCGTTGCTTGAATAATTTTCAGTTTAGGGTTCCTTCCCAAAAACCATGCGGGCATCAAGTAAGATGCTAATTCAGATTTGGAATGTCGGGGTGGCATATTGATAATCAGACGTTTTAACTCCCCCCGTGCAACCGCTTCGAGCTTCTCGGCTATAATTCGGTGGTGGTTACCCTCGATAAAGTCATCATACACATGGTGTGCAAAAGACATGAAACGATCTTTCGCCGCCTCGCGTCTCACGATACTTGCTTCTGCTTCCTTTAACAAAAGGATTTCTTTGAGGGCTTCTTCGGGGATGATATCTAGGCTCATGCCCGAACGATATTATATTCGAATGAATTTATCAATCTAACATATGTAGCCGCGCCGCACGACCACACGCGCCCGATCCTGGGGGGTGGGGGGTTAGGAGAACAAATCGTGAACCACTAATTGATTAAAGTAACCCCGATTTAGTGTTAATATTTACTATCTTTTTTTAGTGCTAATATTTACTGGTTTCTGTTAATGGTTTTTTCTCTATAAACCTTCCTGTGGATAACTTTTCTTTTGGATAAATAGTTGTTGCATTATCCCGTATTTTCCTGTACAACTGTAGTTGTTAACTTAAACATTATACAAGGAGTACATTATGTTTAAACAATTCAAGCCAACCCCGAAATTTTGGGCGGTTAATTTCTACCTAGCGTCTAGCCTGTTTATGGCATGGTTCGCTTTATTATGTGCCATCAAAATGTTTGCGCTTTACCCTTGGGTAGGCTCACTCATTTGTGTCTGGTCAATATTAGCATCAGGCATGCTTTTTATTCTTGCACTTCAAGCCCTAGCTACCGAGAAAGGTATTTACTAATGACTGATATTGAACAAGATATGATTGTTTTAATGGCGGCGGATGCCGTTGCATCTGCTACCGCAAAACGTAAAGAGGCTGAAGCTGAAGAGCGCAAAGCCAAGGCTTGGATGACTGAGGTTTTTGAAACAACCAACACGTCATCCGCCACAGCATCCGACGGCACGACAATCTCGCTCAAAGAGGTTGCTTCTCGCACATTGCGGACTATTAATGGCGGTCGCCCTAGTGACGATAACCCTTACATTATTGACGTGGAGTTGACCAGAGAACAACAGGAAGCCTTTTATAGCTTCAAGCCTGTTGTTCGCATGTACGTCAAGCCGCCAAAAAAGTAAACCAACATGGATGCTGAAACTTACATTAATGTCTTTTGTGCGCTCTGTAATGAGCGCACAATTGACCCCGCCCTTGCTTTAGAAGATGACAACGTGAAGCAAGCTATCCGCGAACATTGGTCAGTGGATGACATGGCAAAGCTTCTGGATGAAATATGCTAAAAGCTCCACAATATAGACGGCGGCGGCATAGTCGCCGTCGCTTGTTTCTTGCAGATCAGATTGCCATTACATATCTGAAACCAGACGCAAGAGAAACCGTCGCGCCTAAAAACAAAGGCTATTCAAAACAATTCTCATTAGAATTTGCTACCCGGATGATAGCAACACAGGCGCAAGCCCCGGCATGTGGATGTTGTGGTGAAGACGCAAGCACTGTCTTTGAAGCAATTGCCATGATCTACACAAGCGGCGAACGCCCATTATGTGATACCTGCTGGAAGACGCAAGGCACTGAAAGCGCAAGTGGCACAATCGGCTGGATGTATTTCCGACACCGCCGGAAGAAATTAGAAGAAGAAGAAGAAGAAACTATTTGACTTTTCCCCACGAATAAACGAATATTGTTTTGGGTAATGTTGCCCAGCTACCAACAAAGGAGAACACGATGTTGGCATTTTTAATTAACCCGACAACTGAGACAGTTGAAGTTGTCGAATACGATGGAGACTATAAGAACATTCAAAAGCTAATTGGTGCTAGTTTATTCACAACAGTCTGCATCAACTACGACGAAGACAAAGGCGTATCTACTGATATTTATGTAGATGATGAAGGCATGTTGTCGCTTTCTGCCGATAGTAAATTCATTAAATTTGATAACTACCCATACCCACTAGCAGGGAATGGTCTGGTTCTTGGGTGCGATGTCGAGGGTGAAAGCGTTTCACCAATGATTAGCAAAGAAGAACTAGAGGAAAGTATCTCATTCATGGATTTCTTCGAGGTTCGTGACTATGCAATGAAGGAGGGCATATAATGGGGATGGACGTTTATGGATTAAATCCTGTTCTGAAAGGAGCTAAACCAGAAATTGATTGGTCTAGCAATCCCTCACAAGAAGAAACAGACGCATATCTTACCGCAAGCGATGCGTGGCATTCTGAAAACCAAGGCGCATATTTTCGTAATAACGTCTGGTATTGGCGACCATTGTGGGAGTTTGTCTGCATAGCTTGTGATGACGTTCTTTCCGATGAAGAGAAGCATAAAGGCACGTTCAATGACGGCTATGAATATGACGCTGAAACTGCGCTAAAGATAGCCGACCGATTGAAAGAAGCGTTGGAAGGCGGAAGCGTTCAAGTATATGCCGAGCAACGTCAATCTTACCTTGATAGCTTGCCTCTTGAAACTTGCAACTTGTGTAATGGCACTGGTGTTCGTGATGACGAATATGTGCAAGGCAAGTGCAACGGCTGTGATGGCACAGGCAAGGTCAAAAATTGGGATACACATTATCCTTTTGATGCTGACAACGTGAAAGAGTTCGAACAATTCTGCCGCCTGTCTGGTGGTTTCGAAATTTGCTAATCCTGTTGGTAGCAGGTTGGAGGGCGGTGCTTCGGCACTGCCCTCTTTTTTTTCCAGGATCAAGCTGCAGAAATCGTTTCCGGGGCGGCGGCCCCGGGCGGCCCGGATCCCGGAGACGCAAGGCGCAAGAGGCGCAAGGCGCAAGTTGACTTTTCCCCAGGGATAGTTATAATGAAGTATTAACAGAAAGGTATACACATGACAGCATATAATGGACATCGATCCTGGAACGCTTGGAACGTAAGCTTATGGATTAATAACGACGAAGGTCTTTATTTCCGAGCGCGAGACCTGGTCAAAGAACACGGCATAACAAAAGCCGTCCGTCTTCTGCTCGAAGAACTACCCACCACCACACCTGACGGCGGACGCTACAATAAGACTTGCGTCCGCGAAGCAATCAGAGATATACTAAACTAATCCCTCCCTGGATACTGAGTCCGCGACTTCGCACAATGGTCGCGGGCTCTTCTTTTTCCAGACTCGGCTGCCCCGAACCCGGGTCCGCGGACACCCGGAGACGCAAGGCGCAAGGAGCCGCAAGACGCAAGTGAAAACAATGACTTACAAAAGAACGATAATGCTGCCCAGGGCACCCGGTGCTGCACCCGGACTATTCAGACGCAAGGCGCAAGACGCAAGAAACACAATCCGCAAGACTCGAACCGTGATACAAGGGACTCGTATCCAGCCCTTTTTCGTGCAGTTCGAGGCTTTGACCGCCGCCAAATAAAAATACATCGCCCTTCGAGGGGCGTGAAACTAAGAAAAAATTCTTACCCCCAGCTAGAGAATACTCATAATTCCATGCAATTTGAGCAGGACGAAGGTCAATTCGATTAGCTTTTGCTATCTTTAATTCCAACCAGAAGGCTGACCCGTTATGTGCAATGTGACTATCTGGAATACCTACGCCGACAGTATTCTCAATCCTTGTCGTGTGTGATTTGGGCGGGAGTTCTTTCTTTACTTGTTTCCACAATCTCTGTTCCGGTGACATCCCTGACGTTCCCTTCGATAAAAGCAGATGGATATTCGTTGCGTAATTTTGAAAGACGTTCGGCTATTTCTTCTCGTGACATGTTATCAATAGAATGTATGTGCTGGTTTTCGCGTCGGTCTACAGTAAGACCACCAAGTGATGACCTAATCTTTTCAGCATTGATGGCGGCAGAGAATTGTCCTTCTTCTTCCGCTGATCTAGAAAGTTCTGATAATCTTTTCAACTGACCTATCAGCGTGACACCATATTTCTTTTCTCGTTCTTCTCGTAACTCGGTGATGTGCTGTGTGACCAAAGGATAATCTTTGCCATTCAACAAACGGGAAGCATGAACATTCGCACTTTCTTTTGCATACCCAGCCCGCCTAGCACATTCTGCATTGGAATAAATACCTTCAATATAAAGTTTAGCAAACTCTCGTTGTCTATTTGTAAGATAACGACCTTCGTTTTCTATATCTTCTTTAGATTTATTTTCTTTTATTTCCGACATTTCAATCCTTTTGACCCATTAGAAGTGTATACTATGTATCCTATTTGTATTCTCTAGATGTAATAAAAACAATGCTTTAGTATACAAGTATACAGATATACATTAGATACACTGTAAATGAAAAAAATTTACTAAACATTTTTAAATCTACAGAGAGTATATGCTGTATTATTTTGCAATACTTTCCCCAATGATTTATTGACTTTCCCCAAATAAAAATAGATAATAAGCATGCCTGATTATACGGGCGTTTTTATTAACTTTCAACGAGGTATAACATGACTATAGAAAGCACCGAGGTTCACGAACCGAGTGACGCTGACATTGACGACATGAGAATACACATGACGTTACATGATTTGCGTGGTTTGGCTGAGATGAACTTATCCATACAAGATGTGAACATAATCATATCGGCACTTGAGCCGATACATATGGCTTTGACCAGCAAGATTACTGTGTCTGGTGATGTCCAGGATCGTGAGGAAAACCATGATTAAGGGCGTATTCAAAGTAAAGGAATTGATTGAGAAGCTAGAGCAGTTTCAATCTGATGAGAGCGTTGCGCTGTATTTGGTTGACGAGGCTGATGTCCATAAATGGAATACAGAGGCGAGTGACATCATGTCGATGGACTTGGGTTCGTTTGTCGATGCGCTTGATGAGGGCATGGTCAAATGGATAGACGAGGACGACGAGTTTGATTTGACCCCTACCTGTGTCAACAAGATATTGGATTGGTATCCGCCAAACTGGATTGGAGAAAAATATGACAGAAGCTAGAAACACTAAATACGTTGAAGAACATTTATGGGCGCATGATTTATATGGTCAACTGATTGGCTTTGAGATTGTGGATTTTTACATGGATGAATGTGAGATTACTCAAGATGCCTTTCCGACTTTTGTTATCGAGAACAAAGCGGACAAGGAACGTGTAAAGCTAGTCTTGTCTCGTGACCCAGAGGGTAACGGGGCGGGCTTTGCTTTCGTGGAAGGAGTGAAAAATGACTGAGTATGTGAGAGTAATTGAGCGAGTTGAATTATTGAACTCGTATGTTTTGAAAGTCCCAAGTGCCATGAGTCGTGATGAGTTCGTGGACTGGCTTGCGTCGAATGGCATGGCGGAAGTTGCGGATGAGTCTGTTGAACGCACTGTTTACGAGAATGATGTGGCGGAGAGTTACATCATTGAGATTAATGAGCATCTGCCGGAGAAAATGAAAGAGGAAGGCAAGTGGCAATTATATGAGACTGATGGAGAAGGGTTGTATGAACATGACAACCGCTGAAAAAGGAAAGACATTGGTCTATATCCGTGAGAGTGGATTAGGCGAAGCAGAAATGTGTGTGAAGACGGACGGCAGTTTTATTGCCGTCCCGATGACACAGAACCAACTGATCAACATCATCACAGGCGCAAGCGAAATTCTTGCTCGTGACATACAAAGACGCAAGGAGGTGCATTGACATGAAAGATACAAACCAACTGACAAAAGATTTAAGTGCCGTTTGGCATGCGCTTGAATGTTATCGTGAGGATTCAATTCCAGAGGGGATTGAAGAGTCGTGGGACGAGGAGTGGGATGAAATCTGCACGGCTATGGCTCACATTCATGAGGCACTAGACATAACACATGAGGAAATTGGATGAGACACGTTGATTTGTGTTCGGGCATTGGAGGTTTCGCACTTGGTTTCGAGTGGGCGGGATTATCCAAGCCCGTTTTGTTTTGCGACATAGAACCTTGGAGTCGCAAGATTATTAGAAAACATTGGCACGATGTGCCGATAGCAGAAGACGTAAAGGAATTAGCTAATGACCCAGAAAGAACTGTTCCCGATTGTGAAATCCTCACAGCCGGATACCCCTGTCAACCATTCTCGCAAGCAGGAAAACGCAAAGGCGAAGAAGACCCTCGCCACATCTTCCCGTACATTATGCAAATTGTTGCATCCAAAAGACCCTCTTGGTGCGTTTTCGAAAACGTTTACGGGCATGTCAGCATGGGACTCGACACTGCGCTCACTGCAATGGAGGCAGAAGGTTACGCCACGAGGTCGTTTATTATTCCAGCTGTATCCGTCGGAGCACCCCATAGAAGAGACAGAATCTTCATCGTCGGACGATTTATGGGCGACACCGAACACGATGGATCACCTGCCGCAACGCTCGGACGAAGCACTCATGAGGCAAGCAACGACGAGCCGCAAGGGAAGGAAACGCCCAGGAAATCTAAGGGAACAGGTGGACGAGAGGACGGCAGCAATGTGGCCCACCCCGACGGCGATGACGGGGGGCACGGGAGTAGCACCGAGTCACAAGGAAGGAAAGCACGGGTGGAACATAGGGGCGGCGGTGAACGACAGCCTGTCAGACAACCCGACCAGAATGTGGCCCACTCCAACGACGAGGGATTACAAGGGAATGTCGGGCAAAGGGCGGCAGGAACGCAAGGGCAATCCAGCGGACACGTTACCCAACGCGGTAGCAATGTGGCCCACCCCGACAGCGAACGAAGATGCGGCGGGGACACCCAACGGCAAGATGCAGAAGATGTTGGGCAACCACCCAGAGATTCGTGGAGCGTCACCGGAGGAGTGGAAACGTGGGGCGTTGAACCCGACGTGGGTAGAGTGGCTAATGGGATACCCAAAAGGGTGGACAGAATTAGAGGACTAGGCAATGCCATTGTCCCACAGATAGCAAAACAAATTGGACTAGCAATAAAGGAAAGCATAGGACATGAGTAAATATGAAATTATTAAAGATAAACCAGTGCATAGGCACACATCCCACAAGCGGCAAGCATTATCTGAGACCCTTGAAAAAATGAAAGATGGTGACTGCATACTTCTTAGCCGAGATAAAAAAGAACTAAGAGCAGAGTCACAACACATATGTCGATTTTTTAAGGACAATGAATCCCTTGGATACGTTATTAGAAAAGTAAACGAAACAGACTCATATTGCTGGGTAATAAGCAAAGAGGACGGCAGGTTTTATAAAAACAAAAAAAGAATTTCATGTGCTAGGAGAAAAACATGACATCAAAACAGAAACCCGTAAAAAGTTATATGGAACTAGCTTTAGAGTGGGAGGCGCGAGCACAGGTTCTTTTTGGTGCGGAACTGTTCGAGATGCAAAGGAGACAGAGCGAGATAGAAAGGAGAAGACGAATGTTAAATATTAAACACGACTACAAGGGGTATGTGTATATACCCGAAGAAGACAAAGACGAGGACAACGTAAAGATTAAGCATGTCATTTGGTTTGGTAACAGAATCAAGTTTCACGATACGAGTCACTCGCCTTACTCAGTCATGTCACGCGATGATTTCGAAGAGTTCATTGACTCACACATCGAAAGGCGCATGAAGAAGCTGATGGAAGTAAAGTCACTGCTACTTGAACAATCGGTTGAGTTGTCCATGACGGGCGGTTCCGATGAAATGGCAGAGAAAGTTGAGAAGTGTGTAGCGATCCTGGATGAATTGTACGAAGAAGAGAGGAGCAGATAATGGGTGAGGTAATAGACTTCAGAACACAAAAGCCGACTGCCACATACACGGCAGATCAGATTCGAATTGTCCCGCTTTCAGAAAAAATGAAGCCGACCAAAGACCCAGACAACACAGTCTGGTGGGGCATAACATTGTTCACGGAGTATGACCACGGACGACGGGAGTCGAATAATTTGGCGTTGTATCAGGCAAGGCTAGTTGCGGCGTATGAGAGTATGTCATACGCGGTTCGAGGTGCGTTAGTAATGGCGCACGACTTGAACGTACCAATCGACTCTGACCAAGATTTTCTTATCGAGTCAGATATTTTAGAAAAAATGATAAAGGAGACAGAATAATGGCAGTGATGGGCAGACCAAGAAAATTTGGCAAAACAACTACTTTTGGGTTTGACCTAGATGTGTCTATGAAAAAGGACATCGAGGCAATCACAAAGAAACTTAACAAGGAAGAGGAGCGCAAGTATAGCAAAGGAGACTGCATCCGACTAGCCTTGCAATATTGGAAGGATAGCGGTTATCCTACAGACTGGAGTAAAGAAAAGAGGTAGCAAATGGCAAAGCGGTTTTCACCTTGGTCAGTAGCCAAAGAACGCCTTTGGTCACGAAACACTAAAACGGAAAACACACGGGAGCCGTGTGACCCCGTGACTTGCTCAGAGTGTCCCGGCGGTCCGCTGTGTTGTACTTACACGCAAGAAGACGCAAGATCTACCGACTACGACTACTCGCATAATCAGATGTATCGGGCTCGGGGACACCAACGCCGATACTTCCTTCCATAGTTTCTTGTTTCACGAGCCATGTTAATTGTCTCGCAACACTACGTTCATTCTTCTCAGCCATGTCTTTAAGAACATGATATGTGCTGAGAGGAATGGAAACAGTTATAAAATTTTTATTCTTCGACATAGTTTTTCCTTTCAAAGTGAGTTGCGAAAATTTACCATCCATTAAGATTAAGCCGACAATAGCTTGACCTACTTTTGCAGCCTGTTAAATACTAGTGGGGAAGCCACGCAGTAGGCATCTTCGCATTGTCTCCGGTGGACTCTTCACCACCGCCAAGGTATACCAGTCAGCCCCCTTATACCTTCAACCATTCCCGCATTTGTTCGCCTAGCGAACGACCTGCAAGATTGATTTTGTTTCGTAATGCTTTGACGATGTGCTCGTCAACGCTATCTGGAACCACCAAATCAATATATGTGACAGGATTTTTCTGCCCGATCCGGTGGCATCTGTCCTCTGATTGGACACGATGTTCAAGATTAAAGTTATTCGAATAGTAGATGACATTACTAGCTGCCGTCAGCGTCAGTCCAAACCCAGCAGTCTGTGCATTGCCTACAAAGAAACGTAGTTCGGATTCTGGATTTTGAAAGTCCTCGACAATGCGTTCACGTTCTTCGTCTGATGTGCCGCCATAGTACGAGCCCGTGCTACTGTTGCCATACTTCTTTTTGAGTGCAGACTCGATGCGCCTGATGTCTTCAACAAAACGTGCCCAGATGATTACCTTGCCGTCAATCTCCTCGATAGCTTCCATCATTGCATCAACACGATTATTTGCGATGTCGGTCAGAACATCATTGACAGGTAGATACCCGCACAGAACTTGCTGTAATCGTAGTAGTTGTGACATAGCTTCAGTCGCAGATACAACCTCGTCGTCAACAATCGTCATGGCAATCTCTTTGAACGACGTGTAGTGCTTGCGTTGTTCATCTGTCATGGACACATAACGCACAGTGTATGTTTTCTCTGGTAAATCAAGACAGTCTTGTTTGAGCACCCGTGTAGAAAATTCTCTGAGTTTCTGCGCTAGTTCTTCGATATGCCTGTATCCTACAATCATATCAAACGAATGGTTACCCATCTTCTGCCGCCGGGTTATGGCGTACCGGGCTTGGAAACTCCAGTAATTCTCGTGACCCAAGAGCCCAGGATCGAGGAACGCACACTGTGAATACAAGTCCATAGGTGATTGCGTGACAGGGGAGCCCGTCAAAATTCGACGAAAAAAGAAGTCCTCACCAAGTGATATGATTGACTTGGTGCGTTTGGCTTTGTGGTTTTTAATAGTTGTAGACTCGTCCACAGCAATCATATTCACTTCAGGTCCTCTACGAAACTTTTTGTAAAAATCTTTGAACTTCTTTGTGATGACGGCTTCGGTGTTTACAACCAATATCCGCAGTCCATCCTCATACTCACATGCTTCTTTGAGTTCTTCGACTTCGTGTTTGCGAGGTGAAGACCGCCAAGTAAATACTTTGTGTGGTATTCTATCTGGCATGTGTATGGGTATTTCTTTAAGAACCCAGTTACGATACACACCTTTGGGTGCAATAATCACCAAAGTTTTAAGCCAACGGTTCTCGTAAAGCCATGCGGCATTGTCGATAAGAACCTTCGACTTACCGCAACCCATCTCCATAAAGTACGCCCACTCACGTTTTTTATGTGATGCGTTTAAAGCTTGACGTTGATGTTCGTATGGTTCTGTTTTATAAATATATGTCATAATACCGTAAAATAATGCTTGTAACGCTAATATAGATATGTATTATGTGAATTGCAAGTGGGCACACTATAAATGCGTAACAGAGAAAGGAGACACAATGTCTGAATTATTTGAGAAGATGGAAGCAGATGCAAAAGCTTTTTCCGAAGTGTCAGAAGACCAGGGGAGTGCTTTAGCTAACCTAGTTAAAGCAGCACAAGATGCGGATGCGAATATCAAATACCATAAAGAGCAACAGAACATTGCTCAAAAAGATTATGATCAAATCATAAGAGAACTTATCCCGGCGGCTATGGATTCAATGGGCTTGGAGAGTGTTAGTGTTGATGGCAACTCTATTACTCTGCAACCATTTGTCTATGCTCGTATTACAGAGGAGAACAAAGACGCATGTTTCGCGTATCTCCGTAATCGGGGTTTGGACGACATTATCAAGAACGAAGTCAAAGTCACATTCGGTAAGGGTGAAGACAACGAGGCTGGTGCGTTTCTTGATGATGCAGTCGGTAAAGGTCTTTCAGTTGATAACAAGAAGACCGTTCACCCCAGCACACTCAAGGCGGTGATAAAAGATGAAATGTCTCAAGGTAAAATGTCTGACAAAGACCTCGAGACTTTTAATGTGTTTAGTGGAACAGAAGCGAAGATTAGGAGAAAGTAATGTCGAAAGCTACAGAAACTACAGAACAGAAACCAACGAAAGTTGTAAAGAAAGAATCAAGCGGATTGATTGTGCCTGATAATTTGGCAAACATGTTTGTCGAGGACGCAGGTGCAGGACAGGCGGGCGTAAGCATGGAGCATCTTGCTTTACCTTTTATCCGCATGATTCAAAACGGTTCACCCGAGCGCAAGAAAACAAACGCAAAGTATATTGAAGGTTCAGAAGAAGGTGACATCTTTAATACAGTCACACGGGAACTTTACAAGCAGGACAAAGGCATCTTTGTAGTGCCTTGTGCGTTTGAGTTTGCTTATCTTGAGTTCATCCCTATAGACGATGGCGGCGGTTTTGTCGGTAAGTTAGATCCAAACAACCCCATAATTCGTCAGGCTGTTCGTGATGACAACAACAAAGACATGTTGCCGAACGGTCATGAACTTGTGAAATCTGCACAGCATTACGTCTATGTAGTTGATCAAGAGACAGGTGCATATCAGCAAGCTATTCTTGGTATGCAGTCAACAAGCTTGAAAGTGTCTCGTGGTTGGAATACGCAGATTAAGATGCAGACAGCCAGAATAGATGACAGGCTAATAAAGCTTCCCTCTTTTGGCACGATATGGCATCTTAGTACAGTTGAGAAAACAAGAGACAGTTACACTTGGTGTGAGTGGTCTGTTCTTGGGAGGACGAGCTATGTTCAAGACGAACAATTGTATGAAGAAGCAAAGACCTTCAGTGAACTTATTGAGTCAGGAGAGGTTGAGACTGCGGCTGATACAGAGCTTCAGAGCGCAGGAAACTCGCAAAGTAGTACACAGAGTAATGATGAAGAACTCTTTACAATGGAATAAGAACCAAGGGGGGCGTAATGCCCCCCGCAAACAGGTATTGCTATGGACAATGTTCAAAAGTTCATGGCGGCATTTCGTGGATTTGATGGCGCACATGGACAGACAGTTATTACGGGAGGGCGTGTAAATGGTAAATCAGAAGCCAAAACGCGAATCATCCGGGAGCCGATCACGGCAGAAAAAATCCAAGAACACTTCGATGGTGGAAAAGGTATCGGTAGTATTCCTATCAATGCTAACAATCAGTGCTCTTTCGGTTGTATTGATATTGACACCTATCCTTTGGATCACGCTGATCTTGTTGGCAAGTGTAGGCAACTGGATATTCCAGGCATTGTCTGTAGATCCAAAAGCGGTGGGGCGCACATTTACTTCTTTATCGATGGTGAAATTCCTGCGGCGGATATGCGGGACAAGCTATCGGAAATTGCAGCAGTTCTGGGACAAGGTAACGCAGAAATATTTCCCAAGCAGGAAAAACTCCTTGTCGAAAGAGGCGATGTCGGAAACGCTATCAACCTTCCCTATCATGATGTCGAACGCACTCTCCGTCCCGCGTTCACAAACAAGGGAAAGGAGGCGACTCTACAGCAGTTTCTGGCAATGGTGGAGAAGTCGCGTAAAACACCTAGCGAATTTATGTCTATCCAAGTTTCGGGCGGCAGTGAAATACTTGTCGAAGCTCCGCCGTGCTTAGAGTGTCACGTTCGCAATGGAGTGGGACAAGGCGGTAGGAACTGTGTGGCGTTTAACCTCGCTACATATTTCAAGAAGCAGAATCCGAAGCAGTGGAAGCAGGACATAGAGTCTGCCAACCATTCGTATTTCAAGCCACCGCTTCCTGCATCTGAGCTCGTCACTATCCAGGATCAGATAGAAAAGAAAGACTATTTCTATCAGTGCACCGAGCCGCAACTCGCTATGCACTGTAATAAAAACCTGTGTCGTCAACGCAAGTACGGCATCGGCAACAGTGCTCGAAGCGTCGAGATTACTGGTCTGACAGTCGTGAAGTCAGAGCCTCGTATATGGTTTGTCGATGTGGCGGGTGCACGTCTTGAACTCACAACAGAGCAACTACAAATGCCCACGCAGTTTCAACGTGCTTGCATGGAGCAACTTAATTTCATGCCACCAAAACTCAAAGAGGACACATGGCAGACAGTTGTAAACGTAGCACTTACCGAAGTCGTCGAGATTGAAGTTCCGGTTGAACTGACAAACAAAGGGCAGTTCATGGAGTTACTCGAGAACTTCTGTACAGGACGAGTCCAAGCGCAGTCATGGGAAGAGTTAGATCTTAACAAACCATACACAGAAGAGGGGCGTACTTATTTTAAAATGGCGGCATTGATAAATTTTCTGAAGGCACAAAACTTTCTTACTTACACCAAGGGGCAAGTGCAGGAACGTATCAAAGAATTGAACGATGGTGAGGCATCACACCAAGTTAAAAACTACAACAACTCTAAGGCTGAGAAAAAGACGGTGAGAGTTTGGTCTGTTCCCGAGTTCAAAGAACCCATTGATATTCCTGGCATCAATGTCGGTGGAGAGGAGATCCCGTTTTGACAAGCAATCGTGCACCAACCGCCATAGTCGGACCGCCGGGAACAGGCAAAACACATAGCTTAATCGAGATTGTGCGTCAACATTTGCGTGATGGCGCACCACCGGAATCTGTGGGTTTCTTTTCGTTCAGTCGTAAGGCGGCAGAAGAGGCAAGAGATAGGGCTATTGCTGAACTAAGCCTAGACCCAAAACGTTTGCTACACTTCAGAACGTTACACTCTCTAGCGTTTCGTCAGCTTGGCTTGAAGCGCAGTGATGTTATCGGATCACCAGATTACACAAAGCTTGAAAAGATGCTGGGCGTTGAGTTCCAAAGTTCACGGAGCATGAGTGTGAATGACGGTGAGTTCTTTCGTTTGGGGCGTGACGGAGACATGTATCTGTCCGTGATTAACATGGCTAGAACTAAAGGCGTTGGTCTGAGAGAACAGTTTAACGAGTTCAACAATCCATATCTTGACTTCCGTCAGCTTAAAATCATAGACGAAGCATACACGGACTACAAAAAGTCGACCAACAAGATTGATTTTGTAGACATGATTGAAAACTTTATTGACTCACCTGATTGTCCAAAACTTGATTTGCTTATTGTCGATGAAGCGCAAGACCTTGTGCCGTTGCAGTGGGAAATGGTGGACAAGCTTATCAAAAACTCAAAGCAGACTTACTATGCAGGGGATGACGACCAAGCCATTTACGAATGGATGGGCGTTGATCCAGATAACTTTATCTCTCGTTGTGCAAGCAAACGAGTCTTAGACCAAAGCTTCCGTGTGCCAAAAGCGGTGCATGACTTGTCACTGGACTTGATAAAAGGTGTAGAGAAACGTGTTGAGAAGGATTGGAATCCTGTCAGTCACGAAGGATCTGTGTCGTTTCATTTCGCGCTGGACGAGATAGACATGCGAGAAGGCGAGTGGTTGATACTCTGTCGTACCAATCACATACTCAACAAAGTAGCCAAGGATATGAAAGATTGGGGCTTACTGTACTGGCGTGAGGGTGCGGGGTACAGTGCCTCGACCAGAGTGCTTACAGCGGCTCAAGCATGGACACGACTTTGTCGTGGTGACTCTGTATCGAAAGAAGAGGCAAAAGTTTTTATGTCATTTGTTCGTGTAGATAAGACAACTCGCAAGGCTGTAGACCACTGGTTTAAGTATGAGCCGACGGAAACATTCACTATGGACAACTTCCGTGAACTAACTAGTTTAAATCATGACGGCAAGAAATGGTTCGAAGTTCTTGATATTCCTGACACAGAACGAGTGTACATACAGTCTGTGTTACGAGCAGGAGAGAAGTTTGGAAAAGACCCCAGGATCAGACTGTCGACGATACACAAGGCAAAAGGCGGTGAAGCAGACAATGTTGTTCTGTTCCTAGACTCGAGTAAAGCGTGTCAAACACTGTCAGATCAAGACTGCGAGAAACGTGTTTTCTATGTTGGTATGACAAGAGCACGGCAAAACCTACACCTGATAGAAGGTTCTAGTAGATGGAGTTTTAAGATATGAGCCAGATAAGTTTCATAAACAGAATGGATGGCACAAAAGAAGAGATCGAAAGCGATATTAAAGAGGTAGCCACAGGTGCGTTAGACTCCGATTGGTCGCCTCCTGCGTCGTTCCCGGATCACTACAAAGAAGCCAAAGTAATATCTATTGACTTAGAAACCCGTGACCCAAACCTAATGACATTGGGACCAGGTTGGGCGAGAGACGACGGCTACATTATTGGATACGCTGTCGCTTTCAACAACTTCTGTGGGTACTACCCTATCCGACATGAGGGTGGTGGTAATCTGCCAGAGGCGGCAGTGACAGGTTACATCAAAGAAATGATGGCGACTAACATACCCAAGGTCATGCACAACGCTCAGTACGATGTCGGTTGGATGCGTTGGGCGGGCATCGAAGTCAACGGTGTCATCAACGATACAATGACTGCTGCGGCTATGCTTAACGAGAACAGGCGGTGGTACAACTTGAACTCTCTTGCCATTGATTATCTTAACGAAAGCAAGAATGAGAAAGCCATGAAACGTGCGGCGGCAGACTACGGTGTTGATCCGAAGGCTGATATGTGGCGACTGCCAAGCCGATTTGTAGGCGAGTATGCAGAGCAAGATGCAAGTGTCACGCTTCGCCTATGGGAGTTATTGAGCCGTGAGATGGATAAAGAAGAGGTGCGTAGCATCTTTGATCTTGAGACAGAACTCACACGTTTACTTATCGACATGCGTTGGCGTGGTGTGCGTGTTGATTTGGAAGCCACAGAGAACACACGGACTGAGTTAGAAAAGCGTGAGAAGAAACTCCTAGCAAGTATAAAGAAGGAAACCGGGTTAGACATAGAACCTTGGAACCCAACGTCTATTAGCAAACTGTTTGATTGGCATGAGTTAAAGTATCCCAAAACGGATAAGAGCCAAGCACCAAGTTTCACGAAACAATTTTTGGCGGCACACCCTCATCCAGTAGCACAGCAGATACTCAGGCTTCGAGAATTTAATAAAGCAAACACAACATTCATCGAGAACATACTCAAATTTGAACATAAGGGGCGCATACATGCAGAGTTTCATCCACTTCGTTCTGATGACGGCGGCACTGTCACTGGGCGGTTCTCTTCATCAAACCCAAATCTCCAGCAAATTCCAGCACGAGATCCTGAGATTAAGTCTCTTATCAGAGGATTGTTCTTGCCAGAAGAGGACGAGAAGTGGGCAAGCTTTGACTACGCATCACAAGAGCCTCGTTGGTTAGCGCATTACTGTGCGTCTTTAAAAGGCGCAAACAGGCACGAGCAGATAGACAGTGTGATAACCGCATACCATGAAGGGGATGCAGATTTTCACCAAATGGTTGCGGATATGGCTGGTATCACTCGTAAGAACGCAAAGACAGTCAATTTAGGCATCATGTATGGTATGGGTGTAAACAAACTGGCAGGAGTCTTGGATGTTGACGTAGACTCTGCAAAGGAACTACTCGAGGAATACCATGAGAAAGTTCCATTTGTTAAAGGACTAGCCAATGCTGTCCAAGGTAAAGCGGAACGTGATGGTGTTATTCGCACGATCCTGGGACGTAAGTGTCGTTTCGATATGTGGGAGCCCCGCAGATATGGGTTACACAGAGCACTGCCACTGGAAGAAGCCTTGCGAGAGCATGGTCCCAAAGGCAATATCAAACGTGCGTTTACATACAAAGCATTGAACCGATTGATTCAAGGCTCGAGCGCAGACCAGACCAAGAAAGCTATGGTAGACTTGTACAAAGAAAACATCGTGCCTCTGCTCACAGTGCATGATGAACTGTGTTTCAGTATTGAATGTGACGAAGAAGGCAATCTCAACGAGGATCAGATGAGAGAGATTGCGATAATTATGGAGAACTGTATTGACGCAACCGTGCCGTTTAAAGTTGACATTGCAGTTGGTGATAATTGGGGGCAGATAGATTGATTGAGTATGTATTAGTTTTGTTGGTTGAGTTACACGAGTTCGATGTCTACAGCATGACAGAGGCGCGGATAAATCTTACTCGAGAAGAGTGCTATGTATTGGCTGAAAAGATAAATACAGACTCAAACAGCAGGAAGATAGCGACGTGTATCCCGTTTGAGAAGAAATCATACTAGAACTGCGTTCTCATGTGATGGCGCGGTCCGTGTTTTTTACGAATGTGTAGCCCACGTTTTTTGTTCTTACGTTGTTTACGCTTCGGTGGAGCGTAGACGTTCATAACCTTTTTAGCCATTTCAACCCTTTATCTTTTTTGTTATCCATAAGACGGTTGCATAGACAAGTAAGCCGTAGATGGTAGCGATGCCGATGTCTAACAAATGTTCTCTCATATTGTAAATAAATTCGATGCCAGCTTCAACATCACTGGAACCGCCACCTATTGTAATATTTTTTGTGCCGGAGAACTCTTCTATCGTTTGTTCCATTAATACGACCAGATTGTTGGGCGACGTTCGTTATCAAGATCGTCTAGATGTATAAAGCGTGAGCCGAAGTCTCCCTTCTGAGCTATGCCAACACCTGTGAAGTCTCCGCTGTCCAAGGCAAGTTGCAGAACGCTGAGTGCATCTGCCCCGGAGACAGCAATGTCCACTGCTCTCCCGCTTGCGTGTGCACCCGGTTTGGTTTTACGAGCTTCGATAGGATGGTTAGGACAACGATAGCCTGAACTAATTGTCATGCCTCTGCCGTAGGTTGACCGAAGGTTTTGTATCTTATGCACGAAGTCCAACTCAATTCCCTCTGAGCCACAGTGCTGGCAAGTAAACTCACCCGCAGAAAAGTTTTCAAACTGCGTCCAATCCTTTTCCATTATGCTCTTCCTAATCTTTTAGCGAGTTCCATGTTTCGCGCTTGTTCAATCGGGTTATCACCTAAAACGTCTAAATCTAACGGTGTCTGTAGTCCGGTAGCGGTGGGTAATGGGGCGACGGCTGGTGCGCTAGGCGACGAGAGAGCCTGTGACAAAACAGGAACATTTGATGTTTGACTCACTGTTGGTCTAAGCGGTGTTACTGGTTCCGGTTCTTCAAAAAGTGGGAACGGTTCATCCAAACGAACTTGTTTAAGTTGTCTGTCTGAGATTCTATTTAAATCTGATCTAAGAACAGCTAGATCTCTAGCGGGAAGAACTCGACCCTGACCTTCTCTTTGTTCTCTCTGAGCTTCTTCTACTAAACTATACCCTATCCTTAACGGTTGAAACTTACCTTTAAGAATTTGATTTACGTCTTTCGCACCAATGCCACGCCCTTTTGCTTTTCTTCTAATATCGCGGTCACTAAGACCAAGACTCTTTGCCGCTTCAAAATCAAGAAATAGATCTTGTTGTAGTCTAAATAAATCTTGGTTGGCATCCACCCAACCGTTTATAATATCTTCTTCAGAAGCATCATTAGCTCTGAATATTCTACTTAACTCTGGCGCAGGTCCATCGTTTCTAAACTTGGCATAAGCCGAAGATGAAAACTGAACCTGGTTGTTAGCATCAAGAGTCAAGCTACGAGCGCCAAGTGTATTAGCCATTATTTCTTCGTATAGATCAAACTCTCTGCCGTAAGCTGTTGGAGTTTCTGTCGCTGCTCTTGTGATTTTACCGGGGACAACACCTCGGTCTGCTCTGATTGTTACAAAGTTATCAACGATAGACGGGTTCATCGCACCTAAAATATGGCGCATACTTTTAACCATTTTCTCATATCCATCGTCAGCTTGGTCATATACTTCCGCACCTGTTCTGCGCCGACCACCACGTCCGAAACCTGCTACACTAACCACGTCAGCAACACGTTCCGACAATAACGCTTCTTCTGTAAATGGTTGTGCTAGTTTCCCAATAAAAGTAAAAGCACCATCAGCTATTTTCTGAATCTCACCTTTACCCAATGCCTCACCTTTTGAGTAAGCCTCAAGAGCCGCTTTCGCTGGAGCCACCGCAGAATCATACGGGGCATAGTAACTGATAGGCATGTACTGCATTTTACCGTCTTTAGGTTTGGTTAAAGGAACCATAACCTGACCCTCATAGAAATAAGGCTTGAGTTTATCCAACCCTTTTCTTTCTCCCTCGGTAAGACCGAGCGCGGCAGACGCACCAGCGGCAATTGCAGGACTAACGCCAGCGGCTGTTGTGACATAACCTGTTAATCTCTTTGCACCGATAGCATTGATTTCACGTTGTAGACGCTGTGCTGCTTTCTTTCCTATTTTTTCAACTATGTCGTCGGTAGCACGGAAAGAAATTTCTGCCGCACCTTGGCGGACAATGTTGTAACTGTTACGAATGACCTCTGCACTAAAGCCTACAAAGTTACCAGCAACAGGTAATCGAGCCGCCATCTTTGCAATACGAGGTATGCGACTATAAACAGGCATGACATCCTTAACAATGTCCGCAGTCCATGTGTCAAAGAAATTGTCACCGTGAATATTACTTTTACGTTTTGCTATTCCTTGAGCGATTAAATCATCCGCAACCAGATCCCAATCAGATGCTTTAATTACTGCTTGTCCTGTTTCATCAAGGACAGAGTTACGAAGTGCGGCAGCATAACGAGCTCTTTCAGAAATAAAAGCGTTCATCTTCCAGAGGTTGTCCGCAAAAGCGTAACTGGTTTGAAGTCCTTTAATGGGTGCACCTGCTGTTTTAGCGGCGGCTTCTGCACCCGGAATGTTTTTAGCGGCATCTGTAAGCTTTTCCGTAAAGCTGACCACACGCCTTCCGCCTCTTTCTGCTTCTCGTAACGTGCCTCGTAATGTGTCTTGCATCTCTTTAACGAGAACACTGTCCTCAAGTAAACCGTTACGCATAGCTAGTTGATAAAAGTTCACAAAGTCTTCTTCGCGCATATTAGCCATCTTTGCGGCGGATATATCAAAAGCATCAAAGATGTCTCCTGCTCGTGGCATGTGACCGTTAGCTGTGCCAAAGAAAACTCCAGAGGCATAGTTACGAGCTTGAGCCATTGTACTGAACACAGTCTTTGAAATTTGTGACGCACCTTTAGCTTGAATACCTAATGCCCACATATTACCAAGAGCAGTTCTGGCGATAGGACGAGTGGTTAAAGCATCGTATAATTCTTTTTTAACAAAGTTGCCGCCTAAGACACCGAACTGACCACCAAAAATAGATCGTTGTGCAAGCGGGACTTGAACATACAGTGTGTTTGTTAAACGTTTTGCTAATTCAGGAGACTTCTGAGTAAGCTCTACCATGTCCTCTGCTTTTATAATCAGTGGTGTAGCAGCCCCCTCGTCCAAACCTTTAATAATATCATCTGCTGTGCCTGTGATACTAGAGTTATTCAAAAGTTCGTTGTAGAGTCTTGAGGAACCAGCCAAACCAGCCATGTCCGTAATTGTTTGTAGGTATCGAGTAACGGCTGCATTACGTCCTGTTTTCACTTCTCCCATCAATTCACGAAGCATAGGAGAAGCTTCTAGAATTGGGCTTCGACTTTTTAAAAGATCTTCGGAAACCTTATACAAAGGCACTGCTTCACCTAAAAACCGTGCACCTGCTGCGTGTACTCTTGATGATTTTTCAACTTGTTTTTCTAGGTTTTCTGTCCCTGCCTTTGTTAAACCTTCAATCGAAAGACGGTCTGTTATACCAACTCGATCTTTAACAATGTTATCGAGAACATATTGTTCTGCGGTTTGTCTTAAAAGTCCCTGAGACTCAAGATCTCTTATTTCTTGACCACCATTTTTAGTGAGGTATGTTTCGACCTCATCAACAGCAGTCTTAAACTTATCTGTTTGTATGATGTTTCTAAGGTTTTTACGATCTATACCGCCTGTGTACATTCGGCGTAAATATGCGTTTTCGCGTTTTTCAAACGCTTTACGCATCCCCTCATAAACCTGCTGGGCTGTTCTTATTACTTTTCCATCTGGTCCGAGTTCATCTCTAATATCGCCGTTTTTGTACGCTGTAGTAAGTTGATCGTAGATTTGTTCAGAAAGATTATTACGAGCCGCAGCAAGCTGTCTCGCAGAGTTTCGCACATTGTCAGTGTACGCATTTAAGGCTGTCTCATCACCATCCAGATACTTAATCAAATCATCATACGCCGCTTGATACTGTGCCTTACCTTTTCCAAATAAGGGCATCGAGCCAACTGTTGCGCGAACTTCTTTGTCGTAGCTTGATAAAAGTTTAGCCGCAACTTTTGTCTGTCCTTGAACTCCGCTTCCCGTATCAAGAATACTTTCAGAAAGTTCTTTTTCCAACAGCCCTGCGGTGGTAAAAAACTTTTTGAAATTTGTTGTGTTGAACACTGGAATTTTATCTGCTTGTTCCGCTAAAACATCAAAGCCCCTACCTATTGCTGCTGTAGCAGGAGCAATTACAGGGTTAGCTACAACACCCGCACCGCCAATAGCGGCTCCTGCGACAGGTAAGGCAAAGTCAACCGCAGCACCTATAGCAAGACTTTCACCAGCAATACGAAGTTTGTTACGAAGCCTTCGAGCTACTTCGTCTCTCCCGGTAAACCCCATGTCTTCCTCTGTTTCGAGAAAATCCGGCAAAGCATCGAAGTGATCAGACATCGTAGACACACCGTCTGGTGCAACCATAAAGTCCGCTGTGGCAGTGGCTCCGGTTGTAACAAGTCCTCGTTTAAGATCATATAAACGACGTGTAGCAGGACCCGCACCTTCTCCCGCAAGAAGAGCCTTACCTGCGGCACTATCACCAAAAGTTTCCGCTGCTTTACCAAAACGAGTTTTCGATGTACCAACGGCTCGTGTACCACGAGCAACTTTACCAGCAGTGTTCATCCAGCCGACTACGGGGATAGATGTAGTGGCGAACAAACCAAGAAGTTCTGCCATTTCTCCTGCTTGCGTTTCAGGATTCACACCAAGTCGATCTCTCAACTGACCTGTAAAAGCATCAAGGTCGCGTAAGGTATCATCGTCTGCGAGTGCATCATACAAACCAAAACCAAGCGAAGCTAGTCCTTCCGGCACACCAATTAAAGTTCCTGATACAACCCCCTTAAACACATCACCTAACACACTAACGTCTTGAGTTGTTCCTTTGATCGGATTAGGATTGCGAATAGAAGGAGTTGCAATCAGACCTCTTTCAGAAATACTTTTCTTTAATTCAGAAGCGGCTGATGTCTCTTTGTTTTCAACAAAGCCTCTTTGTCTTATTAATTCTTGAAGTTCTTCAGGGGTCATATCAGAACCTATCGGTTAAGTTATTGTTTGCTGTTTGTTTCTGCGCTCACGGCGAGAAGTTGCTGACCCAATTACATTAGTTCTGTTTCTCTTTTCACGAGCATCAAAAAGTCTTTCCGCTATTGTTTTTTCAAGATCGTCTATTCTACTGTCGATTGTTGTTATGTCTTTGTTTTTCTCAAGGAACTCTACTCTGTTACCTTTTAGTCTTTCAAGACTGCTCAAAGATTTTCTTAAAAAAGCATCCCTTTTTGTAAACTCTTCTGGAATTTTTGAAGGATCTTCAAGCATTGATTGAAGATCTTCTACACTCTCGGTAGTTGTAGTGGTTTCAGAAGGAGGAGGAGTTTTAGGAGCAGCACCTATAATAGCTGAAGTTAAAACTTGAGCAGTATTTGGATCAACAGCAAAAACCTCTCTATCGCCATTTTTATTTATTTCTTCCATAATAAAGACAGGTTGATTAGCAGAAATACCCGCGTCTATCCCATATTTGTCGAGTGCTTCTTGTGCAGTAATCCTTGCGACTACTTTGTCACTTGCTGATAAAGTGTTTGCAATGGCTGTTGGGCGATCCTCCCCTTTAGCCGTTGTTGATTGTGTAACGGTAGCAAGAAGGCCCCGAACACTATCTGGGCTTACTCCTATGTCGTCAAGGAAGCGTTCGGTAGCACTACCTGCTCCAAGACCGTCTCTTAAAATAGCTTCATTAAAAACGGCTTGTTCATTTTCTGTTAATGTAGACTTCCAAGCTTCCAAAGATTGAGCAACACCGTCTTCTCCGATAACTTTGTTATCAGAAGTTAAACGTCCACCGAGTGCAAAAATAGCGTTTTGCACTCTTGTTGGTGGTTTTTCAGACGCTTGTTTTTGAAGCTCAAATTGTTCTTCTCGGAGCTCTGCGGCACGACGTTGACGCTCTATGCCCTCAATGTCCGCGAGTCCTTTCGCAACGCGAAGCTGTCGTGCTTCTTCTTCTTTTCTTCGGCTACCAGCTTGATCAAAAGCTCCTGTAAGACCCGCAATTGCAGCATCTGTTGTGCCAAGTTGAGGGTTGACCAAGGCAGACTTAGCCATATTAATACCCAAATCGGTTAAGAAGTTTCCTGGTCTTTGCCGTGTTGCTTGTTCCATCAACATTCTTTGATACTCAGCTAAAGCGTCTACGGATCCACCAACGTTCATACGAAGAGGCTCAACCTGATTCATCAACTCTTGTGATGATGCAAGAATACCAGCGGCTTTACGAGCAGAGCCGGGGCGACGAAACATTCTACGATTTGAACCTTTAACCATTCTATCCTCTGCCTAAATTCTCTAAGCCATAACCAAGAGCCGCGATTCCCGCACCAGTTAACGCTGCCCCCGTGTTTGGTTGCGGAGTAGCTGGACGTGAACCAACGCTCAGTGCTGTTTGTGTATACGGCACACCTTTCAAAATATCAGAACGAATTTGAATTGCTTTAAATGGATCCATAACGGCAGCTAACTGATCACCATACAAAGCTTCCTTTAGACGTTGTTCTGCACTTGCTTCTAAACCACCCAACGCTGTCAATGTTTCAATATCTAAAGCTCCAAGACCCGAGACTCGTGCGGCGAGATCAGATTGTGCTCCGCCTAAACCACTAAACATTCCGCCAGCATCGCCAAGAATACCCGCACCAAGTTCAGTTCCTGCAAGACCTGTTGTGATGCCTTTCAGACCCAGTTCTCCTGCACCTAATCCAAGACGACCAGCTTCTGCTAATGAACCAAGACCTAATTGATTAGCAGACAAGAACCGTGCCTGTTGATCCTCAAACGCTTTTTGCGCCCTTGATGCAGCAGACTCAAAGCCAGCACGTCTAAGTTCAGCAGCAGTTTGTGCTTTTTGTTCAAGAGTTGCTCTATCAAGTTCAGCGTCCATAACAGCCGCACGACTACCACCAAAACCTCCTGCTCGGGTTGCCTCTGCACGTTGTCTGTTACGAGCAATATCTGATTCACGCTGAATGTCTGCAAGACTCTGATCAATTACGTCCTGTGTAAACGGACTCATAAAATCACTAACACCCGTAGGATCAAACGCTTTCGCTCCACCTGCTTCAAGCCCGCCCGCAATACCTGCAATATCCGAAGCTAGACCCATACCAAGTCCAACAGAAGGTTGTGCAGCACCTGTTGCCGCCGCGCCCAAACCAGAAGCAGTATCCGCTAATCCGCTAAGTTGATCGGCAGTTGCACCAGCACTACCATAATAAGACGAAGCAAGATCAAGATAAGGCTGATACGAACCAATACCTCCAACACCAGCAAGCAATGCCATTTCTTGTGTAGGCGATAACCCTGTTACGAATGGAGACCTTTTTGGAGTAAAGAAAGGTGTTGCCGTTGAAGCTTCTGCCAGATCAGCCAACAATTTGTTTTGTTCTGCTTCTGCTGCTGGGTTGACAACAGGAATATTTAGACCAATTTGAGCGTCGTCACCAAGTCCAGCAATCAAACCTTTTAATGACTCGTATGTTGTAGGTGGAGCGGACTCTCCTGTATTTTGTTGTGTGTATTGAAAAGGATCAAAATTAAGCTCGGACATTATGCGGCTCCTTTTTCAAGTTTATTCATCAACGCGTACATTTTTGCGGCTCCTTTTTCACGGTTTCCGCCACCTGCATTACGAACAGCCTTCGCTGTCATTACAAATTCACCGTCCGATAACAATGCTGGCACACTGTCTGATGTGCCTGTTCCGGGTCCGACTATCTCGCCGCCGTCATTCAAGCCCACTGTTTCACGACGTTGTTTATAAAACTCGCCAAATTTCTGAGCTTGTTCAGCATAACGTGGGTCGCCACTTGTGCCCATTAATTGTTGTACAATTAGTTCTTGTTGTTCTGGTGACAGCTTTCTTACCTCTTCCATTTCTTCTGAGCTAAGTATACCACTCAACAGTGCTAGTCCGCCTACAGGTATAGAAGCGGCTCCTACAAAATCGCCAAAGCTGTTTTTAAGAGTAATGTTGTCGATAAACTCGTCGGTTCCTTCTCCAAGTTTCTTGGTAAATCGTTGCATGAAACCAAGTTCTGAGTCAGGTGTGGCTGCTGGCGTGACTGCCTCTTCAAGGTTTAAACCACCAGTGACATTTATAGGGTCTGAACTACTTCCTCCCAAGTTTAAACCACCAGTGACATTTATAAGGTCTGGAGTACTTCCTCCCAAGTTTAAACCACCAGTGACATTTATAAGGTCTGGAGTACTTCCTCCCAAGTTTGTACTTAAAGCATCGACAGTTATATCTTTAGCGTCAATATTAAGATCAGGTAAAAGATCTTTCACTTGTTGATCCATAATAGAAATTTCTTCTGCGCCGATGTCTGGTAGCTCGTTTATTTCTACAGGCACGGCAGCAGGAATAGTGTCCACCTTTGCACCGAACAAGTTCTGTGCGCCTTTTGTTAAGCTACCAACGCCCCTTTCTATTGATTCTGAAACCGTTTTACCAGGACCCGTTTGTAACAATCCTGAAACTGCTGCTTGTTTCAAAGCTCCTCTTAGAGCGTCATCTGTCTCTATACCACGAGCTTTGTCTACGGCGAAGTTACCAGCGGCTTGTGCCATTATTCTTTGTGTGGTTGACAGTGAATCTATGCCACCTATCTGAGCACCTAGATATGCTTTACCACCTGCGAACAGAGCATCTTCAGTTGATGCCCCCTCTAATTTTGCTAAACCAGCAGCAGTTGCCGCACCCAACGCAGGATTAACACTTCCCACGACCAAAGGTAAAACAACCGCAGCAACCTTACGAAGTTCTTTTGGTACAACTTTACGGAAAAGACTTCCCAATCCATACTGAGGCACACCCATTGCACGAAGACGTTCGGCTAGTTCCTCTTGTCCTCCTGCAAGACTTTCAATACCCATTGGAGAATTTGGATTAGTGACAGCAAACTGCCCTACAGCCGCCTGTGCGTCCATAGGTAAGGTTGCCATAATTCCAGTGGGTTGTGCGCCATAAATCATGTTTTCACCTTAACAGTTCCTGAATCGTTATACAATGCTCCTACTTCTAAACCAGTAGCAGAAGTTGGCAAATCTGTTAATGTTATCTTTGTGCCTCGTAACTCACCTGCGGTACGTTCTTGATTGATAAAAAGCTCCAATGCACGAACCAAATCTGAGACATACTCTCTTGTGATTTCTTCCGGAGGAGAAGGAAGTCGCGGTGGTGTAACGCCTACCAAAGCCATTATCGTCTCCCATCCGGTCTAATATCTAAACGTGGAGAACCTAGCTTCCACTGAACACCGATAGTATTAGACTCAATTCTCATCGAGTACGAGCGTCCTCTAAGACGTAAATGAAGTTGATTAGTATACTTGTCTACAGGTGAGGTTGCTGTTCTTGTCACCTCTCCCGTATCCGTAAAATCATACGATGCACCCGGAAAGTTTCTCGCTTTGAGAGTAAAATCAACAGTAGCACCGCTTGTTTCTGATCCGGTAAACTTAATATCTGGAACAAGCCGTTTTACAAACAAAAACTGTTCTCCATCACCGATGTCCGTCGCACCAGACTCAATAAAAGATGTCATAGCAGAGCCATCATCATCTACACCATTTTCATGTAAAAACAAATATGAACTACCTGCTGCGATTGGGTTGTTTCTTAGTCCACGATCAAGCCACGCAGTGCGTACTAACGACCCATGATACCAAAGTTTTTCAGCATAATTATAAACAACATACTTATCGTTCTCACCGTTACCTGTTTCAGAAGGGTAGAACCACCACACTTCACTGAACTCAGAGTTTATACCCACGACAACTTTTGATCTTTGGTCGAAGTCAAAATCTCCAAAAACGTGTGCTTTGATAGGGCATTGCATTTGTTGTGTTTGACCAGTGTAAACATAAAAATTATCTACGCCCATCCATATAACAAAATCTTCCGCAGCTATTGCTGCTTTTGGTCCCATAATTGTTGTATTAGCTGTCAAGAGTTGAATACCAAATTGAAGAGGAGGACCGATAAACTGCATAGAATGTAAAGATTTGTCTGTAAAAACCAGAATCTCGCGTTTCGTTTCTATTGCTTGCATAAAGGTAGAGCCAGTGCCGAGTCTCAAGTCTCCTGCTGTATTGGTCGCAGTTGGAAACCAATCAATAGCGTTTTCTTGAGAAGAGAACCTTATTAACAGTGGATCCTGGACACCGTCACCTTGCGTTGCAGAAGAGTTTGCGCCAAGACCGTCGGACCCAAAAGCAATCACATGACGATCAGTGTCAGACACTAAAATTTGTTTCACCACTTGCGGTACACTTGTTTTCGTTCCGCTTGCAGCTCCTGTTGTTGCGGCACTAAGTTCCACTGCTCTGGTTGTTAAACCTTCTGTTTTATCCCAATAAAAGATCCCAGAGTCACGAGGATTGATAAGTAAGTCTTCGCCAAAGTTATCATGCGACCAAGTTCTTAACTCAAGGTTCGTGCCTGTTGGTGCAGCCTCGCCCCAACCAAAGAAGTCTGTTGCGTTGACGACTGCGGCTCCGTCAGAATGGGCAGATCTGTTACCGTCAGGGCTTGCGTCTTCACGAGTAATGCCTGTCAGATCGTTCGACGATTTGCCTGTGTAACTTATTAACTCGCCGTCTGTGCCTCCTACACGAATCTTACCAGATGTAGGGAAGTCAGACGCACTAGTTAGTGTGATACTTGTGCCTGAACCACCCGTACCGTTTGCATCGTTGTTTAATGCACCATTAAGAGTTGTGACCACGGCTCCTGATACATTACCACCCCAAAGACCACCGCCCCAACCTGTGCCACCAACAGCACTATCAAGACCAACATTTAACTGATATGTGCCCACAACAGAGCTCCCGCCATTGCCGCTGTCGCTAGAATTAGCAGTCACACTAACTGTTATTGTATAGCTGTTTGAATCAACAATAGATACAATCTGATGCTCTGCGTTTAAGATAGCCGCAGTTACAAGACCACCAAGAGACGCCGCACCAGAAAATGTAACAAAATCGTTTTCTAAAGCACCGTGAGCCGTGTCTGTAACAGTAATTGTCGATGATCCATTAGTGGCTGAAAAAGTTACATCACCTGCGCTTGTTGTCGAACGAACAGGAGTTATATCAGTGAACGCACCACCCTCTTCAATGTAGTATTTCAACTGAGTACCAAGACCGAGAAAATCAGAACCATCAAGAGCCACCCAATTGTGCAAGTCTCTTGCGTTTCCTAAATATGTGTTAGCAGACTGTTTTGTCCACCCTCCGATCTTTTCGGGAAAGCCTAACCGAAACCGTATCTTGTCGCCGTTGAACCAACCTCCTTCATTTGTGTAAGAGGTTACGTCGCTTATGATGCCCGGTTTAAACTGAACCTTGGTTAGAGGCATCTATTCCTCCATTCGTGTCTCTAGTTCTTCAACTCTTTTCGTCAGTTCGTGAATGGAATTAACCAGCAGGGCGACAATCCTGTCATATTTAAGAGCTTTATACCCGTCGTCACGCTCTGCGACGACCTCGGGTAGAACTTTCTCTACGTCTTGGGCTATCAAGCCCACATCATGTTTACGGATAAAGAAGCCATCTTCTCCGCCGTATCTTTCCATATACTCGGCTGTCCAGTTAAACTCAACGCCGTTGATGCTGTTTACTTTGTGCAAAGCATCATCAATATATGTTACGTCTTCTTTAAGTCTTTCATCTGAAGAATGAAACGCTGTAATGTTGTTTGTGGCTCTGATTTCACCTGTTGTTCCGGAGGCGGCTACACCAACACCGAATGAATCAAACTGCACATCAGAAGATGTTGCAACTGCTTGTCCTATTGAAACAGTAGCTGTCGCACCTTCACCAGAACCAGAAACACTTACTCCAGTGCCTCCTGAAACAGCCGCAATATAATTACCTGTTGTATCAGTCCCGAGAGCCACGGAGTTTGCAGCAATAGTGGTGGATAAAGTTACATTACCAGAGCCATCAAAAGACTGTGCTGACGCCGTTACATCACCTGTTAAACTAAAGTTTCTAGCTGATGCTAAAGCTGTGGCGGTGCTTGCGTTACCTGTTACGTTACCTGTTACGTTACCTGTTACATTACCTGTAACATTACCGACAACATTACCCGTCATCCCAGTTGCTGTAATTGCATTTACAACTAAAGTGTTCGTGCTTGGGTTGTAGTATAAAGCTGTATCTGTTTCTAAACCCTGTGAACCAGTTGCACCATCAACGAATGTTAAATAAACAGTCTCGTTTGTGCTGTTGTTGGCACTTACAGTAACTTCTGATGCAGTGCCAGTTAAGTCGCCTGTTACATTAGCTGTGAGAGCAGTTGGAGCAAGATCCCCAAGTGCGTTGACAACAGTACAGCTTGAACCACCCTCGCCACCAAACTTAGCAAGAACCGTTTTACCGTTTGCAATTGTTAGAGTAGTAGAGCCTGTGCCTTGACTCAGTGTCAGGCTTTGACTACCAGCTAGACTATTTTTAATAAAAACCAGTTTTTGTGCATCATCTGGAGCTAGTTTTATAAAACACGTTCCACCTAGATCCGAACCAGAAGTGACTGTAATAAAATTGTGGCGAAAACTAGAGCTTGCACCTTCGTTAATCGTCTCAGTGTTTGGAGAACCACTAGTGCCTGTGCCTGTTAAAGTAACTGTAGCAACACCATCAATCGCTTCATCAATTAAATCGAAATTAGTATTAGTTGTATCGCCCCAGGTTCCTGCTTTTTCACCTGTAGCGATCTTTTCTATGCCTAAATTTGTTGTATATGTGCTTGCCATAGCTTTTTCCTAGAATGTCCTGCTGTCAGACTACCTTATACCGTTGTATCTGTCCACGTTTCAGATGGTGCGGGAGTTATGTTTGTGTATGTGTCCCCGGTATGCGTTACATCACTCCACGTCTCTGTCCCAGAAGGCGTGATGTTCGTATATGTGTCTCCTGTATGAGAGATTGCAGACCAGTTTTCGTTGTCCTCTGGTGTAATTACAACATAAAGCAAGTTGCCGTCCACATCGACAACAAAAATCATTTCTAAAGACGAGCTACCACCAGCTATGTATATGCCAGCCGATGTTTGTACGAACTCAGAGACCATGCTTGCAGTGCCTTCGTTAACTAAAAACGCACTGCTGGTTTGTGTAAAGGATGACTCGATGTCAGAGGTAGCTATTCTGATCGCAATAGCCGCTGATGTTTGTGTTGCAGAGCTTACGATCTCAGCAATGCCTGACATGGTGGCGGCTGGAACAGATGTTTGCTCGAACAAGAACGACAAAGAAGCAGGAGAAGCTAGGGTTCCGCCTCCTGCTGAGTCTTGCGTGAAGGAGGTAGTCATGCTTACCGTGCCTAAAAACACCTCACTGCCGACACTAACTTTGGTGAAAAACGCAGTTAGAGACAGAACTTCTGGAAACAGTGCCCCCTGATCTGCTATCGCCTTTTCTGATATTGAGAACTCACCAAGCAT
>Ga0208159_1000024_pt1 | contig 52820 bp, 65 predicted proteins | sample 9_EtaG_FD_184082 | JGI IMG/M metagenome (GOLD analysis project Ga0208159, IMG submission 184082) | Marine viral communities from the Subarctic Pacific Ocean - 9_ETSP_OMZ_AT15188 metaG (SPAdes) (version 2) | ecosystem: Environmental > Aquatic > Marine > Oceanic | place: Pacific Ocean | collected... | reverse complement strand
AGGGTTCTTTAGTTATTCCCTGGCAACCTGGCAAGCTTTACAGCTTATAAAAACTAATGACCCTGGGGGTGGTGTTAAGTTGAATTTTTACACCCTTATATAAGGTCTATTTTTTGGGGCTGGTTCTTTTACTTGCAACTAAACTTAAAATCATAGTAAGATTATCTCAGACGATATATTAACTAAACAGCCCAAGGAGGGCGAACACTATGAAAAATATGAGAATGACTTACGAGAACGAAAGGCAGGAAAGATACCAGGCTAAAAACAACCTGGATTATTTCAGCATTGAAGAGGGAACGACTCACGAGCTACTGGCTCAGTTCCTGGTTGATAACTCAGATGGTGCAATATACAGCAAGCCAGCCGACAAGCTAGCAGAAGCAAGCAAGTTGATTTGGTCTGCTCTTTGTGGCCTGGATGAGTGGAGACTGTTAGAAGTCTATAAGAATTACCCTGAGTTTTTTAGACTGGGGCAATTATATAGAGATATCTACCAAGCTCCGAACAGATGTTTAATGACTACAATAGAAAAGGAGCTTGATAACAATGAGTAACGGATATTTAAACAACGTTAAATTAATGGAAGAAATGAAAGCTGGCAAGGTGGAGGCCAAGGCCAGCTTCATAAACTTTGTGGAGGGCTTGCAGTCTTTATATGCTGAAGCTCTTAATATTAGGTCTCATATATTTGATGCTGGAGGTAGAGACTTTCAAGGCTGGGTATATTTCAAAGCTGACAAGATTAAAACCCCTGGAGGCTTTCAGATAGCCCACCACTCAGCAAAGGCAGATATATTTAAAGAGCTTTTAGAAAGAGATGAGAAGCCCACAGAGGAGGAATTGCAGGCCATAGTCCATAAATGGGATATGTGGCACTATAGTTAATCCTTAAAGCTCCCCTGAAGCCCTGGCAATCGCTGGGGCTTTTTTTTATCTGTAACATTTTCTAGGTTCAATCGTTATCTATATATAAACTAATAAAATAAGAGCTGGAGGCTCTAAGATATGAAAAATAAAAAACTATATAACGACTTAATAGATGCAATCCTAAAAATGGCTAATGACAACAGCCCAGAAAATGTACAGCAGGCAATATTAAAAGCTTTTGACCTGGCAATAAATACACCAGGAGCAATAGACCCTGAAGAATTTTTAAAAAATGTATTTGGACAGTCTGACGGCTTGCATTAAAAATTATTATGATGGTATACTTTACCTTGATATTAACTAAACAGCCCAAGGAGGGCTAAACGATATGAAGAACGAATCTAAAAACCCAATATGTGCCACAGGCTTAAAGGTCAAAAGCTTGACCAATAGCAACGGCAACAAGGTAGCAAATCAGTTTATAGTAACGACAGCAGAGGGGACATTTTTCCAAAGCTACGGCACTATAATAGCTGGTTATACTGATGCAGGTTTAGTCTTTGATGCTGATTACTGGAACTACTCCAGGACAACCAGCAGACACAGAAATAATTTTACTGGTTTTGATACTCCAGAAACTAAAAAGAGAATCAAAGACGGCCAGATAAAATTTCAGCAGTTGAACCCTGATAATCACTATGCAGGCTACGGATATTAAAACTATAAACCCTGGCAATCGCTGGGGTTTTTTTTATTTTAAAATAATTAGGTAAAGACAATACGTTTACTTTGATATTAAACTAAAAGACGGTACACATGAAGCCCCTTAATTGGGGCTTTTTTGTGCCTAGGGTATCGAAGTAAATAGTTATACAGCCTAGGTTCTGCCTCTTGATAGTCTATAAAGACTATATAGTATCATAAGAACTAAATAATATATATTTATTTTTTTATTTATTTTTATAAATATCTTTATAAAATACTTGACAACTTAATAAATACTGTTCTATATTCTATAAAGACTATATAAAAGGAGAACAATATATGGCAAATAAATATAAAAAAGAAGTTACGTTTCCAGACTTTCATCAGACAGTCAACGTAGACAAAGTAAAAGTATTTTCACTCAAAGAACTCAAGGCACTTGATAGGTTGTTGGACGGTAAGGCCAGCAAAAAAGACTATGCAGTTCTGTTAAGAGCAGGGGGTCAAGGATGAGTGTTCACACAGTTAAAAAAGTTCATGCTAGTTACAACCAGGTAGCTAGCTATGATGTAAGCCACCTTAAACTTGATTACAACGATATCGCATATCATTGGTGTAAGTATGGAACTCTTATGATAGAGATGGTGGACGGCACGACACATGAGGTTTCTGACAGTCATCTTTATGATATAGACTGGAAATATCCTGAGAACTTAGAGTTCTTTAACAAGAAAGGATATCCATTAACAGAAGATGAGGACGGTAACGGATGAGCCACGAAGGACACACAAGATACTTAGAAGACAAGCTGGAGTTAGTCCAGGAAAGTCTTAAGAACATACCAGGCCTGGACGGCATGAGAGCTGATTTAAAAGATGATTTACTTGAGCATGTCATGTCATACGTTGAAGGCTATGAAGATGCTGGACAAGAGTTCCCAATACTACAGTTAGTTATTGAATGGCTTGTACAGAGAACGGCAGATACTATGTCAGCTAAAGATATCAATACTATGGCAGAGGAATATCAAAGAGCTAAGACTATGCCAGAGCATTTTAAATATTTAACAAAATGAGAAGAGCAAAACAAATAGTTACAATAGACCACGTGAAGAAGGCTACTTCACAGGGTAGAGGTGGACGTGGTAGACGTATCAAGGTTGCAATGTCTACTATGAACAAGCACAAAAAACGTAGCCACAAAAGATATGGAGGACAAGGCAGATGAGTAGAGTACAAAAACAATTACTAATTGATTACAAAACTAAATTAAATAAAGCAGTCAGCTTACTTAGTGAGTTGGTTGACCGAGTAGAAGATAATCCAGGCGAGTACAGGATAAGACATATCAGCGAATGCATGAATGAGTGTATTGATTTTGTAAATGACTGTAGAGCTAATGACGAAGTGAGGGTAAGATGACATTTGATGAGCAAAACTTTTTATATCCAGGAGATGTAGTAATGTGGGCTGGAGCATGGGGACATGAGCCACCAAAGAAAGCAAAGGTTGAGACTATTACTGTAGTTGAACCTGGAACAAAATACGGAGACGATGTAGGTAGTCTGCATTGGAACTTTGTAAGAGACAGGGAATGTATCTTAGGCCTAGACAATAAGCATTGGTGCTGGGGCTTTCAAGTAACAAAGGTAGATGATGGAAGAGATACTGAGTAACATAATGGGACTATTGATGATGATAGGAGCAGGCTGGTTTGCCTGGGAAAGCACAATGATAGTTGACGAAATGAAACGTGAGAAGAGAATTAAAAAAAGGAGAAAGAAATGAGTATTGTAAAACAATATGTAATGTCACTAATAGCAGTATTGTTATTGGTTGGGTTGTCTTTTGGATTGATAGTATCTTTTAATCTTATAGAACAAGATAGAGTGATGCTTGATAAAAGACTGAATGAATTAGATGCAAAGTATAATACTATGCAAAAAGAATTGACGGAGGTCATTAATAAACAAGACAAAGTTCTAATGTTGATGGCTGTCTATCGTGATGGTATTAATACTTTGAAGATGCAGATGGATGATAACAACATCGAACTGGCTGAGAGTATCAATGAGGTAGCAGGAAACCAGGAGATGATGGCTGAAGAACTATCAGAGTTATCAGCTACTGGTGGCTATGGTGTATTGACAGGTAATGAAGTATTACCTATGCCAGCTAATCTTGATGAGCCTATGGATGAACCATTTGTAGAGGACGACTTCACAATGTTTAAAGAAGAACAGTTTGAAGAAGGCACACTTGTAGAGGAAGTAGAGAGGAATGAAGAGGGGCTGGAAATCTTAACCCCCTTGTTAGAACTAGAAGACCCAGCCCCAATCTTCACATGCCCTGAAAGGGACAAAAGTGTAGACCTTGATAGATATATACGAAGAATAGAGTTCTCAAAGACAACAACTGTTGTATTAAATTATGATGTTGTTGACGGTAACATAACTAACATACACTTTACTGACATTAACGGTAATGCTGGTAGAAGATTGTTTGAAGCATTAGAAAAGTATTTACTTGCTAGTGCTATTGTAATTGACCCTGAAGGTAGGAATTGTAGATTACCTTTTAGGATTAATGTAGAATAAGTTTAAAAGGAGGATGAGTATGACACAAAAAAAGCGAGTTAGTCATTTAAACACCCTGACTCCAGTAGGTTTGAACCCTACTGACAGAGGCTCATCATCTGGAGGAAGCGAGATACTTCAAGAGGTTGTGGAAGGTACTAAGAAAAATAATCCACGTATAAGTGCAAGCGAAGTTAACCAGGTAAATCATTTGCGAACCTATCCTGGGAAGTCTCATCCTCACTTTATTGAAGACGAAGCCACATGTATTTGTGGCCGTAGTCTCAGCGAAGATTACTGGAAGGACGTAGACGATAACTGCTACGTTCACATGACACAAGGATATTAAAATGGAGAAAGGAAATATTTGTGGGGTTGCACAATTATATGTATGCCCTAAGTATGAAGCAGGCGAAGAGCCTGATGTAAGAGCAATATCAGTAGAGCTTTTTGTTAGTCTTTACAACAACGGAGAGCTACCAGACCCTGAGAATTTGATAGTTACTACCAGTTTAAAAGATATGGCTGAAAGTATATATGGAGATAGAGACGTAACCATAGATACTAAGCCACTCAATATGGAGATTTGGAAATGAGATTATTTATTACAAGCATTGGAGAGTTTATTGTTTACAAAAGCAAGAACACATACGATGAGCCTGTGTACCAGGTTGACAGCAAGATGGGTACTATGACATTTGATTGCAAGTGGTATGACTTAGAGACCCTTAGAACATTATTACTAAAGCTAGTATGAGTAAAGACAAAGCCATATTCATTACTAAAGAAATGAGCTATGAGCAGTATAGAAAGTTTTGTAATACGGAACACGGTATCAACAGTTACATGGTTGAGTTTGTGCAGAAAGAAAAAGCACATAAAAATACTTTTAAAGTTTCTGTCTTTGAAGAAGACGAAAATAAATTCAATGATTTAGTAGTTGCATTGAATTTATAGTTATGGTTAAATCTAACTACATTATTCGAAAGGAGAATATATATGGCAGTAGTAAGTGGTAAAGCTTATTGGGCTTCGATAACAAGCCCTAACACAACGTTTGAACCAGTCTATACAGTAGACTTGGTTGTAGATGATAAGACGGCTGATGATTTTCAGGCACGTGGATATAAAGTCAAAGACTTAAGTATCAACGAAGAGCCTGTAGGCCGTGCAATAACTATCAAAAGGAAAATGAATGGAGCAGATGGTAGAACCAGACAAGCTCCTAAACTTTTTGATAAAGACAAAGTACCTATGGATGAAGTAGTAGGTAATGGAAGTGAAGTAAAAGTACAGTATGCAGAATGGGAGACCAGCAATAAGTACGGAGACTTCAAAGGGCTAGACCTCCAGGCAATGCAAGTCATTGAGCTGGTGTCTTATAGAAGTGGCGATGGCGATGAGCTTGGTTCAGTAGAAGGTGGCGAGGAGTTCTAATGATAGTAAAAATAGAAACCTCAGACGGTGTATCTGAATACGATACAAATGCTATTAAGAACAAAGATAGCAGAGTACAAGCAGAAGTCTTAGTAAGGAAAGTATCTACACTTGAAATACAAAGAGAAGCATTACAGATAGCTAATGTTGTCCATCGTAAAAACCTTGAAGACATTTGTCAGGCATCCCCTGAGTCTAAGATAGAAGCCTCATCCGAGGACGAGTAAAAGTAATATGGTTGGCTACTCCATAAAAGTAGCACGGTGTTGGAGTGAGTTATATCGTAGTGTATATTTGTTCTCCATCTCTTGCTTCAACACCAATTAGGAGAACCAATGAACGAACAAAAAAGTAAATTTAAAAAGTATCACTTGCCATGTCCAGCATGTAATAGTTCAGATGCTTTATCAGTTAACGAAGATGGGTCAGCTAAGTGTTTTAGTTGCGACAAATTCTTCCCAAAGTTTGAAGAGAATACAGATGAATTTTATACTCCAGAACCAAAGTCAGCTCCCTTGCTAAACGTACACGGAGCTTCTTTTGCATCCCTTAAAGACAGGAACATAAGCTCTGAGACAGCTAAGAAGTACGGTGTTAAAGTTGTCTATGATAGTCAAGGCGAGATAGCACAGCATGTATATCCTTACTATATTAAACATGAGTTAACAGCTAACAAGATAAGATATACCAGGGATAAAAAGTTTTTATGCCAGGGACAGATACAAGGCACAGGATTATTTGGCCAACATTTATTTAAAGAGGGTGGGAAGTTCCTCACGATTACTGAAGGGGAAGTAGATGCTATGTCTGCATTTGAACTCATGGGTTCTAAGTGGGCTTCAGTATCAATCAAAAGAGGAGCTTCCTCAGCAGTCAAAGATATAAAAGAAAACCTAGAATATGTAGAGAGCTTTGAACATATTGTTATTTGCTTTGATGGCGATGCTCCAGGAATAAAAGCATCCAAAGAAGTAGCATCTATTCTTAAGCCAGGCAAGGCAAAGATTATGACCTTACCCAATGGTTTTAAAGATGCTAACGATATGCTTAAACAAAAGAAGTTTGAACACTTTGTAAGAGCATGGTGGGATGCACAAGTCTTTACTCCCTCTGGTATCATTAGAGTAGCTGAGAAGAAAGACCAGTTCTTTCAACGAGAAAAGAAAGAGTGTGTTCCATATCCTTGGCAAGGTCTTAACAATAAACTATACGGCTTGAGACAAGGAGAGTTACTAACACTTACAGGTGGTACAGGCCTAGGTAAATCAAGTGTAACCAGGGAGCTTGAGCATTGGCTCATCAATGAGACAGCAGACAACGTTGGTATCATAGCTCTTGAAGAAGACTGGAGAAGAACAGTTGACGGTGTGTTATCTATAGAAGCAAATGCCAGGATATACATAGACCAGGAAAGAGATAAGTTTGATAGGAAAACATTGGAGGATATGTATGATAGAACCTTTGACGGAGATAGAGTATTTGTCCATGCTCACTTTGGTACTAATGATATTGAGAGTATATTTTCAAAACTAAGATACTTAATTATAGGATGTGATTGTAAGTGGGTAGTAGTAGACCACTTGCACATGCTGGTATCAGCCATCGGAGAAGGGGACGAGAGAAGAGCTATTGATAATATTATGACCAGGCTTAGAAGTATGGTTGAAGAGACAGGAGCTGGCATCATTTTAGTTAGTCATCTTAGAAGAGTGGACGGTAACAAAGGACATGAGAACGGTATAGAAGTTTCTCTTTCACACTTGAGAGGTTCTAACAGTATTGCACAGTTATCTGATTGTGTTATTGCTTTAGAAAGAAACCAACAAAGTGATGATGAGTTAGTGTCCAGGACAACTAAATTAAGAATACTTAAATCAAGATATACAGGAGACGTAGGTCTAGCTACTAATCTAATATACGATGTTGAGACAGGTAGATTAGCTGAACAAGATTTATCAGAACTTGAACCAGATGAGCAGGAGTTGCTATTGTGAAGTTAGTCTTTGATATTGAGACTGATGACCTTAAGGCGACTAAGATATGGTGTATAGTAACAATAGACGAAGAGAACAACGTAAAGACTTTTGACCCTGACCAGATAGAAGACGGTATCAAATACCTACAACAAGCTGACACTTTGGTAGGCCACAACATATTAGGCTTTGACATTCCAGTAATAAAAAAGCTACATGATGTTGACCTATACGATAAACAAATTGTTGATACTCTTGTTGTATCAAGATTAATAAACCCCAACAAAGAGAAAGGACACAGTTTAAAAAACTGGGGATTTCTTTTAGGACAAAACAAAGGAACACCCCCTGAAGACTTTACTATCTACAGTAAAGAAATGCTGGACTATTGTGTTTTAGATGTGAAGTTAAACAAAAAACTTTATCAACATTTACAACAGCACGTCAAAGGTTTTTCCCAGGAGTGTGTGAACCTGGAACATTCTGTTTTTAAAATTATAAACCAACAACGTAAAGACGGCTTCAAGTTTGACATGGAGCAAGCTATGACTTTACTAAGTAAATTAGTTTCAAGACGGAAAGAAGTTGAGGACGAGGTGCATGAAACATTTAAACCTAAATGGGTTGATGTAAAAGAAGTTGAACCACGTTTAAAAAAAGACGGCACACTATCTAAGCAAGGACTGAATGAGCATGAGTACAATAATCTATTAGAAAAGTTTGCAGATGTACCCATGCCAAAAGATTATAAGTTTATAAGAAAACAATTAGTAGAGTTTAATTTAGGCAGTAGAAAACAGATAGGAGAATACTTGATGGACTTCGGATGGAAGCCTGAAAGATTTACACCTACTGGACAACCTATAGTAGATGAGGGTACACTAAAAAAGATTGACCACATACATGAGGCTAATCTTATTGCAGAGTTTTTATTATTACAAAAGAGAGTAGCACAGATACAATCATGGATAGATGCTGTTGAAGACGATGGTAGGGTTCATGGATATGTAATAAGTAACGGTGCTATTACAGGAAGAATGACACACAACAATCCTAACATGGCTCAAGTTCCTAGCATACACAATGTATACGGAAAGGAATGCAGACAATGTTGGACGGTAGACGAAGGCAATAGACTTGTAGGTATAGATGCAAGTCAGTTAGAGCTTAGATTATTAGCACACTATATGGCAGATAAGGAGTATATAAATGAGATATTACACGGAGATATTCACACAGCTAACCAAAAACTTGCTGGCCTTGAATCAAGAGACCAGGCAAAAACTTTCATCTATGCCCTCATATACGGAGCAGGAGACGAAAAGATTGGAAAAATCATTGGAGGAAGTAGAAAGGAAGGTAAAAGAATGCGAGAGTCTTTTCTCAGTAGTCTCCCATCATTTAACAATCTTAAGAACAGAGTTGAATCAGCGACAAGAAAGGGATTCTTAAAAGGCCTGGACGGTAGGAAGATAAGGCTAAGGCACAAACATGCTGCTTTAAATACGTTACTACAATGTGGTGGAGCAATAGTAATGAAGAGAGCCTTAGTAAAGTTAGTTGATTTATTAAAATTAAATACAGTAGATTATAAAATTGTAGCCAACGTACACGATGAGTGGCAGATAGAAACCACAGAGAAAACAGCAGACTTTGTAGGAGAGATGGGGATAAGAGCAATAAGAGAAACTGCTGAATACTATGATATGAGGTGTCCTTTAGATGCTGAGTATAAAGTAGGAGGAAACTGGAGTGAAACCCACTAAGAAAGACCAAAAGAAATTTGACCTGGACTTAAAGTATGGGGAGATACGAGAAGATAAAATCAGGGACATGTTAGAAAATAAAAAGATAGAAGTTAAATCTGAACGTGGTAGATGGATGGAGACAGGAAACATTTGTATTGAATACGAATCCTGGAGTAAACCATCTGGCATACGAGCAACGGAATCAGACTATTGGTTTCATAATCTATGTGTAGGAGACAAAGAGTTTTGTACTATTGTTTTTGATACTGAGATGTTAAAGTTAATAGTAAATCAATTAGATACATTCAAGACGGTATCAGGAGGCGACCACAATGCCAGTAGGATGTATCTTGTAAACTTACAAAAACTTTTCTCTAGTGATGTCATCAAAGCATTCAAAGAAGAGTTAGACAAAGGACAAAAAAATGACGACAAAAACTGAAGAGCCTATCGACAAATCGCAAAGTCAGGTGTATAATAATAAGTTCACATCGGAAGCTGGACATTGGTATGACAGAGAGGGGTCGCCAGCTTACACCATCATCGGTGCAAACGGTAAAGAAAGAAACACAACATTAAGAGATGCCAAGAAAGAAGGGTTAGTACCCTCTGTGACTACGGTTCTTAATATTGTAGCTAAACCTTCATTAGAAAATTGGAAAATAAATAAAGCTCTTGAAGCCTCCATTGAATTACAACAAGGCGAGGACGAATCAAACGAAGACTTTATTTATAGATGTAAGACTGCTCAAAGAGACATCGGTCAAACGGCAGCATCCCTAGGTACTAAGATACATGCCCTTATTGAAAAAGGGTTTGAAGGTAAGTCAGACAATAAATCTTATCGTGCCGTAAAGAAAATCTTAGACGATTACTTTCCAGAAGAGGAGTGGATTGCTGAAGATTCTTTTTGTTCGGAATTAGGCTATGGTGGTAAGATAGACTTATATTCTAAGTCAGGTATCTTTGTGGATTTTAAAACCAAAGATGGCCTGGAAGGTAAAGACCCAGCTAAATTAGTTTATGATGAGCATGGTATGCAGTTGTCAGCCTATGCACAGGGCTGTGGCTTTGATAACCCTCAACGTGTATCTGTATTTGTTGATAGAGAACAAACAGACTTAGCCCTAGGACATATCTGGGATGAAGACTCACATATAAAACATGTAGAAATGTTTAATAGTTTATTAAGTTACTGGAAGTTAGTTAAGAATTACGACTCATCAACCTTATGAATGCAAAGAAATCTAAAGCTATAAGAAAGAAAAGTTATCAAGTGTTATATGACTGGATAAGATTTGAATGTTTATCTGAAGAAGAAAGAAACACTATGAATCCTGTTGTTGATAGTGAGGTAAAGAAAGATATGATGTCGATGATACCAAAACAAACTCATTACTTTCATCAAGAAACTTTACACTTATCAGCCTGGACTTTGAAGTGGGTACAGAAAAAGATAAAGGTTTTAATTAAGAAAGGATATAACCTAGAAGATATAAACTATACTTTATTATTAGACAAGAAAAAAGAAGAAGCTCCTTCAGGCTTAGGAGTAAATACAGGAATAACATTTTAATGGAAGGTAAATTTGATGAACTAGAAATTCTAGCAGAAGTCGAAGATTATATTGTTGATACTTATAAACAACACTATGCAGGTAAGTATCAAGCTACAGATATGATTATTGATGCTGGACATGGCGAAGGTTTTTGTATTGGTAACATAATGAAATATGCTATGCGATGTGGCAAGAAGGATGAAAAAGAAAAAGAGCTATTAAAGATAATACATTATGCAATTATAGCCATATACATAGAGAGAAATGATGGAAGATAAAATAGGAAATAAACCTTATTTAGGTATAACGATAGACTACGATAAAGAAAAAGAGTTTGATAAATTCAGTTTAGATACTTTAAAAGATAGATATTTATGGGATAATGAGACACATGCACAAGAAGCATTCGCAAGAGCCTCCATCTTCGGAGCAACATACAAAGGTGAAACAGATTTTGAATTGGCTCAGAGACTTTACTCTTACTGTTCCTCTCGTTGGTTCATGTTCAGCACTCCTATACTTAGTAACGGAGGAACAACACGTGGGCTTCCTATCAGTTGCTTTCTTAATTACGTACCTGACAGTAGGGATGGTCTTTCTGCTCATTATGATGAGAATATTTGGCTCGCAAGCTCAGGTGGAGGGATTGGTGGATATTGGGGGGATGTTAGGAGTAATGGGATATCTACTGCTCATGGCTCTCGTTCTACTGGAAGTATTCCTTTCATCCATGTAGTAGACTCACAGATGCTGGCCTTCAATCAAGGCACTACAAGACGTGGTAGCTATGCTGCTTATATGGATATATCACATCCTGAGATAGAAGAGTTTATAAATATTAGAAAAGAATCTGGTGGCGATATAAATAGAAAGTCTCTTAATCTACACAACGGAGTAAACATAACTAACGATTATCTCCAGGCAGTAAAAGAAGATGCAGACTGGAGACTGATTGACCCTAAAACAAAAGAAGCAGTAAGGACTATAAAAGCTAGAGATTTATGGTGGCAGATGTTAAATGCCAGGGCTGAGACAGGCGAGCCGTACATGGTTAATATAGATACATGTAATGATAGTTTACCTGAACCACAAAAAGAATTAGGCTTAAGTATAAAACAAAGTAACTTATGTTCTGAGATTACTTTACCAACAGATGAAGAAAGAACAGCCGTTTGTTGTTTGTCTAGTGTAAACCTTGAACACTTTGATACCTGGTCTAAAGAACCTTTGTTCATTCAAGATTTAATAACAATGTTGGATAACGTCATTGAACATTATATTGAGAATGCCATAGATACATCAAACTTAGGAGGGTACATTGCAAATTTTAAACGTTTTAAAAACTATATCAAACCTGGGAAAGAAGGCTTTATTAAGTCTGCTTACTCTGCTTATAGAGAAAGGTCTCTTGGTCTGGGAGCAATGGGTTTCCATGCTTATCTCCAGTCTAAAAACATTTCGTTTGAAAGCATCTTTGCTACGAGCTTTAACCATAAGGCATTTAGCTTTATTAAAAATTCAGCCACAGAAGCTTCTAAGAGACTTTGCGAGTTACGTGGTGAATGTCCTGACCTACATGGTGGGGAGCTTCGTAATGCTAACCTTCTTGCTGTTGCTCCTAATGCTAGCTCTGGCATTATTTGTAGTGGTACTAGCCCTAGCATTGAGCCTTACCGTGCTAATGCATATACCCACAAAACTTTATCAGGCTCTTACCAGGTCAAGAACAAATACTTATCAAAAATCTTCAAGCAAAAAAAACTTAGAGGAAAAAAATTAGAAGAAACCTGGAAGAGTATTACAGCAAACGAAGGAAGTGTTCAACAATTAGATATTCTTACAGACGAAGAGAAAGAAATATTTAAGACAGCTAACGAGATAAATCAGATATGGATAGTAGAGCATGCTTATCAAAGACAACAATATATATGTCAAGCACAATCAGTAAACTTATTTTTTACTTTACCAAAGACAACGGAGGCTCAGGAAATACATGACGATTACATGCAATATGTAAATGATGTTCATTGGTACGGAATGAATAAATTAAAATCTTTATATTACTTCAGGTCAAATGCTGCAAGGAATGTAGAGAATGTAAACATAAAAGTACCTAGAATAAAATTAGATGACGTGGAATGTATAGCCTGTGAAGGATGAAGACACAATCAGCAAAAGCTAAAGGTCGTAATCTACAAAAGTGGACTAGAGACCAACTTATAAAAGAATTAAAAATACATGTGGAAGATATTGAAAGTCGCCCTATGGGTTCTTCTGGTGAAGACCTTATTATGGCAAGAGCTGCAAGGAAGAATTTTCCTTACTCAGTTGAATGTAAAAATCAGGAACGAGTCAATGTCTGGACATCCTACAAACAAGCATCGGAAAACTGTGGGAAGTATGAACCTGTAGTTGTTATAAAAAAGAACAGGCATAAACCATTGATTGTTATTGATGCAGAATATTTTATTAAATTACATAAAAGGAAGAAATGAAAACATTTATAGAAATAGGAACGTGTGATTTTGATACTTGTCAAAAGTTAGCTGATAACGGCTGGCAAGGAATTATGATAGAGCCTAACCCACAGGCATTTAAAAATATGAATAGGGTTATGGAAGACTATGATAATGTTATAACTTTACAATATGCTATATCAGACTATGAAGGTATGATAGAGCTAGGTGTATCTAAACAAGACTATCCAGATAAATCTGTCAGAGGAATGTCATCTATTGTATCTGACAACCATAAAGGTGGTAAGATATTTGAGTATGAGTCTTGGAGTAAAGAAGAGTATTTAGACAAAGTTATAGAAGTTCCTTGTACAAGATTAGATACTCTTATTTACGAGAATGGAATTACAAACATAGATTTTCTAAAGATAGATGTCGAAGGACATGAGATGAATATTATAGAAGATTATACTTGGGATGTTAAACCTACATTTATAAAGATGGAACACAAACATATTGATGACATCAAAGCTGTAGATATATTACAAGCTCAAGGTTATTTAACATGGACAGAAGGGGAGGACATATATGCGATTCGTTAAATATTTTCACAGACTGATGAAGTCTGCTAGATTACATAAGATAATGAAGATGGTAGGACTAAATCAAAATAAAAAGAATAAAACGGTACGTCTCAAAAAAGATGGGACACCAGATAAAAGATATAAGGTAAACAAATGAAATTACAACAACAAGTAGTACAATCTTTGTTTTGTAAATACGAAGCAGAGAAACAAGAAGCAAAGGTAAACATAATACTTTACTTTGAAAATCCAGTAGGAGTGGCAGACCATCCTAATTTAATTGAAACATTAGATGGTCTAATAAAAAAATATAATGAAGCAGACGAAAGAATAAGTGGGCTTAAAAAACTAATAGGGGAGGTTGAGCAAGATGGCACTATTAACTGATAGAGATTATTACAAACCGTTTGAATATCCGTGGATGTATGATTATTACAAACTACAGAATCAAATGCATTGGATGCCTGAGTCAGTACCTTTACACAATGACGTAAAAGATTGGCAGGATGTTACAAAGAATGAGAAGTATTTACTTACTCAAATCTTTAGATTATTTACACAATCAGATGTAGACGTAGGTGCAGGTTATGTAGACAAGTACATGCCTATATTTAAAAAGCCAGAAGCAAGAATGATGATGTCTTCATTTGCTAACATGGAGTCAATACACCAAGATGCTTACAGTCTATTATTAGATACAGTAGGAATGCCTGAGATAGAATACAAAGCATTTGCTGAGTATGAAGAGATGTCTGACAAGCATGATTATGTTGGTAACTTTAAACCATTAAAGTCTGATAAAAAAACTATAGCTAAAACTCTAGCAGTTTACTCAGCTTTTACAGAAGGCCTACAATTATTTAGTAGCTTTGCAATCTTATTAAACTTTCCAAGGTTCGGTAAAATGAAAGGAATGGGTCAGATTGTAACTTATTCTATTCGTGATGAATCAATGCATGTTGAAGCTATGACTAAATTATTTAGAGAGTTCATACAAGAGAACTTAAATATATGGACTGATGAATTTAAAAAAGAAATCTATCAAATATGTAGAGAGATGGTAAAGCTTGAAGACAAGTTTCTTGACTTAGTATTTGAGATGGGAGATTTACAAGGCCTTACTAAAGACGACATGTATGCTTACAATAGATACATAGCTGATAGAAGATTATTACAGTTAGGATTAAAACCTAATTACAATCAAAAAGAAAATCCTTTACCTTGGTTAGATGAAGTTATGGGTGTAGAACATCAGAACTTCTTTGAGGGTAGAGCAACTACTTATATGAAAGCAGGACTAAGAGGTAGTCATAAGAACATTACGTTTGCAGATTTATCTGAATGAGCAAGAAGTTTGATATCTTAGGACTCAAAGCTAAAGTAGGTATTACTTGTGGGGCTTTTGATTTATTACATGCAGGTCATGTTACTATGTTAGAAGAAGCCAGGACAGTATGTGACTACTTGATTGTAGCATTACAGACTGACCCATCCACAGACAGGCCAGAAAAAAACAAACCTTTACAAAGTATTGTAGAAAGACAGATACAATTAAAAGGAATAAAGTGGGTAGATGAGATTGTTGTCTACCATAGAGAGGATGAACTAGAAGATATTTTATATACCTTTCCTATAGATGTAAGAATTATAGGAGAGGAATATAGAAACTCTGTATTTACTGGTAGAGGATTATGTAAAGAAAGAGGAATAGAAATATATTATAACAAGAGGGGACACAGATTTAGCACTACTGAATTAAGGAAAAGAAATGAAGAGGAAAAAACAAAAGAGTGAGGGCAACCTAATAAGTTTTTCGGTGCTACTTACACCAGAGGGTAAAATAGTCTCAGAGATATCTGAGTTTCCAGTTGATAAAGTTGATGTAGTATTTTCAGAAATGGATAGACAAATCATCAGAGTTTTACTTCAAAGAGCAAAAGCGAAGCTTGAACCATTACATGTGTACTTGCAACGTGAAATTCAAGCTTTATAAGAAAATCGACCTCACAGAATGCTCTGTGGTGAACGATTAGCATGTAAGTAATGCTCTAGGTATCAAAAGGCATAAAATTCGTTAGAGAGCTTCTCCGTAAGCGAGAGAGCATTTACACTATATTGTGTAGATTTTGACCTCTTTTTCCTTACCTTTTACAAAAATAGGTTCTAATTCTGTATATTCACCCTGATAATTCTTAATTGTCTCCTCACCTATGACTAAATTTTTACCAACAGACTTACATGAAGACTCCAAACGAGCAGCTAAATTTACAGCATCACCTAAACAGCTATATTCAAACCTGGAAGCTGACCCCATATTACCTACACAAACTATTCCTGTATTTATTCCTATACCAATTTCAACTTCTAACTCTGCTTCTTGCATGTCGTGTTGTATTTGAAGAGCTGTTTCAATAGCTAACTGTTCTTGATTGTCTACATCTAATGGAGCATTCCATACAGCCATCATTGCATCCCCTATATATTTGTCTACCATCCCTCCATTCTTTTGAACGGCATCAGCTTGTACAGTCAAGGCCTTGTTCATAATCTTTATAACTTCTTCAGGCTCTAACTTTTCTGATAGACTTGTAAAGCCTCTGACATCTGTAAACATAATCGTACATCTTTTTCTTTCACCACCTAACTTCAAAAGCCCTGGATTTTTTTGTAGCCTGGCAACTTGTCTTGGGTCAAGGTAATGTTCAAACTGTTTTCTGATTTGTTGTCTTAATCTATATTGCTGTCTAAATCTTAAATAAAATTGTTGTAGAGATAAAAGTGTCATACTTGTCATACTCCAGGTCACATCTATAAGATAACCAATAGACACAAAGTAATATCCCAGATATCCTACTGAAGCAAACAAACCTCCAGCTAATACCATTGATAGTGTGATACCAAAAGAACGTATTACAACAGCTATAAGAAGACCAGAGACACATAATAATAGTAGCTCTACAAACAATCTGTAGTCTGGTATCTGTGGTGTATCTAATAATATTGACTCGGCAAGAGCTGCTTGAATTTTGTGAGGCTCAAGTAATCCAACAGGAGTTGCTAGCTGACTTGTTATACCTTTAGCTGTAAAACCTACGAAGACAAACTTGCCTGCTACATCTAAATTATCTAGTGTTGTCTGTGGTGTATCTACCCAGCTAATCCATTTACGTCCATAACTATCAGTAGGTATAGGGTCTAGTCCTCTAACTCTTACCATCTCTATACCGTTATCATTGGTAACAATCTGATATGTATTACCACCACCTAATACTTTTAATACTTCAGTCCCAAAAGAAGCGACCCACCCATTAGGTGTTTGTTGCATTAAAGGTATTTGTCTAACAAGATTATCTACATCAACAGGAGCAGACACAGCCCCCTGGCTAGAATTGTTTTTAAGTATGTCTATGTTTTGTAAAAATCCTTGGGCTTTTGGTAGATTTACCTCTGGCCCTCGGATGACTGTACCATGTGTTTTAGGATATATGCCATTAGGTACTTCAGGCATTGCAAGTATACTAGGAGAAAAAGACAAGACTTCAGCAAACTTCTCATCTCCTCCTAGTCTATCAGGATGGGGAAATAACATAGTCCACCCTACTCCTATTGCTCCTTCTTGTAAAAGTTTTATGTGTATATCTGCTAGTGTTTCTCTAGGTAAAGGATAACCACCCTGACTATCTATATACTCCTCAGTTATATTTAGTATTGTAAAATATCCTGTAGGTTCAGGTGTATCTACTAGCCTGTCAAATGTTTTAAGTCTTAATGTTTCTAACGGAGCTACATTAAATAACAAAGGCAATGCCAATAATCCTATTAATAAACTAGCCCATCTCATTAGTTACTCTGCTTAATTTTTATAACAGAATCTCCACCACCATTTACTACAAGTTGTGTACTCTTACCATCTTGTATTAGTATGACGGTATAAGCTCCTGCTTTATCTAAATCTATTCTAACTGTATGCTCTACACTTCTAAGCAAACTTATTTGTTGGTCTGTAATAAAAGTATTTATTTGAGTATTAGGGTCAAACCCTACCTGTGTACCTTTTAAGTTTACATCTGTTCTTAGTAAGCTTTCTGTTTCATCTAGCTCGTTTACTTCTTCTATTATATCTAGTAAGTCTTCTAAAAAATTTACATCTAAATAATTTATATCTAGCTCTGTAAATTCTAAACTATCATCTTTTAATAAATCTACATCCAGGTCGTCAAACTCCAGATAATCAACATCAAGTATGTTACTACCACTATCTGACATATTCTCTTCACTAGCATTAAACTCTTCCTCTGGTGGACTAACTATTAACATGTTATCTATTAGCTCTGTAGTTATGTCCAACACTACAGGCTTTGCAGGCTCACTCTCAAATGTAGATACTGATGTAGCTTGATAGGGCTGATTTAAAACAACCTCACCCATAGCTGTAGCTACTACTATCTCTCCACTTGGTAAACCATTTTCATCAGGCAATAAAATAATAAGAGACCTTCCAAGCTCGTCTATAGTAATCGTAAAGTCTGTACCACGAATACCAATAGTAGCACTAGGAGTCTCTATAAAAATATTTTCTTTATTTATTGTTGCAAGTTTGCCTGTAATAAATCTTGCAGTACCACTTGCAAACTGTAAAGCCATCTTAGATTTAGATGGGTCAGCATCATAGATAAACTCGTCTATGATAAGTTCAGAATGTTCTGTTAATCTAACCTGACTATCGTCTAGGAATGTAATACCTATACGACCTTCTGAAGTTTGAACATTATCAAAACTTTCTATATTAAAAGATAAGGCAGCATCATAAGGTTTATCCCTTACAATCCTGCCTGCTCCGTTAAGTTCTGTTATGTTACCAATGCTAGCATCCAACGGCTGTGCCATTATCGTCTTGGATAATACACACGCTACCATTAGAACCATTGGATATAATCTTGAGCCAATCATTATTTAATGTACTTAATTGTTGGATGTCGAAAGTTCGTGAGTCGCCTGTTTGGTCTAGGTAAAAATACCCACCAGCATAACCACTACCTTCAAAGTTGACTGTGTTTGAATCACCATCAACGTCTACATAGTTTGTAGCTCCATCATAATTAATATCAAAATCAAATACGTTTCCATCTCCATTTACAATCCAGTCAAGGTCTGTATTAGTAGCCATAGCTGTTGTAGCTAAGTCTAGTGTAAAGTCATTACTACTCCCTGACACGTCAATGTTAACATCTGAGCCGTCTGCACCATAAGTGTTACTTGGGTCTACTTGAATTGTGAAATCATTACTGCTTCCATCAAAATTAAAATAACCTGTAAAGTTGTCAGCCCAAATATCTCCTAGAAAAGTATTAGAACCACCTATTTGATTTATGTCTAGTGTAAGATTATCTCCATCTAAATCTAACGGTGTTAAATTTCCTGCTGTGCTTTCTAACCCAGCAATGATGTTACTATCTCCTCCTAGTTGCTCCAAATCAATATTGGCAGTATCGCCTGATTGGTCAATATATATTTCATTATCTGCTAATACACTTAGCGATAACATAACTAATATACTAATTAGATTCTTCATATTCCCAATAGCCTCTCTCTATTCCTATTTTTATTATATTTAGTACCCCTGCCTCTACTGCCTTTGTTAAAGCAATAGCGATAGATTCGTTCTCAGCAACTCCTCCTTCTATCTCTACTAGCTCTGTGCCAGCTTCAATAAAACGAAACACGTCCTGAGAAACACTTGTAGATAAAATGCTTTTAGAAACGGATGTCTCCATTAGCACCTCACCTGTAGATACAGAAACCAATCGTAGTGAAATGATTACAGTATCTTCTCGATATTGTTTGCTATTACCTATACCTAGATACCTAGCTCCCAATCCTCCAGACTTTAGGTTAGCCTCATACGAGATTACCCCTCCCTGGAACATAAGCCCTGCGAAAAGCAAAGGCTGTAATTTTGCATCTTGTTCAAACTCTTTACGAGTTGACCTAATTAATTGTCTTTCTTTTGTGAGGTCATCGAGTCCCACACGTTCTACTACTTTGAAGAACTTGCCATCTGCTGTATGCTTCAAAGCTCTTATCAATATTGCTTCTGGAGCTTGTGTTATGGCTGTACTAAATAAGGCAAAAGAACTATTACTTCTTCTTTGGCCTGTTAAATCTTTAAAACTGTTAGGGTATACTGCGACAACTGGCTGCTGTTTAGCACCAGGCATCTCAAATAGCTCATCTGATTGTATTTCTAATATAGTTGAGGGTTGTATTTTTTTTGTTAAAACTAAATCGTTATTCTCACTTATTACTGCACAACCACTAAAAGCTAAAATCGCCAATAGGCAACTGAATAGTCGTTTGTGTTCCATCGCTTGCTGTTATAGTTAGTGTTATTATTCCGTCTTCTATACTATATTCTATAGTATTACCTTCTAAAGTTAGTATTCCACTTGTACTAGGATTTTCTCCAAATAAATTTTCTACCAACTGTCTAGATAGTTGTGCATATATTCTAGATTCTAAATTTCTAATAAATCTAGCTAGTGTTGTATTCTCTTTATCTCTTTCTATTTGTTCTTGTAGGGCTTTGAGTTCTTCTTTTATACTCATTTTTCTAGTGAACTCTTGGTTCTCTATGGTAAGGTAATGTGCAGATGTACCTATGCCACTAAATGATGGATTTTTAAATTTATGCACCATTTCATCAGCATGTATATTGCTAACACCTAATACTGAGATTACAAATACTGCAATCAAAGTTCCTAATTCAATCTTTTCTTTGGTCTTTTTTCCCATCTGCCCTCGCTAGTCTATCGACATCTATAGATACTCCCATTGCTGTTCGTACCATAGAGTCTATTCTTATCATATCGTTATCCATTTGTCTTATTCTATCTATCAATGCAACTATCATGCCGTGTTGAGTATCTAGTTTCTTATGTACATCTGCTATTAGATGTTGAAATAATTTCCAGACCATGTAGCCACATGCAACTGCAAAGGCTGCTGGTATTCCTACTGTCTCTAGTAGGCTCATCCATTGATTTGTATTCATTATCTGCCCTTTGCTAAACTACCACCAAAGTACATACCTATAATTGCTGATACTAAGTTAGTGTCTAATTGTGTTATTACTAAGCCCTGAAAAGTTATCCACTCAAATACTTCTCTTCCTTCTTTAAAAAACCAAAACCCAGGATTCCAGTTAGTGTAACCTACTGTTACATCTACATTCGGATAATATACAGCAACTAACTTTGGTAAAAGTACAATAGCAAATACTGAAGTCAAAGCTATAATTCTTCTTGTCCAGGCAAATCCTTTATCTTTTAATCCATGGTCAAGTGATTGCTTTCTAGCTTTCATCTCAAACTCACCACGTGTAATGAGTAGCTTTTGCTGTTCTGCTTTAGCTTTTCTACTTTCAGCCCATACACTCATCAGTCCACCTAGGACTGTAGATGCAAGCATAGTAATTATTTCAAACGGAAATCCCAATCTAATCTCCTAATACTTTAAATATAGTTCTTGCTGCATCTCTTCTTCTATCTATATGTGGCATGCTAGGTTGTAAGTAATTTTCAGAAAATGAGATAGCTGCTCTTGCTACATCATCACCCTGTAAATCTCTTTGTAACTGACCTATTTTATTTTTATCTACTGTATGTTTTCCTGGTGCTAATTGATTAATACTTTCATGCATAAACATAGTTTGATTCATAGGAGTATCTTCAAACTTGTTAGATGCTAAATAGCTATCTTCATTTTCCATATAAAATTTCTTTTGGAAATCAAACTGATAAAGACCATAACCATTACCGTTATCTTGTCTTTGTTGATGGTCATAAGTACCACCTGTTTCTACATGAATATTACCTAGGATAGCTGCTCTAGCAACTTTACTATATCCTAAGTTTTTTAAATCATTATCTATACTATCTAATCTTATTCTTGTTTCTTTATCAATAGTTCTATCATTTATTACAAGACTTCCTGTGTTATATCGCATACGTCCTACTTCTTTAAATGATTCTTTTACAACCCCACCTTTTTTATAACCTACTCTTGGTGGTAGTACATCTTCAATACCTTGTTGTAGTTGGTATCTAGCTTCTTCATCTAAAAATTTACCACCTTCAATAATTGGTTCGAAAGGGTCATATCCTGTGTATCTTTTTAACGGATGTCTAATACCTATCAAAGGAGTTTTCCTTGCTATAGTTTCAAAAAGCCCTCTGTTGTAAAGTGTAGAGCCTGTAATGTCACCCATAATCGGCCCACCTAAACTTGAGATAGCTACTAAAGGATTTGGATTTGCTCTATAAGCATCTGCAAACCTCAATGCATATTCTGTTGGCCCTAATAAACCTACTCTTTGGAAAGCTCTAAGATTCTCGTCTGCACTTCTAGCTACAAAAGCATCAAAAGCTTTACCTTTTAAATCAGTTCCTGGCTTTCTTGCAAACTGGTCGTACCTTGCTTGTTGTTCTGGACTACTTCTCCAGTAATTAGTACCTCTTGCAATAGCTGTTGAGCCTGCTACAAAAGCTGCAAACCTTGGAGCTGACATTGCAGGGCTATTTAAAGTATCTCTAGCAAAGTTTTTTAATACAGTATTACTAAATGCTGTAGGGTATCTTAAAAACTGTGTAAATATATCAAATTTAGGATTAGTCATATATCTAGGAACTTTAGAAAATTCTCTAGATGTAGGTAGAATTATACTTCTTGCAAATCTACCACCTGCTTTAGACATTTCTTTTGTCCAGAAATTACTATTTCTATTTGCACCAGACTCTAACCAGTCCAGTCCTTCTTTGACACTTATACCCATGTCCTGTACTTGTTCTTTTAGATAGTTTGTTCTTTTATAAAGATTACCTTTACCAGCCCAAACTCCATCCATACTATCTAGTTGTTTAAGTATGTCTTTATCTTTACCTGTTGTTGAGTTTACAAAAGTATCAACATCATCAAATATTTTTACTCCAGCTTTTTGTAGTTTACTTAGTTGAATTAATGACTCCTCAACTATATCTCTACCTGTATTAAAAGCTGCAAGCTCAATAGTCTTTGTCCAAGGTAATAGTAAGTTAGCTTTGTAGAATACTCTAGCTCCTCTTTGCAAAGCTGCATTTTGTAATCCATCACCAGCTAATCTATTTGTTAAATCTGCTTGCACATCATCTACAGCTAAGTAAACTCTGTTAGCTTCTCTATTAGCTACAACTTCTGATAAACCCCTTCTTTCTTTTAACAAACTTTTTAAATCTGTTGTTAAAAATTGCATACCATTTTCTAGTTGATACTGAAAGTTTTTTACAGACTGCTTTCCTGATACCCTGGAAGCTGCTATCAAACCTTCTGAGAAAGAAGAGATAGTAGCTAAAGGCAGATAAGCCATAGCATTAGCAAGCTTGAGGCCATCATATACTCCTTGTTTTATTTGTCCTTCAAAAAAGTTTACTGCACCTGTAACAGACTTGAAAGATTCTATCATGTCTTTTCTTTCTGTAGATGTTAAACGTCTACCTAAAGTGTTAAATACATCATCATCTAACGTATCTACATGAGTTCTTATAAAATCATCTATATTATTTTGTCTTAAGCTTTGAAATGTTAATACTTCTTTACCTTCTATGTCTCTGCTTTTTACAACCTTTGTATTAGATTTAGCACCACCTAAAAAACTTATTTTAGTTTGTATTGTATTAGCAGCATTTAAACCATAACTAGCACTAACAGGTATTAACTCATTGGTTAAATATTTTTCATAAGCATTGTCATCTAATTTTAATTTTCTACCGTGGGTAAGTAAGTTACTATGGCTGGCATATAATTCATTATTAATATTTAACATACCCTCTGCAATATCATCTGCTTCTTTTTGGGATATTTTTAAATCTTTAGATAACTGTGCAACAAACTCTGGTCTATTATCTTTTATAGCTTGTCTATTCCATTCTCTTGGAAAATAATCTTCTATTCTTATATCGCCAAAGCCTGCATCTTGAGCATCTTTAGCTATACCATCAAACCATTTTCTTAAGTCATTAGCTACTTGTACTGTTTCTTTACTTTTTCCTTGTAATGCTTTTTTATTTCCTCTTAAGAATCTAATAATAGCAATCTCATCAGCTTGCATCATAACTCCATCAGGAGCTATAGGCTCGATAGCCTTAAAAAATCCTATTCGCTGTCCTTCTTCCATGAACATATAATCACCTCGTCTGGCATTTAATTGTTCAGGAAAACTCCACTCTACTTTTTTATTACTTCTTTTACCTATACCTAACTGAGAATCATGGTCTAATAAACCTCTGAAGAAAGATGCATACTTTACCCCTTGTTTTTCTAAGGTTCTTAGTTGAGCAGCATTACCTAATATAACTCTACCTACAGTATTGTCCCAGGCTTGATTAAACTTTAATCGGACATTATCTATAATACTATCGTCTCTATAGACTTTAGGTTTATTGTTTATTTGTAAAACTGGATTAGAAAAATTAGACCACTTCTGTCCACCATAACCAACAACACCACCTAGTAAAACACCAGCAGCAGTTGAGCCTACTAATTCTTTTGCTGAGTAAGCTCTTCTTAAACCTGTGTTTATTTCTATGTTTTGATTAGCATGGTTATGTAGACCCATCCAACCACCAGCTTCTATTGCACCCATACCACCTGCTACTTTTGTTGCAGCTTTTGCAGCTTCTTCTAATGACCCATCAGCAATAGCCTTTTTAAGCTGTGTTTTATTTAAAGCTCCTTTATTGGCTTGGCCTAACATCTTCAAAGCTTGAGCAGTTCCTTTACCTACTGTAGCTCTAGTAGCTAATGTTCCTCCTCCTGAAAAAGGAGTAAACAAAGCAGCTAATATTAGAGTAGGGTCAGTAACCATATCTATTGCTCCGTCTTTAACTAATTCAAGGAACTGTCCTGTACTACCTATATCTGCACCATCAAACATAGTTCTTAAGTATTGATAGTCTTTCTTTTGTTGTTCAGTAAACTTACCAGAGTCAGCATATCTTTTCATAGCTGACGTAAGGTTAAAATCAGAGTCTCTTAAATACTCAAAGATATCATCTTGTTCACCAATAGAACCTAAGAATCTTTCAGAGACTGCCTGGAACTCTTTATCTGACTCTAAATCATTTAGGTCATATTGCTGGATAGGCTCACTTTGCATGTTCCTTCTAGCATAACTAGGAGAATAATTAAAGTTTGCCACTTAGTTTACTCCTATCTCAGCTTTTAATTCCTCTGACATAGGTTGTCTAGTCCCTTTGTAATTATCAGGGTCGTCTAATAGACTTTGAAGATACTGTTTCATTAAAGATAGTTCACGTTCTTTAGATATTTTATTTTTACCAAATAATGTACCACCGTCTGTCTGTTCTTTTACATAGTTTCTAAATGCTTGACTATTATAAGCAGTCATTTGTCCTGCTTCCATTTTTTGAATAGCTTTTTCTAGTTTACTTATTTTATTACCAGCAATAAATTTAAGTTGTCTGTTTTCTTCTGAACTTACTGGAGGAGGATTTGTGTCTGTTGCATCAGAAGTATTACCTTCTTCTACTTCCATAGGTTCTTCTATTACTTCTGGTAATGTTCCTGTGCTACCAAACTTTTGTATAACCCCATCATACCTAGAGTCTATGTATCTAAGTTCTTCAGGGAAGTAACTATTTATTTGATTAATTCTTTCTAGTTCATACTGTAAAACTTTTTCTTCATTAGTACCTTCATACTTAGCTATATACTCTGGTAAATTTATGTCAGCACTCCCTGTAAAGTTTCTACCTTCTCCTATAACACTTGCTTGTAGGTCAGTAATAATTTCTTTAAACCTAGCACTTTGTTCATATTCAAACTTTTTACTAGCTCGAACATCTCTAATTATGTTAGGTATTTGCATTATTAAAGTAAATTCACCATTACTACCTACAGTATTTAATTTAGCTATATTCAATAAGTCGAATAAATCAGGAGTAGTATTAGGATTATTCATTAATAACTGTTGATGTGAACTATCATGTGTTGGGTTTTTAGATATAGAATCACGATATCCTTCGTTTACTTGACCTAATACATGCATAGCTGCAAGGTAATCAATATCTCCATCTGCTATAGTTAAGTTAAAATCTTTTACTTTCTGTCTAATATGATTAGCTGCATAAGCAACCTTAACACCATAATTTTTTACAGTATTTTGAGGGTCAGTTGTAGTTCGTCCTTTACCTTTAATTACATTTTGATAAAGTGTATTCATTTCAGGATTAGAGCCATCAGTTAAGACTAACATCATAGCTGACTCACCAGATTTTACCTGTCCGTCAGTAGGTACTTTAATGTCTGCTTGCTTACTTTTTACAGCTTCATTCACACCAGCACTAGATAATCTAGGAATACCAAACTCATCTAAACTCATGTATATACCTTCTTGAAATGTAAACTCGTCACCACCACTTGTATAACTTCTATCCTTAATCTCGAATGTACCTTCTATAGGCTTTCCCTGAATACCTCCCTCTGAAGGTGGTTTACCTATGTTAGCTCTTATTTTTTCTATTAGACCATCAATATTAAATCTACTGCCTTGGTCTGTAGCTGCTGTGTCGTATGCAGTTACAGCATTTTTTAAGTCTATTAATTCTTTTGATGTCCCTTCGCCTAATGTTAAACGTAAGTTTTCATGGGCTTCAAGGTTTTTAAAGTTTATGGTTTCTTCTGTTTCCATACCTAATATGTTTCTTACACCTTTGGTAATCTTACCAAATACATCTTTAGGGTTTTCTCTACTATTCCATTTATCAAACTGAGTTAGTATTGTGTCCATATCAGGAACATCCATGCTTTCATTGTATAAAGTTTGATAATATCCTTTTAATTTATTTGCTTGTACTCTTGACTCAGAAGTTAAATAAGAAGCTAATTGCACAGGATTTAAATTAGTAAACTCTCCCCCATAACTTCCATCTTGTAATCTAGTTCTTAAATCTGCTGCAATGTAATTTTGTAGTCTCTGTATATCTACATTACCATTTACAATAAAACCATTTGGATTAGTTTCTTTATTGTATTCTAAACTTTGTCTTTGACCTTCTTGATTAGATAAATAACTTTGAAGATAAGTTCTCATAGGTATATTTTTATCTTGTAAAGCTTGTCCTTTTGCATCAAACATACTTTTAACTTCTCCAAAGATACCTCCAATAGCAGGCTCTATAAGCAGTCCTCTAACTAAACTTTTTTTGTAACCTTCTTCTTCAGCTTCTTTTGCTTGTTTTATGCCTCGTTCACTTGCATCGTTAAATGCTTGTTTAGTAAACTCAACACCACCGTCATCATATAATCCCATTATTCTTCCTCTCCTCTAGCTAATAGACTATCATTAGTAGGTTCTACCATTTCTTCTGGTTGCCTATCTAATAGTCCTATTTCAGGTAAAGCCTCTATTTGTTCTACCACTTCTTGAGGTAAAACACCTTCAGGTATTCCTCCTCCTTCTCTTGCTTTTTTTCTTCTAGCAACTTCAGCTACATTCTTAGCTTTAGCTACTAGCATTTGTTCTTCTTCGTCAGCCTCTCCGTCTTCCATATCTAATAGAGCTGAAGCATCATCTGAATCTACTCTATAGGTTACTCCAGACTTTTCAGCAAGAGCCATAAGTAAATATGCAAAAGGTTCTAACAACATCAGCATTAAATCAGGATTCCATTTACCTTCTCTAAAACCTACATAGCCCATTTGTAAAGCTAAGTCCATGACTGGAACTCCATCGCCCATTGCAAGAACAATAGGAACATAGTTTTCTTCATCAAGTAATTCTAAAGCTGTAAACTCTAAAGCTTCTCTCATATCTGTAAAGTCAGGCTTACCTTCAAAAGGTCTTCTTTCTTCTACAGGTTGTGTCCAGGATTGACCTGGTATAGGATATCCTCTATTCGCAAAAGCTTCTACAGCTTCTGGATTCATTTCTTCGCCTGGTTGTCTTTTTATCACAATTTCACTCCTTAGTATGCTGTCATATTTGTTCCAGAACCTGTTGGATTAACAGTATTTTGTAAAGCAAAAGCATTCATCCAATTTCTCCAGTCCTGACCAGCATCTCTATTTAAAATATCATTTAAAATACCACTTGAGTACATGCTTGTAGCTTGCCATGAGTTACCTCTTGGTGCTGTAAACTGGTCTATAGCTCCTAAACTAATTGTAGGGGAGCTACCAATACCCATAATGTTTGGTATATTAATTTTGTTATAAGTGTATTGAGGTGTCATATCTACACCCACAGCCTCGTATGCTCGGCTTTCAAGGCCACCTAATAACCCATCTGTTATCTTTTGTTTACCAGCATCATACAAATCAAATTTTGCTATATCTTTTCTGATTGCAGAGTCTTTATCAAATACATTAATCTTATCTAGGAAACTATCTTTTGGAGATAACAATGAAGCTGCTTGTTCACTTAAAGCATCTGAGCCAGCAGCTATATCTCCTATAGCATCTACTCCTACTTTAGTATTTTTAAACAACTCATTAGTATCTAATTCTATATTCATACCTCTAGTAAGCTCTCCTGTTTTACCAAACTCAGGTATTCTTACTTCACCTGGGGTGTTGGTAGGTAGCTCATAACTTAAGGTGTCTTTATTGAAGTTTAATGGTTTATCCAAAGCTCTTGGAATAGTCTCAGATAGTTGAGCTTGAATTTGGTCAGACTTAATTCCTGCTTGAGTTGGTAAAGTATCTAAAGAAGATGAAAAGTCTTTAGAGAAAACAGATGCTCTGCCTTCACTTAAAGTCATCCCTTTACCTTTGAAAAAGTTTCCGACTCTATCTATACCATTAGTGATAGCTGTACTTACACTTGTGTATGCATTTTTAATCCAAGTACCACCAACATTAACAGCTTCTAAAGTTTTACCTAGAACCTTTGAGAAAAAGTTTGCATTTGGCCCAAGTAGTTTTGTAGACCAACTAGCTAACTTGCCTGCCGTTCCAAACAGGCTTCCTACAGCTCCCATCGCATAGGGCATTAAAAACATCATACCAATTTGACCAACTATCCCTAGTTTGCCAATACCTTTCATAACACTTTTAAAAGTTTTCTTAACTCTTTTACCTATCTTCTTGACAGTTTTTTTAATTCCTTTCCATACTTTACTTAAAAATCCCATTTATCTTCTCCTTAACTTCCAAATAAACTGTTGATTGTAGATGATGCATTTCTAAAATTAGTACCCCAATTCTTTGCAGCATCGCCTTCAGCAGTTGCAGCAGACATCATAGCTTGCACTTTTCTATTAGCTGTATCAGTAGCCCATCTGAAATCATAATCAGCTTGGTCTCTTAATTCTTGCCATAAGAAAGATTGTGCAGCTTGAGTCAACCCAAAAGCATTCTGAGCATTTTGTTGATTAACTGCATTTTGTGCAGCAGTATCAGCAGTATTTGCTCTTCTTCTCCAGTCTATATTAGAATTAATAACTGCTTGTTCATTAGCAGCATTCCATTGTTGTCTGTTGTAATTTAATTGTTCATTAAACTGTTCTACTTGATTCATAATCGCAGCATTAGCTTTGTTAACATCTGTTATTCTTTGAGCATCTCTAGCTTCAGCAGCATTCTGAGATTGAACATTGAATTGATTTGTAGCATTTATGTAGCCTGCATTGTATTGTCTAATCTGTGTTTCAATCTGTGCCATAAACTGTTGAGCTTGTCTGTCGTTTGTAGCATTAAACTGACCCATAGCATTTTGTGCTGCTTGATTACTTAGTAGTCTTTGTTGCTCATACTGAGCTTTAACAACATTTGATTGTTGTCTGTTATTTAAATTAGCCATATCAGTAGCTAAGAAATTCTTTGCATTATCTATTTGTGCTTTCTGATAAAAGTCAGCCTCAGCTAAATCAGCTCTTGCAATATTAGTTGCATTTACTACTGCTGCTTGTTGCTCTTGATTTGCTTCTGTTAAAGTAACTGTTTGTAAAAACTTACTATTAGCTAACTCAGTTTGCTGTTCAGCAGCCATATTAGCCATATCTAATTTAAATACATTCTCTGCATTTTTTAATACAGTTTGTTGTTCTCTCTGTGCATTAGCTTCAGATACAGCAGCTTCTATATTTTTTTGTTGAGCTACACTAGCTTGAATAGCTTGAGCATTTGCTTGAGCTAAAGGTAAAGATGCTTGGATAATAGTATTAGCTAATGAATCTCTAGCTATTGAAGATGCTTCTAATCCTCTTTTAGCTAACATAGCTTCAACAGATGCAACAGCAGGTCTAGCCCATGTTGGAATCTCTCCTTCTTCTATACCAGTTAATAGACTTTCAAGTTGATTAGATACTAAAGCTTCTTCAGGTAATCCTTCTATGATACCTCTTTCTTCTTCTGTAAAATCTGTAAGCTTGGCTTCAAGAGTTTCAGGGTCTTTACCTAACTCTTGTATAGCTCCTTCTTCTAATCCAGCATTAGCTAATTGTTTTTTAGCTCTAGTAACTCTGGCTAAATTAGTACCAGTATTTTCTACAATCCTTGCTTTTGCTCCAGGACTTAATGTTCCTGTAACAACCTTAGCTACAGCTCCTGGTTCAATAACAACATCAACATCTTCAACTGGAGTAACATCAGCTACGTCAGCAGCTTCTGCTAGTCTAAGTTCTTCTTTATCTTGTTGAGCAGCTCTTGCTTGTGCAGCTTGTTCTATTGTCGCTGTAGGTGTTGTTGTAGTTGTAACCTCTCTAGCTGGGTCTATTTGTGCTACTTCTTCTACCTGACTAATTGTTTCTTCTGGTGTTTGGTCTATAGTAGATGTACCTACTTGACTTGCATCAGGAGCAACAACAGTATCAGCTTCTGTACCTTCTCTACCTATTCCCATAACTGTAGGAACTGGTACAGTACCTGCTGGTATATTACCTGAAGCTATCTCTTGAGATGTTCTTCCTTCTCTAATATTTCTTATTCTTCTTTCTTCTTCAAATGCTGCTTGTCTTTGAGCATCGGTCATAGTTTCTAGTGGGTCTGGGTCTGGTTCATTACCACCACCTTCATCGCCACCACCGTTGTCGCCACCACCTTCATCGCTACCACCGTTGTCGCCACCACCTTCGTCACCACCACCTTCGTCTCCTCCAGCTCTATTACCTGTGTTTACGTAGGTATAGCCATTCCATACATATATGAAACCATTTCTTACTATTGAGTATTTACCACCTGGAGGTGCTTCTCTATCATCATCTCTACCACCATCATCTCTACTTCCACCTCTATCTCTTCTAGCAGCATCTGATTCGCCACCAGGATTAAATAGACCACCAAAGTCTCCGTAGTCTTTTGCAATATCTGGGTCTGTGCCAGTTGTAAATCCTGGGCCAGTAGATATAGGTACGGAAGGTTGAGGTTGAGGTGTAGGTCTAGGTCTAGGTTGAGTCCTAGGTTGAGGTGTAGGTTTAGGACTAGGTTTAGGTTGTTGTATTGGAGGTGGTACAGGTCTTCCAACCTTTGCAATAGGCTCAGGCTCTGGTCTTGGACTTGGTGTTCTTCCAATAGATATTGGCCTATCAGGCCTACTAACTGGTTTTTTAGCAGGCATAGGACTATCTATCCTGTTTGGATTAAATACGTTTCCACCAACTCTATAGTCTTGTCTTTTTTGTTTGGCTCTTTTTCTGTTTGACTTTTTCTTTGCCATTATTTCACCTCAAATAATTTATCTACTTTCTCATGTAGTTTTTCTACTCTTTCCATTAGTATGTTCATATCTGCTTTTACCTCTTGTTTAGTAACGTAGTCTTTTGCTATCTCTTCTCTAGTCTTATTTAATAATATATCTATTCTTTTAGCTTCTGATTCATTTTTACGTATTGCAAAAATTACAGGAGCTACAATCAGAGTTAATACTACGTTCCAAAAAAAATGCATATCTTCCATTTACATACCATCCCCAGGGTATCTGTTTGTCCATATAGTAAAACTGTACTTCACTCCTTTCTTTAATGGTTGACATGCATGACCATGTGTTACCATTCCAGGAAATAATATACATTTTCCTACAGGTATATCTTTGTTACTAAAGTTTTGTCTAGGATAAACTAAGTCAGCACCTTCATAGTCATCGTTTAGTTTTATACTTCCTGTAACTAAACTAGCATCAGTATGTAAAGGTAACTCTTTTTGTGTATCTACTGAGTATCTCATTACAAATGCATCTCTAAGTCCATACATTTCCATAGGCTTCCAATAACTTTCTATGATTGGAACTATGTTGTTTTCCCATTGGGTTTTTAATTCATCCCACAAACCTAATTCTTTTAATCTTATTTCTTGAGCTGGGAACTTATCATATTCTAATGAACCCCATCCTCCATGATTGTCAGCTATCTCAATCATTCTTTCACATTGGTCTTGTGTCATAAAATCAACAAGCAATATGTCGTCATCTAAAATTTCGTAATCTGCACCTGACCAAAAGAATAAATCATTAGTAGCTGGCATAAATCTATTATAGAGTTGCTCAAACTTTTGTTTAGTTAACTCGCCACCATTACCATGATAAATACATGCACAACAATTAGTTAAAGGATTGTATATCTGACCATCACTTACTGTTACTGCTGCTTCATGTGTTTGGAATATATAACCTTCATAGTCTAGTTGTATATCAAACTCGCCACTTAAAAATAACTTTTGATAATATAGCTGGTCGTCTGCATCATTAGTTATCCAATCTGTAGATAACATTCTTTTTAATTCTTTTACTCTACCTATAAAAGTCCCACTATTTAAAAATCTATATTTAGTTGGAGCTTCAGGAAACTCATGCTCTATATCTGCATCAGGCCAACAATGTTGTTCTGCTGAGAATAAAACTTTGCAATTAAATCCTAAGTATCTTTCGGTAATAGTTTCTAAATTATCAGCATAAAAAACATCGTATGCATCTGTAAATAAAATGACATCATCTCCTGGTAAATCCTGTATATATTCTCTTAACAGGTTTACCTTATGTCCACCACCAGGGCCAACCATGTCAGTCCCTTGCCATTCTACATTGTTACCAATGTTTACTACATCTATTCCACAACTTCTAGAACTTGTAAATAATTTAGTACATTTCTTCCTATCTGTTCCTACAGTAATAGGATGTACTTTAAAGTTTCTAGCTACACCTACTGGAACTTCAATATCACTTGGACTATCTTCTCTTGATATTTGATTACAAGAATCTTTCTTTAATGAAACTACGTTATTCAAAACTTTCTCCTTTATTAATTTAGGTACATATTCATCAGCAGGAATAATTTTATCTATATTGTCTATTAAAATCTTTGCTGTTGACGGTTTAATTATGTAGCCTGTTAAATTATAAGGATAAGAAGGTATCTCCAATTTATCGTCTATACTTATAACTTTATCAGGTTCGTTCTCGTTTTTCTGTAAGTATATAAAATCGTATTTATTTATTAGCTCTTGGTAGTAATCTTCATCCCAATGTTCATTTATTACTGCATCATCTTCTAAGATAATAACAGGTTCATTTAAATCTAAACATGTTGACCATGCTTTTTTATGAGATAAGAAACATGCTACTTCGCTTCTTAAGACTTGTCTATTTCTAAAAGGGTCTCTAAACTCTTCATCGACTATAAAGTTATCAAGTCTTTTATAATCTATTGCTTCTATAAATTTATAATTATTTAAATTATTTTTATAAAATTGTTTTTTTCTATCTGTTCTTCGTTTTAAACTTATTACTAATTTCTTCATATAGAGATTGTAACATACCTATTATTAAGGCTCAAAGCCTCCACCTCCGAAGCCACCACCACTTCTTGTAGCTTGAAGGAATATAGGTTGGTCTAAATCTTGACTTGATGTTTGCTCTGCAATAACGTTACCACTAGAATCTAAAGCTCTACATTTTATATTGAGAGCTACCCCACTTGTAAATCCACCTGCATCTAAAGAGGCACTTCCAAGAAACTGTGATGAGCTTTTTGAAACTGACCATGTACAAGCTGAAAAAGTACCACTATCAGAAGATGAGCTTTGTTCTGCAATAGTAAGATAAGTACCACTTGTAAAAGAGCCTGACCCATTTGTAAAAGTACCGTTACCAGTAGTTACAGCAGTCCATGTTAATTTTACTTGAACAGTTGCAGGTTCATTTACATAAGTCATTAGTATACTACTAAAGTTAAAACTAACAGGTGATGTGTGAGAACCTTTACCTATTTTTATTCTAATTCTTTTATCAGCAGGTTGAAAAGCAAAACCAATTTGAGCAATAGCTAAAGCAGTTACATTTGAAGAAGAAGAAGTTTGGAACATTGCATTACCACCTTGTGATGGCACACTTCCCCAAATAACTCCTGATTTACCTGCATAGTCATCTATATCTATTTGACCAGATGAATAACCAATTAAATCACCATACTCGCCTAGAGTTATAGGATTAGAACCACCAAACTTAGTCTGTAAATCAGAAAAAGATTTCTGTTGTCCTGCTGCACTTATTGCTCCTGCTGTTGGCATATTATACTCCGTTAAAGAAACTGTCTAGTATAGCTTTTGTATGACTATCTAAAACACTCCTATCACTATCTTGTTTCCAAAAAGTTTGTGTATCATCATCATAGCTTACGATAGCTATTGGTAGAGGTTCACTTTCACTATCAGGTTTAGCACTAATAAATACTTGTACGTTTGTCATGTTAGCCATTGTTTTCTAACTCCTCTATTCTTGCTAGTAATTCTTCATAACCTTCCATATCTCCTAATCCTTTTGGAGCATGTGAATCTACTGCTAGTTCTTTGATTGCTTCTATAAGAAGAGGAACTAACTTGTCATACCATACTGTTAGATACTTGTCATCAATAGGGGCTTCTGTTACTACCTCTGGTAATACAGCTTGTACTTCTTGAGCTGATATACCAACTTGTCTTCTTTCATTTTCATAGCCAAGTTCTTTAGCTTTTTCATTCTCTCTAAAGTAATAACCACTTAGAGCTAATACTTTTTCTAGAGCATTAGGTATAGTACCTTCAAAGTCTTTTAGTCTTGCATCAGAGTAGAAAGCTGTGATGTTATTAGTTGCTCTAATTTCACCTGCTGTACCTGAGCCTGCTGTTCCAATACCTAAGCTATTAACTTGAGCATTTGAGTTGGTAGTAAATCCACCATCAGCACCATTAGAACCGTTAGTACCGTTAGTACCTGCCTGGCCTTTTTGTCCTTTTTGTCCTTTAGCACCGTCTTCACCATCAGTACCATTTGACCCATTTGAGCCGTTAGAACCGTTGTTACCAGCTTGACCTTTTTGACCCTTAGAACCATCCTGTCCATTAGTACCGTTAGAACCGTTAGAACCATTCGTACCTGCTTGACCTTTTTGACCCTTAGAACCATCTGTACCATTAGAACCATTTGAGCCGTTATTACCTGCTTGACCCTTTTGACCCTTAGAACCATCTGAACCATTTGAACCATTAGAGCCGTTATTACCTGCTTGACCCTTTTGACCCTTAGAACCATTTGAACCATTAGAGCCGTTAGTACCTGCTTCACCTTTCTGACCCTTAGAACCGTTTGAACCGTTTGAACCATTAGAACCATTATTACCTGCCTGGCCTTTTTGTCCTTTCTCTCCCTTCTGGCCTGTTGCACCTGTTCCACCGACTTCACCTTTTTGTCCCTTCTGACCTGTTCCACCTGTTCCACCGACTTCACCCTTCTGGCCTTTAGAACCATTAGAACCGTTAGAACCATTACTACCATTAGTACCTGGTTCACCTTTCTGTCCCTTAGAACCGTTACTACCGTTGTTACCGTTAGAGCCTGCTTGACCTTTCTGACCTTTAGAACCGTCAGAACCATTCGAACCATTTGAGCCGTTATTACCAGCTTCACCTTTCTGTCCTTTCGAACCATTCGAACCATTCGAGCCATTGTTACCAGCTTGTCCCTTCTGACCCTTAGAACCATTTGAACCATTACTACCGTTTGAACCAGCAGCACCTACTTCACCTTTTTGACCCTTAGAACCATTTGAACCATTACTACCGTTTGAACCAGCAGCACCTACTTCACCTTTTTGTCCTTTAGACCCTGTTCCACCTGTGCTACCTACTTCACCTTTTTGTCCCTTCTGACCTGTAGAACCTGTACCACCTACTTCACCTTTTTGTCCTTTCGAACCATTTGAACCGTTACTACCGTTAGAGCCTGCTTGACCTTTCTGGCCTTTATCTCCTGTAGCACCTGTGTTACCTACTTCACCTTTTTGTCCCTTAGAACCGTTTGACCCATTAGAACCAGCAGAACCTGTAGCACCTACTTCACCTTTTTGTCCTTTACTACCGTTACTACCGTTACTACCGTCAGAACCTGTAGCACCAGTTTGTCCTTTTTGACCTTTATCTCCTGTAGCTCCTGTATTACCTACTTCACCTTTCTGACCCTTAGACCCATTTGAACCGTTAGAACCAGCAGAACCTGTAGCTCCTACTTCACCTTTCTGTCCTTTAGAACCTGTAGCTCCTCCAGAACCTGTTGCACCTTTTTGACCTTTATCACCTTGGTCTCCAGTTCTTGCAAAAGTTACAATTAAATCTTCACCATTTGAGAATGAAGATGCTGAACCACTAACATGAGCTACAGGAACTTTAAAGTAACCTGAAGCTTCTGTTATAGAACCACTAATTGTAAATAGAGCAAAGTCTGTTGCATCTAATTTGTTTGATATTCTTACATGACCTTTAATAGTAGAATCACTATCATCAATAGTTCTTAGATAACTTTGTATATCAGTACCACCTGCATCTTGGTCATCTATAAATAGAACAGATGCACTAGATACAGTACCATTGTTTAATCTTAATTCACCATTACCTGGGTCTGCATCTGAAGTACCTGTATCAAAGTCATAAGCAAATGTTTGACCACCGAAGTTTCCTTCTTGACCCTTTTGCCCTTTAGAACCTGTGCTACCTGTACTACCTGTACTACCTACTTCACCTTTTTGTCCCTTAGCACCTACTTCACCTTTCTGGCCTTTATCTCCGTTTGTACCGTTATTACCTGTAGCTCCTACTTCACCTTTCTGTCCCTTAGAACCGTTTGAACCATCAGAACCTTCAGCACCAGTTTGTCCTTTTTGTCCTTTAGAACCTGTAGCTCCACCAGAACCTGTAGCTCCTACTTCACCCTTTTGACCCTTAGAACCATCTGAACCATTTGAACCATTATTACCTGTAGCTCCTACTTCACCTTTCTGGCCTTTAGAACCATTTGAACCATTATTACCTGTAGCACCTACTTCACCTTTTTGACCCTTAGCACCTGTAGCACCTACTTCACCTTTTTGTCCTTTCTGTCCTTTAGTACCATCTGAAGCAGCTCCGTCAACACCAGCTTCACCTTTTTGTCCTTTATCTCCTGTAGCTCCTACTTCACCTTTTTGTCCTTTAGCTCCGTTTGCACCATTCGTTCCGTTTGAACCAGCAGCACCTACTTCACCTTTCTGACCCTTAGCACCTGTAGCTCCTACTTCACCTTTCTGGCCTTTATCTCCTGTAACACCTACTTCACCTTTCTGGCCTTTATCTCCTGTAACACCTACTTCACCTTTCTGGCCTTTAGAACCAAGAACTCCACCTTCACCTTTCTGTCCTTTTGTACCTTGTAAAGCTACATCTTCTATAGTTCCTTTTTCCCAAGCATTTGCTGAGACATCATAGAAAGCAACTAAGTCTGTTGCTACTGCATCAGTTGCTGTACTAAATCCTGTTAAGGCACTACCAACATTTGCTGAGTCTGTAACGTCAGCACTTGCTTCAATACCATTTAACTTATCATGGTCAGCATCTGTGAATACATTAGAATCACTAGCACTTTCTACTAATGTTCTAATCTCTGCTGCTGTCTGGTCGCCAGTAGCTCCAGCTTCTATACCATCTAATTTAGCATGGTCTGCTGTTGTAAAGTTTTCATCTGTTTGTGAGGCTACAACAAAATCTATTGTTCCGTCACCATCTTGATATGTTACTGCAATACCTGTTTCAGTATTACCAGTAAGCATTCCACCTACTATATCTTGTATTTCTTCATCTGTTTGGTCTGCTGTAGCATTTGCTTCTATACCATCTAACTTACTTTCATCTGCATCAGTAAATGCATTTGTATCTGAATTAGCTTCATATAAAGATTTTATTTCACTAGCAGTTTGGTCTCCTGTAGCATTTGCTTCAATAGCATTTAATTTACTATGGTCTGCATCCGTAAACACATTTGAATCTGTTGCTGCTTCAACTAATGTTCTAATCTCGGATGCTGTTTGGTCTGCTGTAGCACCACTTTCAACTGAGTCAAGTTTTGTTTCTTGAGCATCAGTCATTAATCTTTTGTTTGTAGCATCAGTAAAGTTAGTAGTTGTAAATGTAGGAGTTGCCCCACTTACTACTGATTGGTCTAATGCTTTAACGTCTGCGATACTTGTAAGTTCGCTATCCATTAATGCACCTGCACTTGTTACATTAGCAGTATCTGTTACATCAGCACTTGCTTCTATTGCATTTAATTTAGTGTGGTCTGCATCTGTGAATACATTTGAGTCAGAGGCACTTTCTACCAATGCTCTTATTTCACTAGCTGTTTGGTCTGCTGTAGCTGAGGCTTCTATTGCATTTAGTTTGCTATGGTCAGCATCTGTAAATACATTGGAGTTAGTTGCTGACTCTACTAATGTTCTGATTTCACTAGCTGTTTGGTCGGCTGTTGCATTAGCTTCTATGCCGTCTAACTTACTATGGTCAGCAGATTCAAAAGGAACTGAAGCTGTACCATTAATAGTTAAAGCATCTGTTTCTAATGTACCATCAATATCTACATTACCTGATATATCTAAACTTGGAGCAACTACTTCATGTGAGAACACAAAGTTATCATTAGCTGCACTCCAGGCTATAGTTGCATCTGTAGAAGCATTTACAGCATCTTGAATTGTAATACCTGCACCGTCTGCTGAACCTGATGTATCTCCTGAACCTTTGTTAAGTGTTATGTTCTGGTCTTCTACATTTAAGGTTGCAGTATTAAGTGTTGTGGTACTTCCATTTACAGTTAGGTTTCCTCCTATGGTAGCATTACCTGTAGTTGTAACTGTAGCAAAGTTTACATCTGAATTTGTTTCTACTGCTTGTCCAATAGCAACTGTAGGTGTAGCACCTTCGCCTGAGTTATTACTTAAAGTAACACCAGTTCCTGCTACAAGACTATCAACATAGTCTCCTGTTGTATCTGTACTTAGAGCAACTGCATTAGCTACTATTGTTGCATTTAATGTACCATTAGCTAAATCTGAAATAGTTACATTACCAGATAAATCTCCACCTAATGTAATTGTAAAATCATCTGCATTAAAATCTAAAGTACCATCACTATCTTCATAAGTTACACTAATACCACTTTCAGTATTAGAAGAAACCATAGCACCTACGATGTCTTGTACTCTTTCTGTTGTGTGATATAAATTACTTGAACCTTCTGATAGGTCATCTGTTGTAGAAGCTGCTATTCTTACGTCAGCTCTAGCATCGGCTCTAGCATTTGTAAAATATAAGTTACTACCTTCTGATAGATTAGCTGTGTCTTTAGTAGCTAATCTAGTATCAAAATCTGAATTAGCTCTAGCTGATGTATAGTATAAGTTACTACCTTCTGCTAAGTCTCCAGTATCAAATGGTGTTAGGTTAACTACTGCATCTAATGTTCCGTCTGAGTCTTGATAAGTAAGTGTAATACCTGTTTCAGTATTTCCTGATACCATTGCACCAGTAATATCTTGTATTCTTTCTGCATTTAAAGTTACATCTCCTGAAGATACTGTAAAGTCAGTACCATCAAAAGTAGCAACACCAGCATTTGTTTCTGTAGCTAGTTCACCTGTGATTGTAATTGTATTGCCAGAACCTGAAGTATCTATACCTTCTCCACCTGCAATAGTTAATGTTTCACTATCCAGGTCTATTGCAACTGTACCACTATCAGTAGTAGCATCTAAATCTTGAGCTGTTACTTGAGCATCAACATAAGTCTTAATAGCTTTAGCTGAAGCAAGTGTTGTATCTGTACCTGCAACTGAAGATATATCTGTGTCTAAAACTCCAGACTTAAGATTATCTACTTCTATATTAGATAACGTATTGTTATCTACATCTATTGTTTTGTTTGTTAAAGTTTGTGAGCCTGTTAAAGTTGCTACAGTAGAATCAATAGCAACTGTTAATGTATTACCAGCACCTGATGTATCTATACCTGTACCACCAGCTATATCAAGAGTTTCACTATCTAAGTCAATAGATAATGCTCCACCTGAATCACCTTGGAAGTCTAAGTCTTGTGCTGTTACCTGAGCATCAACATAAGCTTTGATAGATTGTTGAGTTGCTAAAGCACTAGCACTATCAGAAGTTAATCCATCTTCATCAAGAATACTTGTAACAGTTTCACCACTACCTAATACTAAGCTATCAATATTAGCAGTACCATCAATGAATAAATTTCTCCACTCTTGGGTTGTTGAACCTAAGTCATACGTATCGTCATCGTCTGGAATAATACTGGAGTCTACGTCTGCACCAAAAACAACATTGTCTGATGCTGCATCTCCTAATGTTAATGTTCCTCCGTTTAATGTAGTAGTACCTGTGACAGTCAGGTTTCCTCCTACAGAAACATTACTTGTTGTAGTTATTGTATCTATGTAAGCATCTTTAAAACGTAAAGCATTAGTACCTAAGTCAATGTCGCTATCTGTGACAGGTGCAATAACTCCATTACCTATGTAAACTTGCTGTACTGAACTACTTGAATCATCTATATAAAATTCAATGTGGTCATTTGTAGTATCTATTAATACTTTATTGAGAGGAGTAACTACTCCTGCATCTCCGATAACACCAATAACTGGCCCTTCTGCTGCCGAGCCATCGTGCTTGTGTCCTGTTTGATTGTTAAAAGCATTTGCCAATCCATTATATTCATTATTAAATATTGCTGCTGTAATGGTATCGCCATCTGAAAACGTGCTTTGTCTTATATATCCTGCCATTTTTTATCTCCTGCCTGAAGGTACATAATCTACAAAGAAACCATTTACTGTATATGGAGACTTTGTATCGTCACTTCTAATTCTGAACATATTACTATGTCCACTCCCTTGTAGTTGTTGTCTTACTAACGGTTTTTCTGAAGCACCAAAAACTGCTCCAATGCCAAACTTAGCATCCCCAAATAGTGATGGGGGAGGTATTCTGTCTAATATAAAATCTGATGGCTGAGGGTGGTTAGGGTCATCGTAATTATATCTAACTCTTAATACTGGAGTTACCTCACCTTCTGGGCCAAATGATATTTTTATAAAATGTAAAGTCTTTAATGTTCCTAAATCTCCATAATCAATATTTGGAGTTTCGTATTCAGCAATTACATTTGCTCCATCAAAACTATTACCTTCATCATGTAGATAAACTTTACCTTGTAAATCTCCATGAAAATATTTCTCTAATCCTAGACTATCAAATCCTGCTGTTATAGCTGGACATTGAATACCTAATGTTTCTGACCATTGAAATCCTGCTTGTGGATTAGCAGTAGAACCTGGTCGTAGTGTTCCTATAATTCCTTTAGAACTAGATGTAGTGTCTGCACTTGCATCTACGTAAAATAATCTATATTGTGACCTGTCTCCTATAACTACACTACTGATAGTAAAGTTATTTATTCCTTTTGCTATCTTTTGAACTAAAGGCTGTATCTGTTTACTAATACTACTTAACTCAATATCACCAATTCTTGATGTACCAGCAACTGTTCTGAAACCATCTGGTGCTAAGAATATTAAGTCACCAGCAATCTCTTGTATGCTTTGGCCATCTAAACAACCAACGTTGTCTGTGACAGGTACTATAGCTATCGTACTTGAATCATTTATATTTACTAACTTGTGAATACTCTCTCTACAAAATATAAATAATTCATTACGGAAACTTTTAATTCCAACTACAGCATCTTCTAAAGATATATTACCTGCCGTAGCTGCACTAAAGTTGTTTATCTCGTTGACCCCACTAAAAAATATAGTATTCTTTTGAGCAGCATCACCAGCAACAACAAAGTGTTTGTCGTGGATTGTTCCTACTTTAGGAGCTACAGTTCCACTTACTGTAATCTCCTCTGTTATAAAAGTTCTACTTGTTAGAACTCCTGTTCCTTCCATTCTAAATCTGAATGGTTTATTAGCTCCGTCTACTATTAAGACATCACCAAAGTCACTAGCACCTTCAAAGATATCAAATGTACATTGTCCTTGATTAGTTCTAGCTAATAAGTTTCGACCTGTAAATGTAGAGTAATTATCTCCACTAGATGAAACTCCTGTTCTGTTTATTTGTAGCCAGCTAGTTCCGTCTTGACTAAAAAATATACCATCTCCTGCACAAGCTATGACTCCATCTGCATAAACTTGTAATCCTAATACTTTATTTGTACCACTAGGATTAACAGCATCATCTCCACCAAATCTAGTAAAGCCACTAACTCGTCTATAACCACCTTCAGTACCTACTTCAAAGTTTCTAAGCTTTGTAGCAAATCCTGGAGTTCTTAATAAAGCTAACGAGTTTGTAGATTTTATTAATCCACCTTCGCAAGCTACTGTAAACGGTTGTGAGTTTGCCATTAAAAGTAAGTCCTATCGTCAGTAATATACTTAGGCTGAGGATTCATAAGATTTGATTTCATTTGTTTTAAACCTTTCTTATAATCTTCCAAAGCAAAAGCTGCTTGTTGAGGACTATCTTTAAATTGCCAGACATAGTATCTAGTTCTAGCAGTAATTACAGTTGCATACTGGTCTGGAAAAGCTATCGTATCTCCATGAGCTGATAAAGCTACTGGCTTTTCAAAAGCATAAAAATGAATATTGTAAACCTTGTCAGGTATAGGACTTAATCCAAACTTTCTATTATCTGGACTTCTGTATACTCTAAGAGGTTCACCATGATTCTGGCTATCAGCATCATCTAAATTTTCTTGGTCTCTGTAATATCTAGTCCATTCATCTAAAGTAATATAATTTAATCCTTTAGATACAAATGGAGCAGTTTCTCCAGATACACCTACTGTTGTAATAAAAAAGTCATCCCAATCTATTGAAGCAAAGTCTGTTGTTATATCTGAACTTCCAGCTTTTAATGTGTACCATCTTTGTCCTGCTACAGTAGCTACAGTTACATTCCCATAGAAAGGGTCTGTGCCTCCACTTACTCCAGCACTAAAGAAAGGTAGCTGAGGTTCTTCATTTGCAATATCAAAAATTGACCTATTAATAGAATCTTTTACAAACTGCTGTAAACCTACAGCATCTCCAAAGTTAACAGATGTTAATGGTATTTCATTAAGTTCTCTTAATGCTTGGTTTGTTAATTCTAAATAGGTTGTTGCCATTACTTCTTGCCTCTAGCTTTTAGTTTTGCTTTTTTACTTAAGTCTTTAAAATGAAAAAGCCTTACACTTGTTTTAGTGTGAGACTTGTTTGTGTGTAGCTGACCATTAGGCATTTTGTGCATACTTCCTTTATGCTCAGTACCATCTCGTTTGTAATGTTTTACACCCTTAGCCATGATTAGTTAGGTGTAGCCATAGGGATGTTATCTGTAACTGGCCCACCGTCCATATATTGAATACGTCCACCAGTACCTTTCATCATTCTTTTATCAGAATGCATCATACTTCCACCCATCATTTTCTTTCTTTTACCAGGCATACTGCCTACATACATTTGTTCTCGTTTGTCTTTTTTTGGTCGTCCTTTTTGACTACCGTATGTTCCTTTACCCATTGGCATGATTTCTCTCCTAAATTAAAAATGGAGGAGTCAGTTAAGACCCCTCCGAGTAGTTATTAGTCAATAACGTAGAATGCACTTACTAATGCTTCTGGTCTAAGAACTTTTGCTCCGTAGACATGAAGGCCTCTCACGATGTCACCAAAAGAACTAGGGTCTCTGATAACTTCTGTTGAAAGAATTGTATTAGCAGTAGCTGTAGATGACATGTGTCCAGCCATAACTTTACCACTTGCATTTGATGTAGCAGCGATATTGTTAGATTTGTACATATCAAATCCTCTAAGTTTTCCACTTGAAACTAATCCGTTTCTAATAGAACCTTGACCTGCATTAAAGTCAACTGACAATAGCTTAGAACCAGATTTGCCTAGCTCTTCATAGAAGTCTGGGCTTGCGACAAACCATCTACCTTCTTCAGGTACATTTTGGTCGTCTAATTTTCTAGCCATTCTAGCCATTAAGTCTAATGCATCAACACCAGTTCCGTCAGAACCTAATAGGTCGACTGAATTGGTTGCATGTGACAATGTTGCATCTGCTGTAGCACTATCAGAACCAATGATATGGTCTGGGCTTGAAGCTGAAACACCTGCGAACATTGATGCTAAAACAGCAGCATCGTATGAATCTTTAAGAGCATAAGCTGCACTTGAAGATGCAATTTCCTTGAAGTTTACATGTGACATGTTAGTTTCAATATCATCTACGATGAATTTGAAAGCTTTAGCACTATCAACAACTAGGTTTAGTTCTTGGTCTGTCAACTTAGTAGCAGTTGTGTCTGAACCTCTAGTATAGTCTGATACTGAGATTACAGGTTCTTTGATAATCTTTACTGAGTCTCCGAAAGCAGAAATTTCACCAGCATAATCGGTGTTTGTAATAGCTTCTACCACACTCGCTTTTCTGAAAAAGTTTAAAACCTTTCTAGAGTAAACGGAAGGTAAGAAGAAACTATTTTCTTGTCCACTTACGGAGTTAGCAAAGTTAGCATTAGTATCTGTTGAGGGTTCAAAATATTGAGCCATGATACTTTCTCCTTTAAGTTAATATAGTTAATCTCTGATAATTCTACCTTGTTGCATGGCCTCTGATATTTCTTGTTCGTATTTATCAAATTCATCCATGCTCATGGCATTTATCTCCTTTTCTGTCCATACTCTCTCTTGCTTAGGGTCAACAGTTGTTGTTTTAGTTGACACCATATCAGCAGCAGATTGAACAGGCTTTTGAGAAATAGGCTTCACACTTGGAAGTTCTATACCTAAATCCTTTTTAAATAAATCTAAAGCTCTTGATGCTAAGTCTGCATCTTCAGCATTGTTATAAATCCAATCTTGAATAGACTGAGGTTGTGTCTTAGCCCAACCATGGAAGTCATCACTATTTCTGATATCATCAAAATCAGGATGTCTTTCTCTCAATCTTCTTTCAGCTTCGCCTTTCTTCATCTTGACTTCACTATTTCTCATATCTGCAATAGTTTGTTCTAAATCTTGAACTCTCTCATTGCTTTGTAAATGAGCTACAGTTTCTGCAACTGCATAAAAGTCAGGATGTTCCTGTTTAAACTTTTCAAGTTCTTCTAAAGACTTTGGAGGTTGATACTGAGCTTTCGCTTCTTTTCTCAACTCTTGTTCTTTAGCTTTGAACTCTTCGAGTTTAGAGTCATAATGTCTTTTTAAGTCATCATAACGTTTTTTATAGTCAGGCTTCTGATAAGGAGTATCTGTTGATAACTCCTGTTTCTTAGATTCTAACTCCTCAGTATTAACATTCTCAGCTTGAGTTATGTCATTACTGTCGAATAATTTATTCTGAGGTTCTTCAAAGAATAAACTATCATCTGCTGAAACAAACTTAGTTGTATCAGGTTTATGCCAAGATTTTTTTTGGTTATAAGGATTGGCTTGTTCCTCTTTTTGTGCGACTTGTTCAGTTGCCATCTTTCTCTCCTTACTCAGGGCTTTGTTTACAAGGTAGCTCTATGTCGACTAGAGGGCTTGTTGTAAAGGTAGCCTTTCTGGTGATTTGTGTAAAGGGCTACAGACGTAATGTAGGTAGCTTTACGGTTAATTTATCTGATAGGTATACCACCTGCAATCATCTCATCAGCGATTCTCTTTTCAGTATCTTCAACTTCTGCTCTGTTGAGGTCGTAAATATTTTCAGGGTCAGTTGAACCAAAAGTGTCCTTACGAACATCGTCCATCATATACCCTATTCTCCCACCAGTACGTCTGGCTTGTCTTTCCATTGGAGCATCTGCATTCATCTCAGCTTCTTCCATCATTCTCTGAAGGTTGTCACTTCCGATTTCTTGCACAGCTTTCGCAGTAAAGACAAATTCTCCATCCGATAACCTTGCAGGTATCGAATCAGAGACTCCTGAGCCAGGGCCTTCTACAGCACCAGACCCAGCAAATTCTGTTGCGACTTCCATGACTTTATCAAAAATCATGCTTAGTCTGTCATCTTGTTCTAATTTTTCTAGTAAGTATTTTTCTTCACTTTCAGATAAAGATTCTTCTACAACGAAATCTAAATATTCGTTCTCCATCTCTTCATCAGATGTCATTGGTTCTGCCTCTGGCATTTCCTTATCCATCTCTTTTGGTGCAATCATAATAGCTACACCACCTTCGTTTAAATCCATTCTCTTAACTACTTCAGGAGCTTCCTTTGCAAGCTTTTTTAAACCTTCATTAGGTAGAGCTTCTATTTCGTCTGGTGATAAAATACTTTCTGCCATCTTATTTCTCCTTGGCTCTTCCTATGTTTAGGGCAAACCAATCAATAACTTTGTAAGCTTTGCTTACTAAATTGTCATCATGTGGAGTAGGTGTTAAAGCTGCAATCATTGAACAGATTGAAACTATCCATGGAACTACTCCAACTATTTTTAAAATTGTATCTAATAAATCTAACATTATTGTTCTCCTCTAGTTAATGCTTCTTTAATTTTCTCTGGTAACTTTTCTAAGTTATCCAGCAAATTCATCTTCCCCTGGAGTCGGTACATTACCTGTTCCGATTGTGCCACCACCAGTTCCTTGACTATCAAGCCCTGCTGGTGTTCCAGGTATTCCCTGAACCCCTCCCATTGGGGATGGTTGACCAGGGGATTCAGTTTCTTCGCTAACGTTTTGTCCAGCATTTTGCATTCCTATAATTTGTGCCATTAATGCAGCTTCTTCAGGGTCGTTCAGAATTTCATCTGGGTCTAAATCCAAGCTGTAGGCAAGTTCACTAACCAATTTAGAAACTTTAACAAATGGTGCAATAGTTGGATTTTGTGCAGTTTGTAAGAACATAGTAAGTCTTTGACTTCTAACTTCTTTCTGCATCAAACTATTAGTACCAGTTGCCTTAACTTCTAAATCTCCCTCTATATCTAAGTCACCTTCATGGAATTGCATATTCCATTGATAGTAAGCTTCTCCTAAAGGTTTTAATAAAAAGTCATCAAGGTTCTTGATAACAGTTTTAATATTTAAACTTGATGCTCCTAGCAACATGGACATACCAGAAGCAGTCCTTGTCATACTCTGAACACCTGTTTGACCGTGTGAATAACTAGGTATTCCTGTTTGTTCGTCAGCTAACTGTCTAAACCTATCAAACATCATCATGTTCTCAGGTGCAGTATTCGGAAACTTTAATCCGTATATTGATTGTCCAGGCATTCCAGCTTGTCTTCTGAATACTTTACCTGGATATACTTCCATGCTTTGCCCTCCAACAAGAGCAGACTCATCAACATCAAAAACTAATGAACCTGCTAAAGCTAAATTATCAATAGCCATTCTTGCATGGCCGTTCATAATTTGCTGTGAGTCATCCATATTCTCTGCAACACCTATACCAAAAAAGTTATATGGGTTACGTTCATACGGAAATGCATTGTATGGTAATCTAAATGGTGTAAATGGATTGACTACTGCTCTTAGTAATCTATCTCCACATACCCATGCATTTATTTGAACTTCATCTAGTTCGTCTATGTCATCTGGTAATTCGATGCCTGCTTCTTTAGCATACTCAGCATCCATAATACCCCAATACTCTAATACCTCAAATGTAGTTTGAGAATCATAAGCATTGTTATCATCTCTTAAGTGAGCTTCATATCCTCTATCTACATAATTCGGCCCCATTTTTAGACACTCTCTTATAGCATCTTCATCAAAGTAAGGCATGTTTCTTAATGCTCTAAGTTGACTACGATTCATTCTGTGTCTATGGATAACGTATTCACATTCATCCATGTCTGTAGCTGAAGGGTCAGGATAAAAGTCCCAACAACTTACAAACTCTATGCGAGGTACTCTCACATCTACTGGACTATACTCTCTTCCTTGAGGAGTAGTAGTCCATTTATTTAATCTTTTATTAAAATTAAATGGGCCTTTAACTATACCTGTACCTAGTAATGCTGATTCTAATAAAGCATTTCTAATCTCTGAAGAACCATTAGACTCTTCAATTTGGTCATGGACTAAACGTTCCATTCTCCTAGCAGCTTCTTGTGCTGGATTAACCTCTGGTATATTAGGTATAGGTATAGCTCCTTCTTTCAAAGGAACTTGGTCTTCAATAGGCTGAGACACTTCACCTTTCAAGAAGGTAGAGCCTGGGCCTAATGTCCTGCCATCACCCTCATAACCAACATCAAAAGGATTTACATTAGCTCCTTCTCTATTGCCTATGTCATCAGGTATTACAGGTTCGCTGGTTTCTATACCAGGTTGAGGATTGTTAATATCAAGATGAGCTTGACCTAACTCTCCTTCTGGAATCTTTGTTTCACTAATACCAATAGGAAACTTACCTGTCCCAAAAATAACATCAACTAACTGTCCAAAGGCAGCAAGGACTTTAGTTTTTGTAATTTTAACGAAGACACGTGATTTTTCAGATTCTCTAAATCGTTTGTTCTTTTTGTATAGACCTCTGTAATTTTCAAATGCTGTAATCCAACGTGTTTCGTCAGAGTTCCTAGCATCTTCAGCAGAGTCAAATCTAGAATTGATTATACCTACGAGATTTAATTTTTGGTCATCTTCTAATTCTAATTGCTGACCAGACTCACCTTCTACGTCCATGTAGATGTTATCTGCATTGAGGATTGTATTGTCTGTGTCTGCCATTTAATAACCAAAAGTAGAATCAAAAGGTTGGTATAAGTCCCTTTTAATCCCTTTTATTCTGTCTAATGAGCTTTGCATTCTTGGTCTGCTCATTATCATATACCTTAGTGCATCGTATGCATGGTCGGATGCATGTGTATCAACATCTTCTGGATTCGTTTTTGATAGAGGTATAGATTGTAACTCTCTAATTAAGTTAGGACATGTGTTAAATATCTGTAACTTAGGTCTCCCACTCTCTCTAACCTTAAGATATTCGTGTATTTGTATTTTCCCCTGTACTCTGTTCTTGTCTGCTCGTCTAAGCTTATGACCAGCTCGAACTAAAGATTCGCCTACAGTAGGGCCTGTTGTACCAGTCTTAGCCCATGCAGCAGTATCTAATACACCTGATACAGAAAATGGGTCTTCCATTTCCATATCTGTTATTATAGAGGCTAATTCGACACCTGTCAAGCCTTTTCTATATAATTCACGGTATATTATGAGAGTTCCATCATTTACGTCCACAGTCCCCCACAGACAGCAGGATTCAGATGCATAACCATAGTCAATCCCTTTTAGTCTTTCCCAGGGTAATGGTATCTCAAATGGAGCTACTATATGTACTTCAGGTAAAAACTCAACAAAGGCTGCACCTTCTGCTACATCCCAGTTACCTTCTAGTAATTGTCTTCTTTGTATAGGTGGTAAAGATTCTAACATCTTTTCGTAAACACCATCTTTAGCTAAGTAAGGGTTATCAGCTAACTTAGCAGGAATAAACTTTCTTGTTAATCCATCTTTACCTTCAAAACTTTTATTAGGCTCATAAGGTTCTATATATCTTTTCTTTACCCATTGTGAACCAACACCACCAGGGTTAGCAGTACATCTTAAGTATGTTTCTATTTCAGGGTCTGTGGTTCTCAAACGAGATGCAAGGTAGTTCCAACTAAACTCTGTTGGGAGATGTGTGATTTCATCAAAGCCAATCCAAGAATAAGCTTGACCTTGATATCGGTAAACATCAGCATCTCGTTCAAGGAAACCAAATTCTATCTTAGCACCACTAGGGAAGTTCCACAACTTCTCTACTTCTCTAAACTTTGCACCAGGGAAAGCTTGTGGATATAGTTCCCTGGACTTATCTATTAGTTCTCTTAGTTCTGGCATAGACCTTCTAAGTATTAAGGCTCTATGGTCTTTCTTATGTGCATATCGCAAAGGGTCAACAAGCATAGCATAGGACTTACCACCACCAGCAGCTCCTCCATATAGCACATCTTTCTCGCCTGCTGCTAAGAAATCTGTTTGAGGCCCTTCGTTAGCATGGAATATAACCTTACTATCTTTTATTGTGTCTCTAATTCTGTCTGTTGTTTCGTCAAGTTGGTCTTCCGTGACCAGTTTAGAATCCGTGTTCTCTGTAACCTTTGTAATAACTTCTTCTTCCGTCTTAAGTCTCTTCTCCTGTTTGGCAAGTTTCTTTTTCTCCTTTTGTATCTTAGCTTTCTGCTGTCGTAGTTTTATTTTTCTTTTCTGTTCTGCTGAATAGTTGTATTGAGACGTAACTCCCTTGGGTCTTCCTGTTTTTTTCTTTGGATTACCTGAACTGGTTAGGACAAACGAGCCGTCTTCGTTAGTTTCGTAGTCTTCTGGGAATATTTCCCACAAATCTTTTTCTAAATGTTTCTTTAATGCTACATGACTAATCTTTCTACCTGTTTCTTCAGACAATAATGTAGCTGCCTCACGTAATGAGTAGGCTTTGTTGTAAATACTTTTGAGATATTTGTTGAGAGCTTCTAGTTGCTCTGGAATAGGTTTGAGATAACCTTTAACCTCACTAACTTCGTAACCAAATGGAATGGTTGCTGATTTTTTCTTGATATAGTTAGTAGGAATACTAGACATAATTAAAAGCTGCCCTTTTAGAAGACATTACCTAGATGAAATAACGATTTTTATATTCTAAAAAGGTCTTAAGCATAACTCAGGACTGCTCCTTGGTTTGATTCTTAGTTTTTCCAAATATTCTGTCCCAGTTGTCTTCGTATTGTTGTTTAGAAACTTCTCTAGGTCTAGGTTTTGCACCTTTACCTGCTGCATTTCTATAAATACTACGTCTTAAAGGGACGGAGTTGTGTTTGTCATCGCTACCAATCTGTGGCATCTTACCATTTTACCCTGTTAGCCCAATATGCTGCTGACATTTTACCTTTCTTAATGTTTTTAGCATGTCTAGCCTTAAATGACTTAGCTCTTTTTGTCATAGTTCTATCACCAGTCTTACCTTGCTGTCCAAAACGAATAGTTTTTACTTTATCGCCTTGCTTTGCAACAACCACATGTGATTTTGTTTTGTGACTTGGTGTTCTTTTCGGCTTATTATAGCCTGATACACCTGCTCTAGCTAGCCTAGGGTCTTTTTTCTTAGCCATTATTTCCTGTATGCTCTAGTTTTCTTAGCAATTTTCTTAGGTTGTTTAACAAATTGCTTACCTTTTTTATTACCTGCTGCTTTAGCTCTATTAGTTGCTCGTTTTTCTTCAGCACTTAGAGCCTTCCAAGCTGCATCAGGTAAATATCTTTTCTTACCTTTACTTGGTTTGCCATCGGAAGTTCGCCATTTTTGTTGTCCCCACTTCTTTAGAGATAGTTGAGACTTCTTCATTATTTATAACCTCCACCTGCTTTCTTGTAGGCTTTGGCTAACATCTGAGCCTTACGAGCTGACCATTGTCCTGGATTACCACCCTTACTACCAGCCTTGATACGGTTGAAAAGCCGTTTCCTCATGGTTGGTTTAGTGTAGTTTCCTGCTGCGTTTACTTTTGATTTAGCTTTTTTCTTTGCTGGCATTAGTGTAATGTTACCTCTTGTTTAGGCACAAAGTCTGTAACTTCTCCTACGATAATAAGACCGTAGTGTTCTGCTAAGTTCTGTGCTTCTTTATATGTACTGGCTTTTATAAATGGCCCTAAAACAACTCTAGGGTCATCTTCTAAGAACTCAGTTGCATAAACTCTGTCATCCATCGACTTCTTGATACTCGCCATCATCGGCTGATAGGTCTATGGTTTCCTTTTGTGGAAGAATAAAAATCCCTCCTGTGACATTGTGATTAATGTCAAGTTTTTCTTTTTTTATAACACCTACTCTATCTAACAAAGTCTGTGCTGCCTGTAGTTTTATGTTAGCTTGAGGCACGGCCTCGTTACTATGCATAAGCTCTACAAGCTTAAAAGCTGCTGAAGGTGCTTCCCTTGCAAGTACATTCGAGGCCAAATCAATTATTTCCTCTTTAAGACTATTTATTACTTGATAGTGATTGCCTGAGTAACCTGCGAGTTCGGCTGAGAGCTTTAAGTTACCCTTAGTGTCTACTAAATGTTGCAAGAAACTTTCTTGCTTCTCTGTAAGCTTTCTGGTTGTTAAAGCACTCATGTCTATTATTATAAAGCTACTATCAAACTTGTCAAGTTTTTTCAAAAATCTGTTGACAAACACCTATCTCAACTGTATAATGAGGATGTGTCCGTGGGGGTTCTATATAGTCTATGAAGTCTCCCTCGACCAACAACACCTCATGCTCGGTTGGGGGGCGATTTTTAGTCCTACTTAACACCGAAAAGTTCCATAAAATATTCGACCACTAGCATATATATACCCCACCAGGGGTGGCCACCTGCCCCCCACCTCTTATACTTGTCAGACTTTGTAGATTTCAAAGAACCACCAGGAGAAACTAAAGAACCTGGCAAGCTCTGACAAGTTAACAAGTAATAACAACTTATAAAGAACCGAGACAATAAAACCAGAAGCACCAGAAGAACTTTAAAAACTCCCCAGGCTTCA
>Ga0208159_1000023_pt1 | contig 53020 bp, 60 predicted proteins | sample 9_EtaG_FD_184082 | JGI IMG/M metagenome (GOLD analysis project Ga0208159, IMG submission 184082) | Marine viral communities from the Subarctic Pacific Ocean - 9_ETSP_OMZ_AT15188 metaG (SPAdes) (version 2) | ecosystem: Environmental > Aquatic > Marine > Oceanic | place: Pacific Ocean | collected... | reverse complement strand
TATGTCTGGTAGAAGAAGAATGGCTGTAAAGCGAAAGCTTGAAGAAGCGGCGAAAGCTGTCGAAGAAGCTAAAGCACAAGCCAAAAAGAAAAAAGAAGCTGAGGCTAAAAAGAAAGCTGCTCCTAAAAAGAAAGCAGCACCAAAGAAAAAAGCTGAAGCTAAAAAAGAAGAATAGAATTGTTTCATTACATTCCTTTGAACCTCCGATGTTTTACGTCGGAGGTTTCTCTTTACTCAGACTAATTAAGAAGACGGAGGATATGAAATGGCTTTTCCCGATTTAACACCAACTTCTACCACATCAGCGATTGCCTTACCTGCTACTGGAACATCCGCAGATGTTCAAGCATCATTGGCTATAGGTTTCTATGGAGCCAACAGTGCATTTCAAGCTGGAGCCGCTGCGCAAGTAGCATACACATTTAAAAGATTAGGTGGAGACGTCCTTGACATTGAAATCAAGGCTGTAAACGTCTATAATCACTACGAGGAGGCTTGTTTAGAGTATTCCTACATAGTGAACCTCCATCAAGCTAGAAACGCCTTAGGAAGCGCCCTAGGAAGCGCTACGGGGTCTTTTGATCACAAGGGAACTGTAACTGGTACAGATGACCTTTCACTTAAGTATCCCAAGTTTCAATTTGATTATGCTTTCAGAGTTGGAGATAAGTTTTCCTCAGAAGCCTTGGTTGGTGGAACAGAACCTTTATTCTCTGCTTCCATTGACAGAGTTGCTGATCAACAAGATTATGATCTTCAACAGCTAGTGTCAGCCTCTCAAGCAAACACCCCATACGATGGCATGGGCAATAAAAGAATTAAAATTAGACAAATATACTATGTTTCACCAAGACAAATGTGGAGGTTTTATGGGTACTATGGCGGACTTAACGTTGTTGGTGATTTTCATAACTATGGACAATATGCCGATGACTCAACATTCAATGTTATTCCTGCTTGGCAAAATAAAGCACAAGCTGTAGCATACGAAGATCATCTTTATACAAGAACATCGCATTACTCATACGAAATAAACGACAACAAGCTTAAAATTTATCCAACACCCGATTCCGTGTCTCCGGAAAAGTTTTGGCTCAGATTTACAGTTGAAAACGATAGTGGCGCTTTTGCAACCGGATCGTACGATTCTGGTGTTGACGGTGTCAATAACATGAATACAATGCCAATGGAAAACATTCCATTCGACAAAATCAATTCCATTGGTCAACAATGGATTCGTCGCTTTGCCTTGGCTCTATCAAAGGAAACTCTTGGACAGGTTCGTGGTAAGTTTGGAGGAAGCGTCCCAATTCCGGGAGATAACGTTACCCTTAATGCCTCAGATCTATTGTCTCAAGCGCAAGCCGAACAAACCGCTCTTCGAGAGGAGTTGAATAAACAACTTGACGAAATGCTTTACATTAAACTTGCGGAAGCCGACAAATCATTTATTGACAACACTGATGCAATTATTGGGAAGACGCCATTGAAGATTTTTGTAGGATAATTGAATGTCAAAATGGGAAAGACCAACGCAACCACCGGCTCCAATGTTTCTTGGAGAAAAAGAAAAGAACCTCGTCAAACAAGTCAATGATGAAATCATCGAAAGAGTTGTCGGACAGCAAATTTTGTATTTCCCTATCGATGTTGAAAGGACAAACTTTCATCCACTGTATGGTGAGGCGATTGAAAAAAACTTTTTACACCCAATTAGAGTATTTGCTCTTGTAGAATACATGGGTGTTGAAACTGAATTCATGGAAGGCGTTGGTATCGATAAGAAAACTGGTCTAAAAGTTAATTTCCACAAGAGAAGGTTGACTGAGGATCAAAATTTGTTTGTAAGAGAAGGAGATTTCGTCCGATACGGCAGTATTTACTATGAGATAGTAAAAATTAATGAACCAAAACAATTATTTGGACAAATTGAGAGCAGATTCGAAGTAACTGCCGAATGTATTAGAGCAAGAGACGGTGTATTCAATGCAAGATAAGATAATTCCATTAAAGCCTTCAACAATTGAAACCATAGATCTTGCCATTTATGATTTAATCGATAACAAGTTTGATTTACACACAAAAGCAAACGATGGATTCAAAAAAGTTCCCGTTCTTTGGATTTCTCCGGAGAGAGCATACCACATAAAAAGAAAAGACATTAGAGATTCTGTTGGTAAGCTAAAACTTCCCTTGATTACCATTCAGAGAAAATCGTTTGAAAAAGACTTCGCATTCAAAGGAGGGTATCAAGCTCACGATTACCCGACAACAGGACAAGGAGATTACACAAAACACCCGAGACCTGTTGCAAAGAGGATAATGCAGAGATCTACAAGAAAGTTCTCCTCCACAATTTCTAACCTAAAATCAAATGAACACCATTCTCCAATCGAATCCCCAAAAGTTGTGTACGAAGAGTTATACATGCCAATACCGGTATGGGTGAAGGTCGGATACACAATCACTCTGTCAACAGAGTACCAACAGCAAATGAACGACCTCGTCACTCCATTTGCAACTAAAACAGGACAATTAAATGCCCTCTTTGCTAGATATGATGGTCATAGATACGAAACATTTATCGAAGGAAGCATGGCGCAAGAAAACAATTCCTCAAACCTTGGGGAAGAAGAGAGAAAATTTAAAACAACAATTGAACTTAGAGTGCTTGGTTATCTCCTAGGAGACGGAGAAAACGAAGAAGCACCAAAGATTATAAAAAAAGAAAGTATAGTGGATGTAAAAATTTCAAGAGAGCGAGTAATCGTTGGCGAAGAAAAGCCATGGGAAAGAGATACATCAAGAGAATTTTAAAGTGACTTTGAAGTTTAGAGCCACTATTTAATAAGAAATAAAATTTTATTTAAGGAGATTTGTCGATGGCTAAAAAATTTGATTTTCTATCACCCGGAGTTGAAATCCGTGAGATCGACCAAAGTTTCATCCCTGCCGAGGTGGAAGCAGAAGGACCAATTATTATTGGACGCACCAGAAAAGGACCTGCTAATAAGCCCGTAAAAGTACGCACGTTGGATGACTTTATTACAGTATTTGGCGCACCCGTTCCTGGTGGAAGCGGTGTACAAGGTGACATGTGGCGTGATGGAAACACAACTGGTCCTACGTATGCATCCTATGCTGCTCAAGCATGGTTGGCATCTGAAGAATCACCAATAACAATCGTTAGACTTGCAGGAGAGCAAGCTGTGACACCTTCCAACAATACAACTGGTAAGGCTGGTTGGGAAGTTTCTGGTACGCTGGGGTCTGCCCATGCAACAAATGGTACAGCTTACGGTCTTTTTGTTATCGCTTCAGCGTCGGCCAACACAATGACGACTGGATCATTGGCTGCTGTTTTTTACGCAAACAAAGGTTACTTAGGCCTCGTTGGAAATTCTACGTCAGGATCTAATGATATTACAAGAACTGGTGAGTTCCTAAAGTCTGCTGGTAATAATTGTGGCTTTAAACTTGCAATCTATGACGAAAGCAATACAAAAGTTGGACGAACAATTCCTTTTAATTTTGATAGAAATCACTCACAATACATTAGAGGCGCATTTAACACAAATCCTCAATTAGTAAATGAAGACACAATTGCTGCTTCATCTAGAAAAACTTATTGGCTTGGTGAATCTTTTACAAGAGAACTAGTTGACCGCTCTTTAGATGGATTGGTTGCCGGTGCGGCATACGGAATCTTACTTCCTCTTCAATCTGGCTCTGTTAACTGGGCTGATCACAAAGAGGGAGCGAAAGAAGCTCAATCTGGTTGGGTTGTTTCTCAACAAGAAAAGAATCAAGTTCAATTGTTCCGCTTGAAAACATTACATGTTGGAGATGACATCCAAAAGAATTACATGGTTGGAATCGAAGAGATTGCTGAATCCCCTAACCCTGTTGTTAATCCTTATGGATCTTTTACGGTATGCATCAAAAACATGGCAGGACAAACAGTCGAAAGATATACAGGCGTTAACTTGAACAAGTCTTCTGTAGATTACATCGGAAAAAGAATTGGAACCCAGTTCTTATCATGGGACGAAGAAGATAGAAGGTACATCACAAAAGGTGAATACCAAAATCAATCTGACTTAGTTTATGTTGAAATCGACACAGTAATCGATCAAGAAAACGGTGGACAAGGTCTTCTTCCTGCTGGTTTCCGTGGCCCTGTTCGTCCAAAAGGATTTACTCTTGTGGATGGATCAACCGGTGCTAATGCCTTGGCAACCGATACCGGTCATGGAGCTAAGGCGACTAGAACAATTGATTTTTCTGATGGACTTGCTGTCGGTGATCAAATTGTATTTACTCACCCAGACCTAGGGGCTCACACAATTAATTTTGTTGCTTCAGCGGGGGCAGCTGATACAACTTTCAATGCTACCACTAAGGTAGCTGAAATACACCCAGCGACAACAAACACAGATACTCTAACAGCACAAGCTGTTGCTGTTTTGATTAACTCAATAGATGACTATAGTGCATCTGAAACTTCAACTGGTCTTGTTACAATTGTAGCTGACTCGATTGGTCCTTATTACAATGTTGTAATTACAGATCCCGTCGATACGTTTTCACGCATAACAATCGCAACTGGTACTGATGGTACCGACAGCACAAACTTTGCTCAGGCTTTTGTTAAAGGTAATCTCGCTATGCCAGCTGCTGGTGGTGCATCTAACCTATTTGTTGCCGGACCTGTTGCTTACTCTGCATCATTTGAATTCCCATCAATTCCATTGAGACAAAATGGAACAGAAGGTGGGGCATCAAATCCATACCGTGCTTACTGGGGAATCCGTCCAAAACTTTCAACAACATCAAATCAAAATGATCCAGATTATGTTGATTACTTGAGAAGACTTCCTGTCGATGTTGACTCTTATGATCCAAGCACCAACTCTGCGGCATTAGAATATTCTTATGTGTTCACTTTGGACGACATCAAGATTAACACTAGTACAAACGTAGTAACTTATGTATCTGGTGCCTATGACGCAAATGCGCCTGTTGATAAATCTTATTCTCAATTGAATTCTTTCGGACAACTTCTCGACAAAAACGTGCGTCAGTTCATGATGCCAATGTGGGGTGGACACGAAGGATTTGACATCACAGAAAAAGAGCCACTCCGTGACGGACGTATCTCTTCTGCGAGAGATGATGCTGCTGACTATACTCATTATACAATCAACAAAGCAATCGATTCAATCTTGGATCCAGAAATTGTTCCTGCAAACTTGCTACTCATGCCTGGTGTTCGTAAACCGGTTATAACTAATCGCTTGATTGATGTTGCCGAGACACGACAAGACGTGTTGGCAATCATTGACCTTCAAGGCGACTACTTGCCTCAAGCTGAGAGAACATCTGCTCAAACAGAAGATACTTCTATTGGTAGTGTTGACGAAGTTGTTGATCAACTTAAACAAAGAAACTTGAACTCTTCTTATGCTGCTGCTTACTTCCCGTATGTACAAGCTGTCGATAGCTTAAATGGTGGACAATACGTATGGCTTCCGCCATCTGTTGCTGCTCTTGGAGCATTGGCTAAGTCTCAGGCACAAACTGACGTATGGTTTGCACCTGCAGGATTTAATCGTGGTGGGCTTGGAACACTTGGAGGCCCTAGAGGTCCTAAGGTTCTTCAGGCAAGACGACGTGTTGACTCTAGAGAAAGAGATCGTTTGTACGAAAGAAATGTTAACCCAATCGCTTCTTTCCCTGCTGAGGGTGTAGTAGTGTTCGGTCAAAAAACTCTTCAAGCAGACGCATCTGCTCTCGATAGAATCAATGTTCGAAGATTACTGTTATACTTGAAGTCTCGAGTTAACGTTGTTGCGAAGAATTTGTTGTTCGATCCGAACCTACCTGTTACATGGGGAAGATTTCAATCACAAGTTGAACCAATCCTTTCAGATGCTCGAGCACGATTCGGATTATCAGATTACAAATTGGTTTTGGATGAGACAACTACCACACCAGATTTGATTGATAGAAACATCTTATACGCTAAGATTTTTGTTAAGCCCGCTCGTGCTATTGAATTTGTCGTTGTTGATTTTGTTATCACAAAGACCGGCGCGGAATTCGTTTAAGAGACTAATTAAAGTTAAATAGGAGAACATAATTATGGCATTTTGGGGAACAGACTTAGGCGCAGAAGGAGCAAACTTCGGAGATCCTAAAAGAAAATTTAGATTTAAAGTCGAAATTGGAGAGTTGGGTTTTGTATGGTGGGCTAAATCATGCGATAAGCCAAAATACGACATCACAACAGCAGAACATCAATTCTTACACCATAAATTTTACTTTCCAGGTAAAGTTGAATGGCAAGAAGTATCTATGACTCTTGTTGACCCTGACGGTAATGAAGATCAAGTTAGAGCTTTGACCAAGATTGTCGAAGATGCAGGATACAAGGTACCCGGGTCGCCAAATTCTCAATTGACATCATTCTCAAAAAATTCAATGGTTGATTCAATCGGTTTTGTTAAGATTAAGCAGATTGACGCCGATGGAACTACAATCGAAGAATGGACTCTTAAGAATCCGATCCTAACAAAAGCTGATTTTGGCTCTTTAGAGTATGGTGATGATGGACTCGTTGAAGTTCAAATTGCTTTCAGATACGATTGGGCGACATGTTTGATTGACGGCGAAGCAACTCCGGTTCTTTATGATTCTTCAAATCCAGCTTCATAGAGGTGACTAGTGTCTTGGTGGGGTACTGACTTAGGTGGCGCTGGTAAATCGTTAGAGCTTAAACAAAAGTTTAATTTTAAATTAAAATTTAATAGCAAAACAATTATAACTGTTAAGACAGCCGATTTACCTAAAGCTAACGTTGAAACTCAAGAATTCAAACTTATAAATCATTATTACAAATATCCAGGTGTCGTTAAGTGGGACGCAATAAGCGTAACGGTTGTCGACACTTTTGTTCCCGATGATAAGTCTGGGTTTCAAGATAGCATGGTTGATGCGACGAGAGCTGCATGGGAGTTGTTAAAGAAAAGTGGCTATAGACCACCAAAAGAAGATGAAGCAGTTGGTACAAATAGTGGATTCGCAGACTTGACCACTCCTGTTAAAGATTTTTTTAGAGGAAGAGTTTTTGGTGGTGCTGATGGTGCCGATGGCAAAGTTGAACTGGTAAAAATTGACCACAAAGGCAATGACCTTGATACGTGGGAACTTTACAATCCAATCATAACAAAAATTGATTGGGGAAGCGTTGAGTATGGCGCTATAGAACCCGTAGAAGTCACTTTAACAATAGATTATGACTATGCGATTCTTAGATAAATTATAATGAGGTAACAATGAGAAGAAACAACGAAGAACGTTTATTAAAGGGACACAAGCCCCAACCTACAGAAGAAGTGCCAATGGCAAACCCATTGGACTTTGTAACTCCGACACAATTTGTCGACCTTCCATCCAAAGGTAGATATCCACAAGGACATCCGCTTCATGGTAAAGATGTCATTGAAATTAAATACATGACAGCAAAAGACGAAGACATTCTTACGAATCGTTCTTATCTAAAACAAGGTGTCGCGATTGATCGTTTGATTCAAAACGTAATTAAAGACAATGCAATTGATGCAAGATCACTTTATGTTGGAGATAGAAACGCAATTATTATCTACGCTAGAGCATCTGCTTACGGAGAAGAATACAAGACCAAAGTTGCATGTCCAGCATGCGGTGAAAAGAGCGCATACAAGTTTAATCTAGGCAACAATGAATTTTATCATGGAGATGAGATTGAAGGATTAGACATTCAAGATCTCGGAGATGGAACATTCAAGACAACATTGCCTTTGAGTAAAATCGTAACAATTATTCGCCCTCTTCTAGGTAAAGATGAACTAGCAATGATCAAAGGCAAAAAAGATCCAACCGAAAACATTTTGACAAACCAAATGAAGTCTTTTGTTGTTTCTTTCAATGGCTATGATCAACAAACTTTAATTGATCAAGTCGTTGATCAACTCACAGCTGGTGATTCGAGAGTTCTTCGCGACGCATTTAAGCTCATCTCTCCAGATATCAAACTAGAATCCAATTTTGTTTGCAAGCACTGCGGCAACGAGGAGGTTATTAGAGTTCCACTCGGGACTGACTTTTTTTGGCCTGAACGATGAGTACATGGAAAGCGTCTACGAAGCTTTCTTTATCCTTAAACATTATGGTGGCTGGTCGATTTCGGAATTGTATAGTCTACCAATCGGATTGAGAGGCTGGTGGTTAAAAAGAACCATGGATGAATACAAGAAGGAAGCCGATGCTGCAAAGAAAGCGAGGGGCAAATAAGGTTGGGTTCTCCCAACCTTTTTTCTTTTCAACTATTTAGTTGGAAGAGGATCAACTATGGCAGAAAATCAAGAATTACTAAAAGCAATCAAGCAACTAACTCTAGCTATTACAAAGGGTGATAAATTTAAATTGTCGACAATCCCAGATGATGAATCTGCAGCCGACAAGGAAAAGAGACTAGAGAATGAAGAAAAAGCCCTGGTAAGACAACTCGAACTCCTACAAGGTCAAAGAGACATAATCGATGAAATCGCTGATGCTAGAAAAAAATTGCTCCAGCAACGCGAAAGAGAAGGTGGTCTTAGCGAGAAAGGTATAGAAGAAATAAATACCTATTTGGAAAAACTAAAGCGCGTAAAACACACAAATGACGAAAGAATAGAGCAGATGCAAAGGCTAGCAGCAGATGCTGCTGATCAGGCTCAAAGTGATAAAGATCGAAAAAAAGCAATGAATGAATTGCTTCAAATCATGGAAGATCAAGAAGAGGGCATGAAGCGCTTCCAAGAATTGTCCGAATACATTGCCAAAACTCACGAAAGAATTGGAAAGGCGCTTGGTGTAAATGCCGGCATTTTTAAAGAACTTGCTCTTGAAATTGATACAACAGGCAAAAAGTTTCAATCCTCAACCGGATTCTCAAATGATTTTCGTGACTCAATGTTGGAAGTGCAAAAGGCGACAATCGATTCCGGAGTGGGAATGCAAGAAGTCAGTGCTGGATTTTCAGCTATGGCTCAACAAATGTCATCTTTTGATCCTCTTGCAAAAAAATCAAATGAAACAATGGCTACTCAAATTGCATTGTTGTCAAAACTTGGCGTAAACGCAGATACGGCTGCTCAATCTGTTGACTTCTTTGAAAGATCAATGTCAATGTCTCGAACCGCCGCAGCAGGAATGACCATGGAACTCGCAACATTCGCGGATGGAATGGGAGTCACAAGTCAAAAAATGATGTCGGACTTCGAATCTGTCTCTGGTACACTTGCAATGCAAGGACCAAAAATGGTGCAAACATTTAAAAACATTGCTGCTCAAGCAAAAGCCACTGGGATGTCTGTTTCTGCTTTGGTTGAAATGGCTCAAAGGTTCAACACTTTTGAGGATGCCGCCGGCAACGTCGCAAAATTAAATGCCGTTCTTGGAACTCAAATGTCCACAATTGACATAATGGGAATGAAACAAGACGAAAGAATCGATTATCTTCGAGATCAAATACAAATGACCGTTGGTGATTTCAATAGCCTTGACATGTATACTCAACAATTCATTTCTAGTGCAATGGGCTTTAAAGATGTTGGAGAAGCAGCAAGATTTATAAACATGTCAGCCGCAGAACAAGACGAGTTCAGAGCTAGAGCAGAAGCTTCAGCAAAAACTCAAGAGCAAATTGCCGAGATCACACAAGACTTGATACCGGTTATGGAAAGATTCCAGCTTTCAATGAAGAAAGCAGCCTTGATGCTTTCACCCGTTGTAAGTGCCTTTATGGACTTCTTTGATGCAATTTTTGCAGTTGATGAACACTTTGATAACAAACTACTGCCAACTCTAGCTTTTACCTTGTTATTGCTTTCTGGTTTTATTGTCATAAAACAAATGGTCGCAGCGTTTCAATTACTAAAAGGTGCCGTGGCACTTCTTTCGATTGAATTTCAGTTCTTAAATGCTTCAATGGGCCAAATGGCTCTTGTCGCCGGCTTGGTTGCTTTAATTATGTTAGATGAAGATCTTCACGGCGGCTTTAAAGTTTTAGCATTGGCTGTGGGTGCGGCTGCAGTTGCTTTCGCAGCATTAGGCAAAAAAGCACACTTCTGGTGGACCGTAGGTAGTTTGATTGTTGGACTGTTTGCAACAAAAATCAATCCTCTGTTCATAAACGCCTTTGCATTCATGGCAATTGGTGTTTTGGCTCTTGGACTAGCATTTCAATTTGTTTCAACAAAAGCTATGATAGCGGCCGTTGTTCTTGGGTTAATGTTTGGCGCATTTGCATACTTCTTTGACTCAATGTCGGGAGCTGGTGAAAGCTTGCTATCTCTTAGTCTCGGATTTATAGCCTTAGGTGTATCTTTGGCTGTTATTGGTGCATTGTTTTCAAATCCTGTAATTCAGGCAGGGATGGCTATTTTTACATTATTCATGTTAGGTCTAGCAGGCTCAATGGCACTCGCTGGAATGGGCGCACAAAAGATGGGAGATGGATTTGCTAGCATGTTCGAGAACCTATCTGGTGTGAGATCTCTGCTAGCAGATCTTGATGGTATTGTGACGAACTCTTTCATCGCAGTCACAGAAGTGGGTGGCGCTAGGAGCGCCGTAATTGCCAATGGAGACGGTCTTGCAGGCATACTAGCAGGCACAGTCGCGGTCGATGTTAAGATCCCTCAGATCCAAGCTCCGAACGTTAATGTTAATGTTTTTGTAGATGGTTCAAAAATAGATTCAACCTATAAGATTGTTGGAGCTTCAGGATGACAATTCCAAAATTAAGCCCGTTTGATCTTAGTTCGATCAATAGTTCTGACGTGTCAGGCTTAGACGGGTCAGAAAAAACAAGAAACACTATCTACATTGGCCTTGAAAACACTAGCCATGTAATCGCCTTAAAGCCTTTTGTCGAAAACATAAAGTACAATCTTACAAAAGAACTTGAGTACATGTCAGATAAAGACAAGTGGGAAAAAGTTATAAAAGAGTATACAGGAGATTTTACAATTGACCTTGATTTAAAGCTTCCCGCATCTTCTCCGAAAGAAGCGAGAAACAATGTTGGAAAAATTGAACATCTGCAAAAAATGTTGCTAGAACCCTATTCGGCAATTGGTGAATTTATTAATAACAACGAAGAACATCATGTTGGGCCCTTATTTTTTGTTTCCTTCGTTAATTTAATCTTTGGACAGGGACCGATTGGTTCCGACTTAGCGATAGATCAGTTGGCCGATGAACTCTTTTTTCATGGCTTTCCATGCACGATAAAATCAATTTCCTATAAACCAGATGTAAAAATGGGATTTTTTGAATTCGACTCACCTGATAAGCAATATTTGTATCCAAAACTACTGGATTTAACACTTACACTTTCATTTGAAAACAACAACAGAAGCGAAGATGCTTTGCCACTAAAAGGATTTACAAGAGGTGGCGACCTTCAAGCTGGAGATTTTGGAAATTTTCCATTTGATGTTATCACGAACTACAGGTATTCTGATGTGGCAAATGCCATAAAATCAGAAATTAACTATAACTCAAGAAATTATTACATATATCTGTTTCGTGACAATGTAACGGCATTGTTTCCTGCATTTATAGAAGATTTTTCTCGCGACTTTGAAGTTGAAAACAATGTTGTCGAGTCAAAGTCAAAATACATTGGCAAAGGTATTGATACCGGAAAGTTTAGTACGCCTCAAAAACTTTCTTACAAAGTCGTTTTTTCTGTTCCATGTGCCAACATTGAGCAATCAAAGATTTTTTGCAGTGAGGTTGCTAAGTTGATGCGTATGTTTTATCGACCTCAAGAAACCGATGAGGCTATTTCTCGAGATCCCTTTAAAGTTTACATTCCTGGATTCATTGAAGGTCCTAATGATTCTCAGTCTTTTTCAGACATTTTAGCACCAGGGGCTCTTAATACTGCACCACCAGAAACGACCATGTCAGTAGAGGAAACGCTCAGGTTGACTGGTTTTAACACAATCGAAGAGGCTCTGGCAGGCGGTGATGAAGAAGAAGGGGGACCTCCTGCTCTAATCGTTGAGGATGATAGGGATGTCGCCGCTGTCAAACACGAGCCTCCAGGTATTTATCTATTTATGGAAGATTTAGGTATCGAGATGATGCATGACATGGGTTTTTTTGATGATTCGACTGATGGATACTTATTCCCAAAAGCTTTTAAAGTCACTATCGGTCTGGTTTCAGATTATTCTCACAAGTACGAATCTTCAATAAAACCTTTTAAAGTTGAAGTCGATAGGTCAGCGTCACACGAAAGTGAACTTTTTCCATTCAACAGAAAAACATTTAAAATAGGAGAATAACATGGCAAAATATCACAATGACCTGATGGCAATTCTTAACGATGATTTGTATTTTGAAATGTTTGAAAAGAGAGGTGTTAAGTTTCTCAAAATCATTCGATCAAAAGATTTTTATCCTTTAAGCGGACTTGAGCTCAAAATTAAAAAAGAGCACCATTGGTCTCAAGGAGACTCTTTTTGGAAACTAGCTCAGAGATTTTACAACGATCCAAAGCTTTGGTGGGCACTCGCTATTGTTAACAAAAAACCTACGGACAATCATTGTTCCATCGGTGACGTTATCTTTATTCCAAAAGACATCTATAAGGTTGTGGAGGCGATGAGATAATGACTACACCAAGAGAGTTTTATTCATACCAAGATAATGAGGTCAAAATATTCTTCCAAACTGCATTTGCCGGAAATGGCACGAACGAAAATGAATGGAAAAACCATTACAGACATCATACAGGTGCAGATGCGGACACTGGGGAAGTTACATCGCCACCAGAAAACAATGGATACATTAGGGGATTAGTTAGAAGAAGGTTCGGGTTCAAGTTTGACGAAGGAATTTCACCAGATGGCACTCCTTATTACAATACAGATGTAAATCAGCCCAAATTAACGAGATCTGACGAGCACAAAAAGCCCCTATCTAGAAAGAGAGAGGCGTTGGATCTTGTCATCATGATTTCACAAGAAACCGATGAGCGTTCTTATACTGACTTGATAGATAATTTTCTTAAACCCAAACTTATATCTTGGAACGACAAATACGGTGATCGAAACCACACAGCTGCAAAGTCTGGAGATCCCGAATCGCGAAAAAGAGTACAAGAGTATGTTGGGGCATGGCTCAGATCTGAGGCTTCAACTAAAGAAATACATCAGGCATGCAAAACTCTCATTGACGAATTCGGGATTGAAAAATACCCAATTAGGGCTGGTACAGCTAAAAGATTTCTTACTGGTAATGAATTTTTTACTAATTGGATCTTTGATGGACATGCTGGACTGAGCATTTATCCAAACAATTTATTTCGAGACTTAGTAAGTGGTACTGATGATACTCTTGGTAACGTCGGAAATGCAGGTGGCGGGTACACTTTCCAGCAGACTCCAACCGAGGCTTTTGGATTTGCGCAAAAACTGGCAGACGCAGATTTTGCTGGAGATGCTCTTACTGGGAGATTTTTCGACTACGATACAAACCGAACAACTGATGCTTTGGCTGAGGCTTTAATCCAAGAGAGGTCAGAAGAAAACAAGCAATTGTTTGAAAACCTAGAAAAACTAACAAAATCAATCGATGGCATCGACACTGTTCCAGGCATAAAAGATGAAAACGACATTTTAAATATTAGACAATGCTTCTTGTTGAAAAATAACAAATTTGCAATTGATGGTGGTGGATTTGCTCCGGAATGGATAAACTCTCAAACGAGTACCAGTTTGGATGAATCAAAAGGTACGGTTCCTTTTGTTAACACCTGGTTTAAAAATAGAATCTATAGAGCGAGAGAATCTAGATTCTTGTTCAATAAACTTCTAGCCAATCCACCAAAACAAGGACAATGGTTCGCAGATTTCAAAGAAAAAAGAAAAGTTATGAATAAAAAATTGTTCTGGATTTACACTGATGCGAACGGAGACTTAAAACAAACTGAGCTTTTCTTAACAAAAGACAAAATGGCTGAACATTATTGGAAAGCAGATCTTGAAGAAGATGAAGATTATGATGTTTTCCAAGAGAACCATGGTTTGACCTCTGCAAACCTAAACATACGCAAAGGATATTATTATTTAAAATCAATTAACATTAATTATGATGGCACAAATCCATCAACAGCAAGAAAAGATGTTGTTGTTGAAATGGAATTTTCCATAAGCTCTCTGGCATCATTAGAACTGCCTATTTCAAATAAAATCGCAGAAATAGGCGACCACATAAAGCTTTATGACTTAGTTACCTTGCCTGTTACAGATAAAATTTCTAATTCAGATAACATAGGAAAAATGGGAATTTCAAGTTATGACCCTGACTATTCTCGGGTTAGACTTGTCGTCTATGAAGACAGAGAAGATAGGTCTGCTATGATCATTGATCTGTCAACAATCGATCACGAAATCAATAGAAGTTCCGATACAGGCGATTGTACTTTCAAAATAACATACAGAGGGTATTTTGAGCAAGTCTTAACTATGCCTTTTACTGATGTTTTAGCAAATAAAAACAAGAGAGACAAAAGAAGACAAATTGATTCCGCCCTAGATGAAATAAGAAATTCAGGGAAATGTAGCGTTGAGGCTATTCGCGAATCAAAACAAATAGAAGCTCAATGGTATAGAGAAAATACTGCAAAAGTCAAATCTACAAGATTTATTACCGAGCTTTGGGAGAAGGGTTTGATTTATGACTACAAGCTAGATACCGCCGCGGCTAGCAAAATCTTCAATGGTGTGGAAACAGAGCAGGAACCACTGGTATCATTTTTAAAAGTAGATGCAGGTGAGACGCCTTATTTTCAAACAGTAGTGGGCTCATCAGGTAGCGTTGACATAAACGACAAGCTTTATGTTGAAAACTATGGTAGGAGTAGAGGCGAATATCTTGAGGAAGAGAGGACTTGGTGGGCTCCAGCGGCGGAACTTGTTGGAGCCGATAGCGCCACAACTATCACTGTCGAGTCTGGTGCTTCAGTCTTACCTGGTAGTTGTTTTTTTCTAGGTGACTTGTTCAATGTTGCATTGGAGGTTCTTTACGACGATGAAGAAACAAAGAAAAAGTTGCAACTTGAATTTATTTTTGGTTCTATAGCTGAAGACAGCGATGGCACCTTCTTCGAGAACGAAGTGTCAAATCCTCTAGACTATGCTGTCGACGTTGCAGTATTCCTCAAGTGGTTTGAAGAAAGAGTTGTCGCAAAAAAGATTTCCTTTTATCCGGTCACTACTTTTTTCAGAGACATGATGCAAAAACTGTTGGTCGACATAAAAATGAAATTCTGTCTAAATAATGAAACTGAGCCACCGCAGTATAGGATGGCCTTTATCACAACTGACGAAACACAGCCGATCAACGTAAGAGATGGTTATTTAGATCTAGACCAACCTTTTATAAATTACAATACTGATGATCCTAGTCGACCTATCCTAACAAGGGCGCCAATTAGCACCATCAAGGATACAAAAAACTATTGTGTTTTTTATCAACAATCACAATCTAGATTTGAAACAACTAAATACAATGATTTAATACACACTCCAAGAATTTTTTACGGTATGAAAAATAATCGCTGGAATTTTGTCTCAAATGTTACTTTTGCAAAAACCGATGCTCCTTTCCTGAGGGAGGCAAGATACTTCAATAACAACTTTGGAGACTTATCTCTATTATCAAACGTGTATGACCTTTCATTTTCTTTCAATTCACGAATGGGTAATAAGGTTTTTTATCCCGGTGTTATTTTTGAATTTATACTTTTAGATTGGGGGCCTGAATGGAGCGACTCTCCTCCGATCAAAGCAGTGCCGCTAACCTTTAACGAAGAAACAAATTCTTTTACCGCGGCAAGCTATGATGTTTTTGGCCCAGCAAATCCTCACAAACTACGTACTATTTCCAACATCACTGGTTTTGGAGGATACTTTATAGTAAAAAGCGTAAGTTATAGATTAGGTGAAACAAATCAGGATTATGAAATTGCAATTAATTCAAAATTTATCGGCGCAAATGAAAGCGTCTTAATGAGAAACGGTAAAGAAATACAAAACGTAGAAGATAAACCTAAATCAATTTCTGATCAAGAATGTCTTGCTGAACTAAGGAACATTACTGGTATCAAAGAAAAAACGGAGAATGATTAAATGTCGCGAGAATTTAAATTTACAGAAGGGCAAAAAATTGCTACGAAAATGTTCTATAGGGCAAAGTGGAACACCCAAGCTTTTGAAGACCCAGATCCCTTAGTTCTCAAGAATGTACATTTTTATGAAAGAACTCACTACGGAATGATTGATAACAAAAATAATTCAATCATTCCGAATTCAGACAAACTCACATACATTGATGATGTTCGTGTTTTTGATTTGGTTGCCGATTCCTATGTGCTAATGAAATCAAACCTCCAAAATGCCGTTCAGAGAGGTCACATACCTCGCGAAGGAGCTATTTTTGGCGCTATAACTGCGATTGAAGCATACGAAGATCCTAGGTTAAGTTACAGAAAATACTTGGGGAATATTCTCACATTTTACAACGAAACACACATACCAAACATAGTTGGTACTACCAGTATAGCATCTTATGATGACTATGTCAAGCATTTTTTTAAATTAATTTTTGACATAAAAAACGAATCTCCCATAACCATGTCTAGATGGAATACAACATTCTCATCAAACATCCTACATTCCGGAATGGCTGTAAAATATGCAGACATTGGCTATAATGATGATCAAGCAAAGATTGATCAAATTGTTGATAACTCTTGTTTTCCTTATTTCAAAAACATTTGCTTAAACATGGGATTTTCAATTGATAAAAATAACCCACAGATTATAATTTATGACCTTACATCTCCAGCAAATGAAAAATTAAGACGAAAAAGAGGAATATTATCTTTAAATGATTTTTTTGATTTTTATTTTATTACAACATTTACTATAGATAATGAATTATTATATAATACTATTAATTTATATTATAATAAATATGTTGGCAAAAACTCACTTTTGCGTATCACAAAAATTCATTGTGGCAAACCTGTGACGCAATTTAAAACTTTAGAAACCGTACCATTGAACAAAAGACCTTTTGATGACCTGCAGGAGGTGATCAATTATGCTAGAATTAGAAATCACGAAGAAGGAAAGCCGTTTGGACCAGCAAAAATGAGGAAAATTGAAAAAAAAGCAAATTATTTCCTTAAAAAAGTTGACAAACCCTCTGCAATGAGTTATATTAATGATACGTTCCGAGACCAAGTATGGAACAAGGACCATGGCTTTGATGACGGCGTCAAAAAGCTACAAGGACAGACGAAAACTGAAACTGCAAGACGAGATGTTGGGGCATCTCGTAGTGGAGCCGATTCTTCTTCCGGCACAAGTGGCGGAAGTTCAGTATCGGGTGGAGGCTCTTCGTCTTATTAATGGAGGACAAATGCTATTTCAACTATTAGACAATAAAACAGATTGTGCTGGTACCTATGTCAGTGGACAGTTTGTTTGGGACAAAATCCCACAAGGATTATCAAAAACATGGGCTTATTCGGATCATTTATTTGGGATGGATGTTGATTACGCCAATCTACTCATTGGGGGAAAATCGATAAACGATGTATGTCCTGAGCATTTGTTGGATCGTTGGACAATAGCAAATAGATTGTTTAAATCTCACTTTAAAGCTTTGTTTGCTTCAAAAATTAATCTGGAAGATGTATGTTTTTACGATGTTGTTCCAAAAAAACATTTACAACATTATTTCGAAGTTAAAAACGAAATAACCCAGTGGGTATTTGATAACATCGAAAAACCAGTAAATTACAATTTTCTAAAGAGAGTTCAAATGGCAGTAAAAGAATTGAAAACTCATCCTGTGAACTTAAATTCTTTCGGTGTCTATGTAAGCAGCGCTGATTGTATGAAAGCAAAGCATCTTTATGAACAATTTGGCGAATCCACCCCGTATGTTGACTATAATATTTTCGGTACAATCACGGGTCGGATGACGACTAAAAAAAATTCGTTTCCCATTTTGAATCTCAAGAGTGAATTGAAGAACTTCGTAAGACCAAACAACGATGTGTTTATAGAACTTGACTTCAATGCTGCTGAGGTTCGAACAATGCTTGCACTGCAAGGCCACAAACAACCTGAGGAGGACATCCATGAGTGGAACATCAAAAACATTTTTAAGAAAGATCTTAGCCGAGAAAAAGCTAAAACAAAATTATTTGCTTGGCTCTATAACGAAGAGTCAAACGCAATCCAATCGGATTTCTACGATAGGAAAAGCCTTAGAGAAAGATATTATGACGGAGAGAAGGTTCAAACCCCATTCGGGAGAACAATTGAGGCTCCCGTTCGCAAGGCCCTCAACTATCTACTCCAATCATCTTCCTCGGACAACACCCTTGACCGCTTTTGCAAGATTTCTAACTTTCTTAGGGCGACGAGATCCCATGTTGCTTTCGTTGTTCATGATAGCGTTGTCATCGACTTACACAAAGATGACAGACGAATAATACCAGAGTTAGTCAAGATGTTTGGCGATACAAAACTTGGTCAATTTAAGGTCAATTGTTCAATAGGAAAAACCCTAGGGACTATGAGGGAATTTAAATGGTAGCAGGAGATTTGATAATTTTAAAAAATTGTCAAACAACTGGCTATAGCGATGGCCAAGTTGGTATAATAACAAAAATAGAAAATTTAGGATTATACAACCTTTATTGGATTGCAATGCCAAATGGTGTCAAAGTTCCTATGTGGGCTGAAGAGTTTGAGATTCTAACTGGTAACCATGATGGAAGTAGGTGATTTAATTACAATTTCAAAAAGTCCATGGGATCGTCGAGTGTTGTTTGGATATAAAAATGGAGATGTAGCAATGGTATTGCAACTTCATCCAATTCCAAGTCATTTTTCACTCCCATCAGTAATAGTTTATGTTTTTGCCTCTAATAAAACAGTTACAATACCAATTTTATACATAACAACCACAGGAGAATAAAATGATTTTAGTAGGACTCGGACAAGCAGGAAAAAATATTGTCAATCTATTTAAGCCTCATTCAAAAAATTATAAAATTATTGTACTTGATGAGGGCGAAGGTTTAGAATCCAAGAATTCAGTAGAAGATTATGATCAAGAACCAATAAAACTCAGCACCAGAGGCCTCAAATCTTACTCTGAAGCCATTCTGTTTGTATGTGGGTCTGGTAAGGTTGCCGGCTCTTCTTTGCGCGTTCTAGAGGCTCTCAGCGGCTTTAAAACAACGGTCGTCTACATTGTGCCTGATCTTGAATTTTCATCCGAGATAGAAAGAAAAAGGCACAAAGTCCACTTCGGGGTACTACAGGAGTATACCCGTTCAGGCATGATACATGAAATGCTAATCTTGGATAACAAAACATTGTTGGATCACGTAGGTTCTGGTACAACTCTTAAATATTATGAAAAAATAAATTACTTTATCTACAACACCTTTCAGAACATAATGTATTGCAAACATGTTGAGCCTGAGTTTGGGAAGATACATGAAAAAAAAGAAATCTCTAAGATTTCGACAATTGGGATGGCTAAACTAGGTCAAGAAGAAAAAATGTTTTTTTCACTTGACAACGTTGCCGAAACATGTTATTATATAAACATAGAAGAGGAGGATTTACAGAATGATGAAACTATTATACCACAATGTCAAGAAATTGTTAGGCTTAACAAATCAAAAGATAGAGATACTTCTTATGCCATCTGGAAGTCTTCTGGCGACAACCACTACTATTCAATGCACTATACACACTTTATACAGTAGTTACAGAGGTCTTTATGAATAATCAAAAAAAAATTGAATGCACGGCAAAAACCCTTAGGAAACTTTTAAAAAATAAAAAAGAACTTTTGAATGCTGAATCCATAATCCTTCAAACATTAGCAATTGATCACATGGAAGGAATAGAAACAGAATCTTATGTTACAGAAAAAATTTTTGAAATTTCCAATCTTATCATGCATTTAACCGACAACATAAAAGAATGTCAAAAAAAGTTAAGAAAATAACTTGACAAACCCTTTCAAACATGTTATAATATAAACATAACAATAAGGGAGGAAAACATGCTAGCATTTGTTAGTACAACACTTTTTATCTTTGCATTTTCATGTCTTTGGCTGAAACTTGTAGGAGATTACTAGAATTGTGTAGATAATCGAAAAAAATTCGATTAAAAATACAAAAAATACTTGACAAGGTATCAAAACTATGTTATAATATAAATGTTCAATCAACCAACGGAGGAATTATGAACAACTCAATCAATACCACAGTATACACTGGAACTTTTAAGACACAAAAAGGCGAGGATCGTACAATGAATTTTATTCGACCAAACGAGGCTCCGAAGGGAACGTTCCCAACCTATTTCAGAGAACGAAAGCTAAGCGAAGGCATGGAAACCGTCTATGACATCGATCTTCAGGCATATCGAACATTCAATTCGAAAACTCAAGTCGGAAGTATTTCGTCAACAAATAAAGATGTAGTAGTTGATCTTTTTTAAGTTCACCAAATTGGCTCGCGGTCTGCCACAAAGACCGCTGTACGCACTTGTAGCTCAGCTGGATAGAGCATCCGCCTTCTAAGCGGACGGTCACAGGTTCGAATCCTGTCAAGTGTACTTTTTAAAAAAAATACTTGACAACCATCAAATAACCTGCTATAATGTTAGTATGAGGTGCTTTCATGAACTAATTAGTTGTGAAAATACAAAAAAATACTTGACAAGTGAATCTTTTCATGTTATAATACATTATACTAATTGCATTGGGGTCGGGATGAAAAAATAGCCTGACTACCTTAGTGATAAAACACAAAAAAATAAACTAAACCATAGGAGTAAATTTATGGGACTTAACATAGAAGCGATGCGAGCCAAACTTAATGCATCTAAAAATGGCACAAAACCAACAGGGAAGTCTTCCACAATGTGGAGACCAAAAGCGGGAGACCAAAACATCCGTATACTCCCAACTGCGGACGGTGATCCGTTCCGTGAATTCCATTTCCACTATAATCTGGGAAAAAATCCTGGAATCTACTGCAACAAGCGCAATGACAACTCAGAGTGTGCCATCTGCGATTTCGCCTCAAAACTTTGGCGAGAAGGTGTTGAAAGTGATGATTCCAATCTTAAGAATGAAGCAAAAAAATTATTTGCTCGAAAGCGTTATTATTCTCCAGTATTGGTTCGTGGAACCGAGTCCGAAGGTGTAAAAATCTGGGCTTATGGAAAAACAGCGTATGAGACTTTACTAGGTTATGTTCTAGATCCAGACTATGGAGACATTACAGACCCTCAGACAGGTACAGACATAAAATTAACTTATACTCTTGCCTCTGGTCCCGGTGCTTTTCCAAAGACAGCTCTCCAGCCTCGCAGACGTCCTTCTGTCCTCTGTGACGATGCGATTGCTGATTGTCAAGAGTTGCTTGACTCGGTTCCTAAAATCGATAACTTGTTTGATCGCAAGTCTCCGGAAGAAGTCCAAGAATTATTAAACAATTATTTGTCGTCTGATAATTCTGCTGAGGCTTCTTCTAGTGAGACTCAACGATACAAAAAACAAGATGGATCCAATGTTGACCAAGCTTTCGCAGCATTTATGAGCGAAGAATAGTTATAGGTCCTCCTGTGTTGTAAGGGTTTGGTCGTTTGTCCCTTGGTTAAAAAAACGGCCCCTTTTTTATGATTTGTGAACATTGCGATTGCAAATCACCGAGAGCGGGATCGGATATCCCATTTAAATTTAAATAGCGAGGTGCAAAAATGCACAGTTACAATGTACACAATGTACAAGATCTTTATAATAGGGTTTTTAAAAAAATAGCAACAGATGAATCTTTTGAGAGACCTCATGGTTGCTGGAAAAGAACAAATAGAGATGGTTTTATCAACGATTTATTTTTTGGAATTGCATCCACTCCAATCGTTGTAGCAGAAGTTACAAGCTGTAGAGATTACGCAATAGAAAATAATGATGATTTGAGTAAATCATTTTATTCAGACTTGATTGTCGATGGTAAACGCTTTGTTAGCTTAGATGGTAAACACAGAAAAGAATGCATTATTATGTTTTTGGAAAATTTACACGGCTATACTGGTTATGTTCTTGATACTTTGGGCAATCGAAGATTTGTAAGAAATAAACTTTTCAAAGACTTGAATTATCAAGAACAGCAACGTTTCTATAATAGTCAATTATGTATTACAACATATACTGACTTGTCTAGGAAAGATTTGTCTAAAGTTTTTTTGTCACTAAATGCCAATGCCCCCCTCACAAATCAACATAAAAGAAATGCGCTGCAAACAATGATGTCAGGGTGGACACGTAAAATGTCCAAACAACATCAAAACCTCATGATTTCTCTTTTTGGAGAAAAATCACTCCCATCAATGAAACCTGAGGAGTTTGTATCAAAGCTTTACTTGCATTGTGATGACGTCAAAAATGATGTTGGAGATTCTAGTCTAAATCGATTGTATCAAAATGGCATAGGAAAAACTTGGCATGAAGCATATAGTGGCACATCTAAACAGATCACCCAAGAGGTTCTAAAAAATCTTACTTCCCTAAATAGCGTAACACCTATACCGAAAAATAGAAAAGTATGTTTTGTACTTGCAACACATAGCTCAGTGCAATCCGGATTTTCCATTGATGATGAACAAAAATTTGTTAAAAACGTTTCTAAGTTAGATGAGAAGCTTGAAGATCTTTCTAGGAAAAAACATGTCGAAGACAAACTAAAAGATCCAGAAGTCTCCGTTGCTCCTTATTATTTTGAACAAATGAGGCTAAACTGGAACCATCAGTATCGTTTCCAAAGACAAAACTCTCTTTGGAGAGAAATACAAAAAGATCCTGAATTGTATGGTCTTATAAAAGTTGCAACTGAAGCAGTTGCCAAGTAAATCATAGGAGAAATTATGACTACATTATTATTAACTCTTCTCTTCGCTTGCGGAGATAAAGAAGAAGAAACAGATTCAGCAACCGAAGAGGTTGTCGAAGAATCCACCGAAGAGGAAGCTGAAGACACAGCAGTGTCCGAGGAGGAGTAAATGACAAAGGCAGGTAAGATTGACATTTCAGCAATGAAAAAAGCCATCAACAAAAAAGTTGGCATGGACATTGCTCATAATCTGAGCGAAAGCAATCCTTCCGAAGTCAAAGAATGGATTCCAACTGGTTCACGCTGGCTGGACTCTATAATCTGTCGTGGCCAAATGGCGGGTATTCCTGTCGGAAGATTCACTGAACTTGCTGGTTTATCTGGCGCTGGTAAATCTTTCATGGCTGCACAGATTGGCGCACAGGCTCAAAAATTGGGCCACTGCGTTGTCTACTTTGATGCCGAAAGTGCAATTAATACTGAATTCTTACAGAAGTGTGGGATTGACATTGACGGCGCTTTCTTATATGTTCAAGCAGTCTCAGTTGAAAAAATTCTCGAGACCATTGAGACATTAATGGAAGACCACCCAGGTGTACAATTCTTGTTTATTTGGGATTCTGTTGCAGCAACTGCATCGGAAAAAGAACTTGAAGGAGACTTCAATCCTCAATCAACTATGGCAGTTAAGCCAAGAATCTTTTCAAAGATGCTAGCGAAATTAGCCGGTCCAATTGCAAATCATGACTGTACAATGCTCATGATTAATCAACTAAAAACTAACATTTCTACAAATACATGGGAAATGCTAGCAGAGCCTTATTTCACCCCAGGTGGCAAAGCTTTGATCTATGCTTACTCTCTTCGCATTTGGTTAACAAAGCGAAATAGAAAAGCAGCTCACGTTGAGCAAAATGGAGTTAGAATTGGTTCTGAGGTGCGAGCCCGACTTCCAAAATCTCGTTTTGGAACAGAGAATAGAGAATGTACATTCAAAATTCTTTGGGGTGACAAGGTTGGAATTCAAGATGAAGAATCTTGGCTCGAAGCTCTGAGGGCTTCTGGTTCTGAAAGGTTTAAGCCTGGAGCTTGGAACAAAATGTATGACCGTAGTGGCAAAGAATTTAAGTTCCAAAGAGCAAACTGGATGAATAAACTTAAAGATCCTGAATTTAGAGCATGTGTTCTAGACATAATGGATCAAGAGATTATTATGAAGTTTGAAACCGAAGGTAAAAACTTTAAAGTAGACAAAGAGACCGAAGAAGGTTAGATCCTGAAGGTACTTTTTTTGAGGTAGTTTGGAATAATCTTTGATTAAATCACTATTTAAAGTAACAGTCATTTGTTTTGTTCATACTACCTCCTTTTGAACCCCGTTGGCATTTTCGTCTTCGGGGTTTTTTTGTTTTTAGATGACTATTTATCATGATTGCGGAGACCGTCTGTGAAACTAACAGAAGCAAAACTAAAACAAATGATCTTGGAAGCATTGGAAGAAGAATCTTTGGATGGACTCTTATCTCAACGTGGTTTTAAACCTTATAAATATGCAAAGTTTTTCAAAAAACCAGTATTACACAAGACCTTTAACTCACGTAGTTGGTTCACTGAAGATGGGAAGGTGCAATTCACTTTGGGTTATAATATTGTTAACAATGGGACTACCTTAAAATATGAAGCCACGGCATTTAGCAAAAGACAACTGAAGAAACGTCGACGTCAGGCATCTGGTAAGAGATTTAGAATTGCTTTTGGTGAAATCGAATTGAATTCCGAAAATAATGACCATCCCAAAAATCTGTTAACGCAAGAGAACTTGAAACTAGCTGATAACCTCATGCTATCTGTAGAAAAAGAAGAAATATCTCAACAGCTGTTGATGTACGCTTCAAAATAGAAGTCAGGAAAAGTTTAAAACTAACTTGACAAACCTTCCGAGACATGTTATAATAAATATACAACTCGGAGGACAAATGAAAACATACTTGGTATGGTATCGCATCGATGGCGATAAAGAAGACAGAATCAGAGGCACAGCATTGAACTGGTCTCAAGCAGAAAAAATGGCTGATAATTTAGCCTTCTATCTTAGTCTTATTGATGTAAAGTTTGACTATGGTGTTAAATCGTACAAGATTAACGTCTTGCCGGTTGATTTAATAAACGATGATGGATCCTTGGATAAATGGGGACCCGAAGATTTTGGAGAATAAATGAAAAACGTAATAATAATTGATGCATTGAACATGTTTTTGAGATCTTATGTAATCTCGCCTCATCTCAACAAAAAAGGATGGCCTATAGGAGGCACTATAGGCTTTTTAAAGAGCCTACAGAAGGTGTCTAGGGACTTTGCCGCTGATGAGATTATAATCGCCTGGGATGGCCATGAGGGCTCTCAAAGACGACGCTCAATGAATAAAGACTACAAAGGTGGTCGAAAACCAGTTAGGTTCAATCGACGCATGGTTGAAATACCTGAAGACAAAGAAGAAGCCAACAAAGGTTTCCAACAAGTACGACTAATGGAATACTTAAACGAAATGCCCGTCATTCAACTTATAGCAGATTTTACGGAAGCAGACGATATTATTGCTCTTGTGATCAATCATCCAAGATACAATGGGTGGAAAAAAACAATAATCTCCTCTGACAAAGACTTTTTCCAGTTGTGTCGAAAAGATGTGGAAATTTATCGCCCAATACAAAAGAAGATTGTCACACAACAGTCTGTTATCGAAGAATTCAAGATTCATCCAAACAACTTTGCTTTGGCAAGAGCAATTGCCGGTGATTCATCAGATAATTTGCCCGGTATCAAAGGAGCGGGGCTTAAGACAATTGCCAAAAGATTCCCTTACTTGATCAGACAAGATGAATATACTTGTGCAGACATAGTTAGAGATTGTGCGATGAAAGGAAAAAAGTTGAAAATACACGAGAACATCGAAAGCAACGAGAAACTTATCAAAGACAACTATGCCATTATGCAATTGCAACATCCAAATATCAGGGCGATGAATAGAGAGATCATTAAAAATTCTATAAGCAACTTTGAGCCTAGTTTTAATAAAATTAATTTTACAAAAATGCTTTTAGAGGATGACGCCGCTAGTCTCAATTTCACAGACTTACTAACAGTCTTTAGAAAAATAAAAAGATAAAAATATTTGACAACTGGGATACAAAATGTTATACTTATAACACGAGCAAAAAAATTAGGAGGACACATGAAGGAATTAACTTCAAAAGAAACATTTACAAGGTTTGGAAAAAATTTCCAAGAAAACCTTTGCCAACTTATGTTGGAGGACAGGCCATTCTTTGATCAGATCATGGAAGTCATGGACGTCAGCTTTTTTGAGAGCAAACACTTGCAAGTGTTTGCACAAACTTTGATTAACTATAGAGAAAAGTATAATACACACCCTAATCTTGAGGTAATGTTTACTTTACTAAGAACTGAATTAAATCATCACGACAAAGCAACTGCACAAGCTGTTCGAAACTTTGGGGCTAGAATAAAATCATCCGATGGTATCGAAGAAGCAGCATTCATTAAAGACAAAGCAATCGACTTTTGTCGAAAACAAACATTGAAAGGGGCTATGATGAAATCAGCAACATTGCTCAAGTCATCATCATTTGAAGAGATCGAGAAAGTGATCAAGGAGGCCCTAGTTCTTGGTACAGACAATAACTTCGGCCATGATTTTCGCAAAGATCTGCTTAAACGTTTTGAGTTATTGTCAAGAGATCCAATCTCAACTGGTTGGTCACGAATGGATGAAATTTTCAAGGGAGGTCTTGGAAAATCCGAATTGGGTGTTGTTATTGCTCCTACCGGTGCTGGGAAGTCTATGGTCATGGTCCATCTCGCGACTCAAGCGTTGTTGCAAGGAAAAACTGTTGTCTATTATACCCTCGAACTTAAAGACACAGTGGTGGGCCAAAGGTTTGATTGCTGTATTACCGACGTTCCTTTGCAAGAACATAGAATGAGGCAAAAAGAAATTGTTTCCAAGGTGAAAGATCTTGAGGGTACTCTAATTATCAAAGAATACCCAACGAAGTCTGCTTCGGTTCAAACGCTTAAGAATCACATTGAAAAGTTACGAAAGCGTGGAATAGAGCCAGACATGGTACTAGTAGATTATGCGGACTTGTTACGTCCGGTGAGGAGTTCAGGTGAAAAACGACACGAATTGGAAGAAACTTACGAAGGCCTTCGAGGACTTGCTCAGTCCTATGAGTTTCCCATTTGGACCGCTTCCCAGACGAACAGGGGCGGGCTCAACGCGGAAGTCATCACGATGGAAGCGATCTCAGAAGCGTTCAACAAATGCTTCGTCGCAGACTTCATCTTCTCGCTCTCTCGAACAGTCCAAGACAAACAGGCAAACAAAGGAAGACTATTTGTAGCCAAGAATCGAAATGGACCAGACGGCTTGGTATTCGATGCATTTGTTGATTGGTCAACAGTCTCTATTTCTATTTTAGATCGAGATGAAACAGCAGAAAAAATGCAATCCACAGCAGATGCCTTTCAAATGTTAAGAGACAAATACGCAAAGGTTGGAAAATAAAATGGAATTATCGCAAATTTATACTTTAGAAGAAAAGCAATACATGAAAAATTTACTACACAGGAACAGAAAAATGGATCTAGAAAAGGAAATCTTGTCGGACATAACCGTTCACATGAAATACGCTCGTTACTTAGAGGATAAGCAACGAAGAGAAAACTGGTACGAATTGGTAACTCGTAACATGGAAATGCACATCAAAAAGTTTCCACAACTCGAGCAAGAGATTCGTGAGAACTACAAGTTTGTGTTTGACAAGAAGGTGCTACCATCGATGCGAAGCATGCAGTTTGGAGGAAAACCAATCGAGGTGTCTCCGAATCGTATCTTTAATTGTGCGTTCGCACCTGCTGATGACCCACGAGTATTTGGCGAGATCATGTTTTTGCTATTAGGCGGAACAGGTGTTGGCTATTCTGTTCAACATCATCACGTTGAAAAACTTCCCGAGATTCACAGACCTTCTTCGAAAAGAACTCGAAGATTTTTAATTGGAGATTCAATTGAGGGATGGGCAGATGCAGTGAAAGCATTGATCCAGTCTTATTTCAAAGGTACCTCCAAATTACGATTTGATTTCTCGGACATCCGTCCGAAAGGCGCAAGACTAGTTACATCCGGCGGAAAGGCGCCGGGACCACAACCACTGAGAGAATGTTTAGTTAAAGTAGAGGGAATTTTAGATGCTAAAGAAAATGGTGACAAACTCACTCCTATTGAGGTGCATGACATCATCTGCCACATTGCGGATGCGGTTCTCGCTGGAGGTATTCGCCGCGCTGCCCTTATTTCTTTATTCTCGGCTGATGACGAAGAGATGCTCGGAGCGAAAGCAGGATCGTGGTGGGAACTCAACCCTCAACGAGGAAGAGCAAACAACTCTGTAGTTATTATGAGACACAGGATTGATAAAGCAACATTCAAAAACATTTGGAAACGAGTCGAGGAATCACGGTCAGGTGAACCCGGATTTTATTTTTCCAATGATAAAGAATGGGGCTGTAACCCTTGCTGTGAAATTGGTCTTCGTCCATTTCAATTTTGTAACTTAGTTGAGATTAATGTCTCGGATGTAAAAGATCAAGAAGATTTAAATGCCCGATCTCGAGCCGCCTCTTTTATTGGCACACTTCAAGCATCATACACAGATTTCCATTATCTCAGACCTGTATGGCAACGCACTACGGAAAAGGATGCTTTAATAGGTGTTTCAATGACTGGTATTGCCTCCGGCGGTGTTCTTGAGTTAGACATGACCGAGGCCTCTTTGGAAGTATCAAAGATGAATCGCCAAGTTGCAATGCAAATAGGTATTAACCAAGCAGCACGACAAACATGTGTTAAACCAGCAGGAACTACATCTCTGACTCTTGGTACATCAAGTGGTATTCATGCGTGGCATAACGACTATTATATACGCAGATTACGCGTAGGAAAGAATGAGGCGATCTATCACTATCTCGCTCAGAACCTGCCTGAGTTGGTCGAGGACTGCCGTTTCCGACCACATGATACTGCTATCCTATCTGTTCCTCAAAAAGCTCCTGAAGGGGCAATAACGCGCCACGAAACAGCCCTAGATTTGCTCGAGAGAGTAAAAAAGGTTTCAAATGAATGGATCAAGTCCGGACACAAAAACGGAAACAATACCCACAATGTCTCGGCAACCGTTACAATCAAAGATGATGAATGGGATACTGTTGGTGATTGGATGTGGAACAACAGAGGTGTATACAACGGATTATCAGTTTTACCTTATGACGGTGGCACATATGTGCAGGCACCTTTTGAAGATTGCGACAAGGAAACTTACGAAAGAATGCTTGAATTGGTAAAAAACGTTGATTTAGATCTAATTACAGAAGTTACAGATGAAACTGACTTAAGTGGCGAAGTCGCATGTGCCGGCGGAGCCTGTGAAATATTTTAGGAGAAATTATGAGAGAAGAAATTGAAAAAGTAATTGAAGCTTTGCAAAATGCACTCGATGATCTTGACAAGGTTGACAATGGTTCTTATGGCTATAAGTCTGCTGCACCTCGAGCGAGAAAGGTTCTTATGGAGGCGTCAAAGCAAATCAAGGATGTCCGGACACAAGTTCAAGAAGTTAAAAAATCTCACGAACAAAACTAATTTACTTGACATTGACTACAAAACGTGTTATACTATATGTGTAACACGTTTTTTTATTATGGAGACAACATGGAATTTAAACCGTTTAATAAACATTTGTGGATAAAGCCACAAGAAGAAGAGCAAAACAAAGAAGATCCTTTGTTCATTATGCCCGACGAATATCAACCGCCAAAATCCCCTTATGTAATAGGAGAGATCTTAGACATGTCTGAAGATTGCACGATAGACTTGCTCCCAGGAGATACTATTGTGGTCGAAAGAAGCACAATTCAGGAAATAAAAGGAGATTTCGAGACTATTTACGTCGTTAAAGAAAACTATGTCTACGGGAGAATCAACGATGAAACTGACAAGTGAAAAATTAAAAAAAATTATTTTAGAAGTTATCGAAGAGAAAACAATCTTCAAAACTTCAAAGTCTTCTTACAAGATGCATCGTTTAGATGAGACGACCATGACAGCGCTTCAAGGAAAATACATGGAAGCAGGTTTTATTGTAATTACACCTGATAGAACATGCCAAGCGGAGCTTGGATTGGCTTATGGAGAACCCTGCCCTCCTGGAGCAGCCGAAGAGCAAGCAGGAAGAAACGAACAAAATCGAGAATCAATGAAACAAGAGATAAGAGCAGCCGGATTTGGTTTCACACCAGTGATGGGCGGCTACAAAGAAAAATTAGTTAATCCTGACACTGGAGAAGAATCTAGAGTTGACACCAATGAACCAGAGGCCGGATTTCTAGTTATGGCGCAACCAGGTCGACCCGGATTAGGAATTGAAGAATTAAAAAATCTAGGTATGGAACTTGCTGCAAAGTACAATCAAGATAGTTTCTTTTTTAAACCACCAGATGCAGAATCGACTGATGCTTTTTATCTCAAGAGAGATGGCTCTGTTGACATGACTTTCCATAACTTTAAGTTTGGTGATCTTGAGCAAGAATTCTATACACAGTTAGCTAAAGGTCCGGAGAGAAAACAACCAGAAAAACGATTCTCTGCAATTATGGAATCAATGATGGTACCAGTTCCTCCCAAAAATGCAACTGAGGCTAGGTCTCGTAGGGGTGAATTTTTTGTACATCGAAAGGCGGATAGATGAAAGAAGTAGAGTTATACGGAGATGGTATTGGTAAAGTTTCCTATGTACAGCACGTAGGCGATGATAAAATGATTGCTAATGCTGCGCGTGTTTCTTTTGGCCAAGACAATACAAAACCATTGACTCCAAGGGACAAAAAACTAATTAAGTATCTTATACAACACAAGCATACGTCACCATTTGAGCACAATTCGATCACGTTTTTGTTCGAGGTGCCTATGTTTGTACGCTCACAACACATGAGACATAGAACATGGGCTTACAATGAAATTTCTAGACGATACACTGAGGTCCACTTGAGATTCTATGAGCCACCGACATACAGAACCCAACACAAGAGCAATAGACAAGCGTCGAACTTAGAAGATCAACAAGATCCAACTATTACCCCTTTGTTCTTGGATACCTATTCTAAATCAACTGAGGCAGTAGCAAAGTGGCATGACATGTCTTTAGATTTATTTGACAAGTTGATAGAGGCTGGTGTTTGTCGAGAGCAGGCTAGAGGAGTCTTGCCACAAAACTTGTACGCAAAATACTATGGAACAGTCAACCTATCCAACCTTTTGAAGTTTATTGATCTCAGACTGCACGAAGGAGCACAATGGGAAATACAGCAGGTTGCTAGAGCATGTCTAGACATTGCAGCAGAGATTTGGCCTTTCTCTGTGGGAGCATACCGAGAACTTCGCGAATGAAGTTTAATTTAGGCGATCTTGTGTTAGTCAACTCACAATCGCCTATTTATAGTATATTTCCAACAAAGCCCATCGTAGGAATTATTTCAGACAAGGCCAGACTGATGTATGTTCATCTTTCTACATCTGATAAAATTCTTATAGAGTTTTGGGCTTACGAAGTATACGTTAATGGTCAAAGATTTGAAAACGTTCCGGAAGAGGGACTTAGGAGTTTAAAAAATGTCGATGAAGAAGATTCTGAATGAATGGAAAAAGTTCACATTAAACGAAGGAAGATTTGCCGGACTTTACGACCTCTTGACAGGTGTTGAACCAGGTTCTGTGGATGTTTTTATAAAACACTTTGTAGGCGATGACATTGTCGCTAACGAAACAAAAGACATCATCGAAGAAAAATTTGGCGAACTAATCTCAAAAGCAGTCTCTACACTACCAGAAGATGAACAATCAGAAATTTACAATAAACTACGCAGAGGGTACTTGATTCATTGGCGCAGACATCTCCCTAAATTAGAAAATGAAATTGTAAAAATAAAAGCAGAGTTATACCTAAAAGACTTAAAATCTATCGTTGACTCTGCCGGCTATTCATCTCTGCGGGGCAACAAAGACCTAGAAAACCTAAGCGCTGTGCAACAAAATGCAATCAGAGAATTACACTTGATGAAAGAAAATATTGGCGAATTTTTCAAAAGATTTATCTCTCAAGGGTCGATGAACAACACTGGATACTTAGGTAATCCGGGTGTTGGTGCTGCTTTTTTCGGTCAAATGGATGATTGGTTTTTGGGAAATGAAAAGTCAAACGAATTAGAAAGTGCCATAACAAACACGCGTCAAATTGGTTTAGATTCCATTGCATTAAATCCGAAAATTAAATTTGACGAATTACCAGAAGAATTACCGGAACCACCAGAAGACTTTGTCCCCCAAAACGATAGACTACCTTCTGCTGCAGACATCAGTGACTTCTTTTCTAGATTTGGACCAGAGAGTAATAAGTGATAATCGGCAAATCTGCCGCTTCGCTAATGTATGCATGGAGAACACAACAAAAATGCATACTGCTTGACGATTTTGTTTTCCATCACCTTTCCGACGAGTTTGATAACATTGACTTTTCGGAGTTTAATGTGCAGAGTGCTCGAGAACTAATTCCAAACTTAATTTTTGCCATGAGCCTCACGTCTCTTTTGTTACATGGTGGCAATGTTTCATCTTTTAGAATAGACAACAAAGAGTTGATAACGAAGGGTAATACAAAAATTGTTATCGATGAAAAGCTTGAAATTTTTGATGGCGAACCGACAGGTATGAATCAGATTTTTGATGATTTTTATTGGAGGGCTGGTAAACCTCATGACACTATGATCATTGAATCAGAAGAGGACTTTTGTAAAAGAATCTTTTTTTACGAGACAAGAAGAAGCAATGTGTCCAAGATAGTCAAAGACTTCACTGTTATCTCGAGAATGTCCGATGATGAGTTACTAGATCCATCGTATGGCAATGGAATTGTTAGAATAAAAACTCAAAGAATGTTTAAGAAAAATGACATAAAAGGTGAGTTTTCATGGCAACGTGGAGATAAGAGATACTATAAAAAAGTTAAATTTGATTTTGAAAAGAGATTCGTACTACCAGAGCTGAACCAGAAGATGACTTTTGAGCAAGCATGGAATCTCGAGCAAAAAAAGGAGAAGCCGTGGACAATGTGGAAGAAACTCATGTCGAAAGAAAAAACTTGGTTGGATTGATACCAGTAGCTGGACACGAAGACTATGATTTCAATCAACCGTGGCCTGATTGCTTGATGCCCATAGCAAGCGGATACAGCCTCATAGAGGCGTCTGTCGTGGAGTGTGCATGGGCAGGTTGCAAATCTATTTGGATCGTTGCAAACGATGATCTAGCCCCTATAATCAGGAAGAAAATAGGCGACTGGGCATGGGATCCTGTTTGGAACAATAGAAATCTATCACCTAATGCTTACGAATCTCGCAGAAGAATACCTATTTTCTACGTACCTGTTCCTCTGAAGCATAGAGATAAAATAGACTGCCTGTCATGGTCTGTCATACACGGTGCACTGACTGCTTTCAAGCTTACAAGTAATTTGACTAAGTGGGCAACACCCTCAAAATATTATGTGTCGTTCCCTCAGTCCTATTTTGACCCAACGTTGTTGAGAGGACACAGGAAAAGCATCGTAAGTGAAAAGAATTTCTTTGTTTCCTCGCACGGAATGAATGTCAAAGATGGGTACTTTACATCATTCACTTTTGATAAAAATGATTGGCTTGAGTTCCGTCGTGTAATAAGAACAGGAACAGGGATTAGAGTTCCAGGTACGACACCAGAGCAAAACATTAATCTAAATCCCTCCGATAGATGGTCTGCTCGCTGGTTTGGAGTTGACAAGGTATTTTCTCCCTTGAATCTAGATGACGCTTATGAATTAAAAATAGATAACTTTTTCAACATAAGGTCGTGGGAAGAGTATACCACATTTATTTCTAGTTCTAGGAGAATGACAATTCAAAGACCGACGAAATCCATACTGACTGGGACTACTTATAATAAAGTAGCAGAGGATAATGATGAAGTCTAGGTTGCAATTCTTAAAACACTTAAATAACTTTCGCAGCAAAAAGTTTGAATTACAAATCGTTAGAGAAACTTTGAAAGATGTTCATTTAGAGTTTGACATTTACCACAGGAAATGGTGCGCAGAAAATAATGTCGACCTCCACAAATTAAACGAAAAAAACTCTAGAAAAGTTGACATGATGTTCATTGATAATCAAACTACCAAATTAAGAAAATCTGTAATCGAAGAAGAGAAGAGAGACAAGATCCATGATTTCAAAAAAATCTACAGACAAGTCGCCAGAAAGTTGCACCCCGACTTACTTAAGGACGGTGACCCGAGAAAGTACGAATACACAGAATCGTTTAAAAAAGCAACTTTAGCGAAAGAAGAAGGGAAGTGGGGAGACTTGTTTGACATCGTAGACAAGCACAACATTTTCATTGGAGAATATAGTGAGGCTATCGACTGCTTGTTGTTGGAAATCAAAAGGGTCGATGAGGAAATTAAAAAAGAAAAATCTTCATACTCTTGGGCCTTCCATGAAGCCCAAACAAAAGAACAAAAAGATAATGTTATAAAAAGATTTTTAAGGCAACTGTTTGGCTTAAACCTATAATTCTTATTCATTTGTTACTATTTATGTCAGAAGGAGACTTTGACATGAAAATTTCGAATGAAGAATTACGCAAAATCATCAAAGAAGAGGTTGATGCCGTCATTGATGAGAAAAAAGGCAAGAAGCGAAAAGCCGCCAAAAAGAAGAGACGCAAGAAGAAAAAGAAGGCAAAAGCTAAGAAGAAAGACGCTTGTTATCACAAGGTAAAGTCTCGCTATGACGTCTGGCCTTCCGCTTATGCTTCCGGTGCGCTTGTCAAATGTCGCAAGGTTGGTGCTGCCAACTGGGGCAACAAGTCAAAGAAAAACGAGTCACTAAACGAAGAGTTTTCTAAGCACGACATGTTTGACCCTAAGACTGGCAAGAAGCATGTTGCCAATGTCAAAAAAGACCATACAGACATGGCGAAGAAAGGCTTTGTTCATGTTGACCCAAAGAAGATTGAAAAGATTCTTCGCGACGAAGGTGGCGCTGCCGGTATGGATCCATTTTTGAAAGAGTTTGGAGAAGAAATGAAAGACGAGATCGTAAAAGCTCTAGATGGAATGCCAAACGTAGGTCAACATAAGGATGGTGACTACATCTTATCAGATAAAAAAACGATTAAGATAGTCAAAGAGGTCAAAAACTGCGGATGTGGCATGAACCCTTGCAAAACTTACGGAAGATAATGGTATGGAACTAACCCGAGAGGAATTGAGTCGAATTATTCTAGAAGAGATCCATAATGTCAAACTAGAGAGTGCCATTAAAGAAATAACAAGGCGAAAGTTTTGTCAAATGATGGCAGCCACAGGCGGAGCACTGGCTACTGGATGTGGTTCTGATTATAATTTATTACATTCTTTGGGTCAAAACGAAGAAGGCATGCCGGCACCAGAATGCATTCAAAATCCTCAGTTTATTCCTTCACTGGACGATCCAGACGCATGGACAGAAGAACCGGTTAAGCTCTATGAATTCATGTCGCAACCGGTTTTTGGAAGTGATTCAATCTTTGTCGAAGATGACAGTGAGATACTCAAGATTATAATAATGAATGTGCCAATCACAGCTGACATTTGGAACATAAGGCACACCATTGGGTCTAAAAATAAAGTTTTCTCTGATGAACAACTCTTAGGTTTGTACACTGAAGGAGCACAGGTTCCGGGACAAGAGTGGGTTGAAGGTGAAATGTTTGGTTTACTAACAGTCACTATTCAATTTCGAATTTACACCAACGAAGATGGAGAAGAATTTATAGCCGGCTATAGCGACGGTGGTCGATTAAGCACAATTCCTCAGCGAAGAGGAAACTGTCTAGAAGAATATGAAGAATGGTTGGGGCCTCGAAACCAACAGGCGGCCATGGTGGATGAGATTGTCAAAGAAGAACTCGAAGTTGTTCTACAAGAAAGATGCCAGAAAGGATACAAGACTCACAAGAAGAGAAAGACCAAGAAGATGTTTGGTCGAACCTATCGTAATTGTGTGAAAGCAGAAGAGGGCTTGGAAACACAGCAAAAGAAAGTCGTCGAAGGAGACCCAAAGAAGGGCACCGGCAAGAAGCCAAAGGACTCTGGTCGTAGACTTTACACCGACGAAGATCCAACTGACACGGTATCCGTCAAGTTCTCATCAGTTCAAGACGTTAAAGACACTCTTTCAAAGGCTAGTTTTAAATCCAAGTCACACAAGCGCCAATCACAGATTATCAACCTCATACATCAGAGATCCAGAGCAGCATACAAAAACGCCAAAGATCCAAAAGCCAAAGCAAGACTCAAGAAAGCGTACGAGTATGCTGAGAAACGAAAAGAAGCCTCTAAAAGAAAGACGGCTGCGATGAACAAAAAGAAGAAATAAAAGACTATTTAGTTCCAAGATAGGATTACTGAAATGGAAATTACCAGAGAACAACTAGAGCAAATCATCAAAGAAGAGCTGTCTGCGGTCCTTGACGAGAAGAAGAGGAAGAAACGCAAGAAAAAGAAGAAAAAGAAAGGCGGCAAGCGAGATGGTAAATCTGCAAAGAGTAAAGGTTATAGCTTGAGAGATTGGTTTAAAGGTGGCGGCTGGGTACAAACCGGTGGCAAGTATGACGGAAAGCCATGCGCGAAACAACCTGGTCAAAAGACCAAGCCATACTGTAGAGATGCCGATGATAGGGCGAAGTTAAGCAAAAAAGAGAGAGATAAAAGAGCTGCCAAAAAGAGAAAGAAGGATCCGAACCCTAATAGAAAAGGTAAGGCTAAAAATGTGCGACAAAAGGATGGAAGAAAAAAGAAATGAAATTATCAGAAGAAAAATTAAAAAAAATAATTATAGAGACTTTGGACGAAGGTATTCTGCAACAGATGGAAGCAGAGAAGATTCTTCGCGACGAATTTTTCCGCGTTAAGAAGCTCAGATCGCAAGGTAAGGCCACGGAAGAGGAACTGGTGAAGGCATACGAGGACATGAAAAACCTCGATAAATCTCAGTTCTATACTCCCGAAGAACTGGCAAGCTTTGAAGCCGAGAGAACCCAAAGAGACATCGACGACCAAGATAGACGTGATGCCGAAGATGCAGCAGAACGAGCAAAACAAGATCGACTAACGCAAGATCGAATGTCTGCCCTAGGAATGAAGCCTGGTTATGCAGACCGAGGCATTAGCATGGGACCAGATGATCCCGGCGATGTTGACGATCTATACCCAGACTTGAGAGAAGGTTTGATGTACGAAGGTGACGAATCAATTCTTGAAATGTTTGAAGATGCGACCCTTGAAGAGGGCGGCTATGCCTGCGGTGCATGCCTGTTTGAGACACTACAAGAAGCATCTTGCGGATGCCCTGATCTTATGGGCGAAGCCGTGTATCAAGGCAAAACCGTTCAACTAAACAAGCCAACTCGTGGTGACGTAAAGAAGTTCAAAGTATATGTTAACTCAGGTAAGAAAGATAAGAAGGGTCGAGTCAAAGCAAAGAAGATTAACTTTGGCGACAAAAAAATGAAAATCAAAAAGTCAAACCCTAAACGAAGAAAATCATTCAGAGCACGACACAAGTGTCACACAGCAAAAGATAAGAAGACGGCAAGATATTGGTCTTGCAAGAAATGGTAGGAGGACAACCATGGCTACACTAACAAAAGATGACGTATGGAAAGTGATTCAGATGGGACTTGGGATGCTTGTAATCCCTCTTGCCGGATGGGTATGGAACATGAACGTAGAAGTTGCTGAACTGAGAAATGATCTTGGAGATGCAGAGGAGGTTATCGAAACCTTAGAAAAAAAGCTCCAAGGCTCGGACGACAACGCAAGACAAATAATTGGAATCGAAAAGGACATCGAGTACATGAAAGGGTCTCTAGGTCGGATCGAGCAAATGGTAACGAGATAGATAAAGATATGGTTTTATTATTAGCATCACTCACATTCGCAGCACCAGAGTGCGACGACCTTAAAAGGGACATGATCGCCTTGGAGCTTTTTTTGAAAGACAAGGAGGACCACAAAACCCATTGTCCAAAATTAAAGTGGGTTCAACCCGACATCAAAGTTTATAAGGAAACTTTGAAATCTCAACTTCCAAAGGAGTGCGACACCAATGATTAGAATTAGAATAGTCAAGGCAATTAAAAAAGCAATAGAGATGGTTTGCCCACCAGCGGCAAAAGACTTGAAGCTCAATACTAAAAATCGTAACGCTTCGATTAAAGCTGAGCACATTCAATACGGCCCTCTCAATGTTGATGAGCCCGGTGATTACTGGAAAGACATAGCAGATTTCTGGAATACAACTGAGAAAGCTGCCAAAAAATCAAATTGTAGCAATTGTGTTGCTTTTGACATAAGTCCCAGAATGGATGCGTGTATGCCCGGCGTAACTTCTGATGATGATGGTCGCCTAGGCTATTGTTGGATGCATCATTTTAAATGCCACAGCGCAAGATCATGTAGAACGTGGGCAAAAGGTGGGCCAATCAAAGAAGACAAAACGTCCTATGAGTGGCAGGAGAGAGGAGAAGAAGGATAGATAGGTGACAACAGTCGATTTAATGTTCAAGACAATCTACTGGAAAGCAATGTTCTTTGGGATTATAATTCCCACCATTGCTTTTTGTTGTTTTTATTATCTCTCATACCAACAACAAAAAAAATTTTTAGAAAAGATAGAAAAACTACTTGACAAGTAATTGTAAATCGGTTATATTATAAATACACCGGAGGACATTATGACAAATTACAATTTAGGGTACGCATGTATCAACACTGAACTATCATCGCGCAAAGTAAAAGTATCAACCAATCGCACAATGCGTAAGAAAACATTTCAAGAGAAAGGTCTCGACTATGTGTCGGAGATCATCCTTGCAAACTGCACAGACTTGCTGACCATTCTCGAGTGGAATGCGAAGCACGACATTCACTTCTTCAGAATGTCTTCGGAAATCTTTCCGTGGGCTTCCGAATACGATCTTGAAGATCTCAAGGACTTTGATGCAATCGAAGAAGCCTTGTACGAAGCCGGACTCTATGCGAACGAACATGACATTCGTCTAACGTGCCATCCCGGCCCATTTAACAAACTATGTTCTCCCAATGAGCAGGTTGTCCAGAACACCATCAAAGACCTTGAAGTCAACGGTAAGATGATGGATCTTTTGTGCCAACCTCGCTCACCTTGGGCGAAAATTAACATTCATGTAGGAGCAGCATACAATGATAAACCTATGGCCCTTGCTAATTTTTGCAAGAATTTCCAAAGACTATCAGACGCAGTCAAAACGCGACTGACGGTCGAGAACGATGACAAGGAGTCTTTGTACTCAACACAAGAACTATACGATGGTGTGTTCAAAGTCATCGGCATTCCAATTGTCCATGACTATCACCATCACCATCTGTGCACTGGCGGACTAACACAGCAGGAAGCAGTCGAACTCGCACTCAAAACATGGGGTGACGTTGTCCCTGTTGTCCATTACAGCCAGTCACGAGCCATCGAGCATGATAACCCTAAGATCCGTCCACAAGCCCACAGTGACTCGTATTGGACGCCTATCGACACGTTTGGCCACCGCATGGATATCATGCTAGAATGTAAACACAAAGAGGTGGGACTATTTAAGATGAGGGAGCTAATGGCGCCCGGTTGCATCGCAGCTAAGTAAGGAGATGGACATGTCAGAATTCTGCGAAGTTTGCGAGTGCGACCCTTGTGATTGTTATGATGGCTGGGAACCGGAGGTGTGCACCATGAGACATGTATACATTTATGATCAACAAAAAGAATTTTATTATGTACCTCGCGCTCCTTCACTATGCGAAGCAAGAACAAGAGCTTCAATATTCATGAAACATTTGGGAGTAGAGCCTTTAATTGTTAACCCTCAAACATGGGAGCTTCTTTGTTTAGAATTTAAAACTAAGTTCTTGGAGGAGTAATGTTTGAAGTTGGAGATCTTGTGAGGTTTAAGCCAAGTGGCATTGTAAGATCTCGATATAATCCACTAAAAAAATTTGGTATAATAATAAAAATAGAGAGAGACATGTTTCATTCGTATGATGGTAAGAGGGACGACATGGTAGAAGTCATGTGGTTCCCATGGCAAAGAACAGAAAGAGTGATGGAATTTTATCTCGAACCTGCTAATGGTGTAGAATGATTGGAGAGCTCGTAAAATGCAAATGGCTTGAAGAAAGCGTCTGCTTTGTCATGGAAAGAGAAGTCAGGACAATGGGCATTTTGATACATTATTCAATCTATCTTGTTCATGACTTTACAACAGGCGAAAAATATTGGGTTGATGAAGAAGACTTGGAAAAACTTTAAATTTCTACTTGACAAATCTTCTTGACTGTGTTATATTGTAAACACAAACAAACAGTTTAGTATAGAATATTGAACACTAAGTGAATCACGGAGGACAAATGACTAACTTAAGAAAAGAACAATTTGTAAACTTGCACGGACACTCGTGCTTTTCATTATTTGATGGGTTTGGATTCCCACAAGAACACATGGACTTTGCCTATGAGAATGGATCTCGTGCACTTGCACTCACAGACCATGGCTCTATGAATGGTTTGTCCTATCAACTGCTTCGAGCAAAAGAGATGAAGGCTGAAGGTAAAGACTTCAAGCCCATTTTTGGTGTTGAAGCATACTACATTGATTCACTGGAAGAGTGGCAGAGTCTTCGCAACGAGATCGCTGCAGATAAAAAGCGGGCGAAAGAAGTTGACGGTGGTGACTCTGCCATGGTTGTCGAAGATGAGCAACGTAATGATAAGCGAGCCTTATCTCGCAAGCGTCACATCGTTCTGTTGGCACAAAACCAGAAAGGTCTCGAGAACATCTATGAGATGGTCTCAAAGTCTTACTCGGGTGATTATTTCTATCGCAAACCACGTATCGATTGGGAGCTTCTCAAGAAGCATCAGGAAGGCGTCATTGTGGCAACAGCGTGTCTTGGGGGTATTGCCGCTGGTTCTATGTGGAAGAAGCAAGAAGAGGGCGAGGATGCTATCGTGGAGGACATGATCGCTAACCTTACTAAGTTTCATGATACCTTTGGAGACAGATTCTATGCTGAACTACAATGGAATAATATTCCGGAACAACATCTGTTAAATCGCTGCCTAATTAAAGTAGCGAAGCAACTTGGTATTCGCCTGATCTCCACTTGTGACTCTCACTATCCACGCCCTGATGCATGGAAAGATAGAGAAGTATACAAGCGACTTGGTTGGCTTGGCAAGATGCCTGCGTGGATGGACGATAACATCCCAGAATCAGTGGAAGAAATAGGCTATGAACTTTATCCGAAAAATGCTCAAGAAATGTGGGAATCATATCTTAGATATTCAGATGATCTCAATCTTACTTACGACGATGATTTGGTTATTGAGTCAATCACAAACACGGCCTACATCGCTTTTGAGCAAATTGAAGATTTTCTCCCTGACACTTCTGTTCAGCTTCCTTCTTTCGTCGTACCGTCTGGTGTCAATCCTGACAACCACCTCAAAGAAATTGCAGAAGAAGCTCTACGGGTTTATCTCCGAGGTACAGACAAGACTACAAAGCGACACTATCGCAAAAGATTAGAGGAGGAACTCGATGTTATCGCGTCTCAAAAATTTAGTGAATACTTCTTGGCGACCAAAGCAATTACTGATTTCTCATGGAATTATACTTTTGTTGGTCCTGCTCGTGGTAGTGCAGCAGGTTCGCTCTTGGCTTTCCTTTTAAAGATTACGCAGATCGATCCAATGAAGTGGGGGCTACCTTTTGAACGCTTCCTGACTCGTGGATCCGATGGCTTTCCTGACATTGACATTGACTTTGGAGACAACTCTCTCATCAAAGACAAGATGGTTGAGGAGTGGGGTGAAGACTCTGTTGCATTCATTTCGAACTACAACACTCTACAGTTATCATCTCTCATTAAAGACATCTCGAAGCGCGAAGGCATTGATTTCACCGAAGTCAATAAAGTAACAAAAGCAATGTTCCTTGAGGCAACTCCTCGAGCAAAGAAAAAGCATGGCATCAAGGCTGGTGTATACACGCCGACTTTTGCTGAAGTTTGTGAGTTTTCTGAGACTCTTCAAGATTTCTTTCACAGATTCCCGGAAGTTAAAGAGCAAGTCTTTGGACTGATTGGTCAACCTCGATCAATCGGTCGTCATGCCGCCGGTGCCATCATTGGCGATTATCTCCCAAGCAAAATGCCACTGATCACATCGAAAGGCATCAGGCAAACTCCATGGTCTGAAGGTATGAATGTTCGTCATCTAGAACCACTGGGTTTCATCAAGTTTGACATCCTTGGCCTTGAAACTCTCAAGACATTTGAGGATGCAATCATGAGAATTTTGAGAAATGAAGGTGTGCGCAATCCAACGTTCGAACAATGTAAAGAGTGGTACATGCAGAATCTACACCCATCAGTATTAAATCTTGAAGACCCTGCTGTTTATGAAGAAGTATTTCATCAAGGCAAGTATGCCGGTATCTTTCAGTTCATGAATACTGGCATGCAACGACTCGGTCGCAACGCAAGAGTATCTTCGGTGGAAGAGATAGCAACCGTATCAGCAATCTATCGACCGGGTCCTTTGTCTGCGAACGTAGATAAGATGTATGTTTCTGCAAAAGAAGGAATCCAAGATGTTGATTATGATCATCCTTTGATTGAGGACATCCTAGGTAAGACATACGGACTTATTGTGTTTCAAGAAGACATCATGAACTTGGTGAATGTTCTTGGGGATAAGATCACAATGTCCGATGCTAACGTATTGCGTAAGCTCTTGACAAAGAAAGGTTTGTCCGAGACCAAGATGCGTAAGAAGAAAGATCTATACGAACGTTTTATTAATGGTTGCGAGAAGAAAGGTATGTCGTTCGCATCTGCCAAAGTATTGTGGGGTAAGATGGAATATTTCTCTGGCTATGGTTTCTCAAAGAATCATGCTATCCCGTATTCAATCATCTCGTATCAATGTGCTTGGCTGCAGACTTACTATCAAGACGAATGGATCTCTGCCTTTCTAGATCATGAACCAGACTCTCGTAAAGAGGCTGCCATTAACATCGCTCGCTCTTTCGGATACAAAGTCGCTCCACTTGACATCAACACTTCTGGTACTCAATGGGAAGTCCGTGATGGATGCTTGGTTCCTCCTCTGACTACAATCAAGGGACTAGGGCAAGCAGCTATTGACGAGGTGCTCCTCAAGCGCCCATTTTTGTCCGTAGAGGACCTTTTGTTCGACAAAGGTGTCGTGGCTCGGAAAGTAAACAAAAAGTCCTTAGATGCCATGTGTCGAGCCGGAGCGATGCAATCTCTACAGGATGAGAGGTTCTTCGGCGATAAACACTTCTGGTCAGCCATTGTTGTAGATAAACCGAAGAACAAGAAAAAACTTGGAGAGAACATTGAAAAGTACAAAGACGAAGGGACTTTTTCGAAAGGAGAGCGTATCAACCACTTGCAAGCATTGACTGGAATCTATCCTATCAACATGGTTGTGCCCGTGAAAGCATACAAGTTCTTTGACATGCAAGGTATCAAGCCAATCTCAGAGTATGATCCTGAACTTGGCAAGTGTTGGTGTATCCCCACAAGCGTCACAACTCGAAAGACCAAAGGGGGAAAGCCATACTATCAAGTAACTGTTATTGACTCAAACATGAAAACACAGCGCATTAATTGTTGGGGTATTGATACTCAAAGAGACTTTGTGTATACACACAAACTCTATGTTCTTGAGTGGCCACAGTTCAACGCGACTTGGGGATTCTCAACTCGCGGCGGCCTGTCAAGAAACTGGAAGCTTCTGGGGTAAACATGCCATTACAAATTGATGTTACAATTGTTTGGTCTGACGATGGTAGACAAATGTCTTTCTATAGTATCTATCAGTCTGAGATTCATGAAATTTTCATGAACTACTATTGCGATCAAATTTTGTTGTTTACTTTTATTGATCTCGAGATACTCAAAGAGTGGCTATGGGATGTGTTCCGCAGAGAACCATCCAAAATTGTCGTGGAGCAAATAATTTATTAAACTACTTGACAAACACATTGTAATGTGTTATAATACAGTATAATCAACGGAGGACAAATGATTATCACAAATACAAATTTAAACATTGACGCACAACTTGTCAAGCTTCAACCTAAAACAAACAAGGCGTGGCTTGGATCAAAAAACGAATCTTATAAAAAATTGACAAATCAGAAGAAAGGAAAGTTTGGGGTTGTTTTGATCCAAGAGTTGCTTCAAAATAATGGCTATCAAGCCGAAATGATAAATGATGAAGGTGACCTAAAGTATCGCGAGTCAGACAGTGACGAATGGACAAAGGTCGAAGTGAAAACTGCTGGTGTCAACATGGATGGCAAATGGAATGCTTGGTTTAATCAAATCAGACCAAATCAAGAGTCGTGGCGAGAAGTCTGGCTAGTATCTGTTTTTCCAAATCACATAAGAATCTACAAAAAATCTAGAGAGGATTTTGTTGACAACATTTCTATCATGGAAAGTACAAGAAAGTGCTTGACTCACTATGGCACTGATGACTTAGCGGGTGCAAACCTGACCGACGAAAATGAATCAGAATGGAACTGCATCTACAATAATCAACAGGGAGATTTATTATGAATAATGTCAAAGCTGGGCACAAGAACAAACAATCTTATGCAAACACTAGAACTTCGGGAGACGAACAGTATTATACTGATCCGGATGTTGTTGATCTGTGTCTTGCAGAAGTACAGAAGCACATCGATCTAGAAGGAAAGATGATCCTTGAACCTTGTGGTGGCACCGGAGAGTTTATCGAAGGATTTTTTCGAATAGGTATACCCGAGAGCAACATTGAATCATACGACATTGACCCCAAACATAAAATGGTGCAGTTGGGCGACTACTTGAAGACTGAATTCGAACACAAAAATTACATCTCAATTACGAACCCTCCATTTGGTAGAGCATCACAGTTAGCGAAAGAATTCTTTAAGCATGCTGCAGAGCATTCAGATTACATTTGCTATCTGATTCCAAGATCTTGGAGGAAGTGGTCGACACAAAACTCTCTTCATGAAAACTTTCACTTGATTGCAGACATCGACATGCCAAAGAACTGTTTTTATTTGCCAGACGGCGAAAGAAACGAAAAGGATGTTTTAAACACAGTCTTCCAAATCTGGGAGAAAAGAAAAACAAAGAGAAAGAAGATCAAGATACCTAATCACAAACTTGTTAAGAAAGTTCAACCTTCCAAGAAAGAAGTCGCAGTCTATAGAAAAACAAAAGACAGAGTCCTCTACGAGGTTGTCGACAACAAGATCCAAGAAGTCAAGGAACAGTATTACACCAAAGACATCCAGAAAAGACCTGACAAGATCAAAGGAGCAAACTTTGAAATTATTGTCTTTGGTCACTCATGTGGAAAATGCAAAGACCTAGATCCAAACGAAAGGTACGAAGCGAAGACGACGACAATGTATCTAAACATTGACAGAGAAGATGTGAAAGACTTTCTAAGAAACCATGACTTTTCTGGATACTACAAGAACGTTGCATACGTTGAGGCTCTATCCATGGAAGAGATTAATTACGAACTTAACAAACACTTTGGCTTAAAAAACTTTGTCTTTTAACTTGACAAATTAAACAAAACATGTTATAATATAACTATACTCAAAACAACGGAGGGATTATGAGTTTTGAATTCGTATCAGGCATAAATGCCACAACACCAATCGCAATCGTCGAGAAAGCTGACGATGCAAAAACAAAAGAAGAGCACATGGCTGATTACCTTGATAGTATGAAAGCACTCGAGGATGCCATGGAGCCTTTCAAAGAACAAAAGCGAGACCTAAAAGCAAACTATGTTGAGAACGGCTGGCTTACAAAACAAGAGATCTCGCTAGCTGTCAAGGCTTATCGCTTAGCAAAAGATGATACAGACATGTCAGCGTTGATTGACATGGTCGAAGCACTAAAAGAAAAGGGAGTATAAAATGAGATTTATAAACATACAAACTAAATGGGGAGAGCCCGTTGCAATTAATGTAAACAACATAGCTAGCATTAGGATGGGGAACGATTCTGTCTTAATTTATACCGGCGGCGACAAGCCAATTGTGACACAATTCACCGACATTGAACATGCTGTTGATTACGTTCAAAGGGCACCCTCTGTGTCCTTAGGAGATGCGGCATGACAGCAATGGAAATAAGTAACGAACAAACCGAAGAAACTGCTAGATTAACAATAGCAGATTTAGGCGTTGCCGCTTGGGCATGCTCTGAATTGTTTAATTACATGTTGGAAGGCTATGAACAAGAAGAGTACGGAGACCTTAGCAAAGAACAGATCGAAGAAGCAATGAACAAACTTAGAGCAACATTTGTAAAATTGGATGCTCTTGCCACGACCCTCTCCAAGGAGAATGAGAATGAAAGCAGCGCTGCAGAATAAACTGTTCGAGAAGTATCCGAAAATTTTTGTACAAAAAGATTTGGACATGACCCAGACTTCAATGTGTTGGGGTATTGCCTGTGGCGATGGATGGTTTAACATTCTCGACACTCTTTGTGCCCAAATCCAGTCCCATGTAGACTCACCAAGAGAGAATTTAATACGATTTCAAAGATTCCTAGAAGAATCAAGAGCCAAAAACGAAATAGATAACATTACATATTGGGAAAGGCAAGTTCAAAAAACAAAAGAAAAAATCAAACGAAGACCGCAAATCGAAGCAGTACAAGTAAAAGAAAAATACGGAACTCTTCGATTTTATGTAAATCGCCATGATGATGTTGTGGATGCTATAATTGATTTTGCAGAAGAAATGTCCGGATGTACATGTGATAAATGTGGATCACCAGCCTCCACATCGAATAAAGGCTGGCAAGAAACAAAATGCGGAAGATGCAAAGGAGAAATATAATGAACGTGAAAATTAAAAGACTACATGCGGACGCGATTATTCCAAAATACGCAAAGAGTGGAGACGCCGGACTGGACCTTACTGCGGTTGAAGTTGTTGCCGACAACGGCACACTTACTTACAAGACTGGTTTGGCAATTGAGATTCCACCATGGCACGTTGGGCTTTTGTTTCCAAGATCGTCAGTATACAAAACCGGGCAAAGGTTGACAAATTGTGTTGGCGTTATCGATTCAGGCTATCGCGGCGAGATAATGCTTAAGTATACCTTATCGCCTTATCAAAAAGAATATGAGATTGGAGATAGAGTTGGGCAACTAATTATCATGCCCCACCCTAAAATTCATTTTGTTGAAGTTGAAGATCTTACTCCAACAGAACGTGGATCCGGAGGGTATGGATCAACAGGAAGGTAAAATGTCGAAAAAAAATCTCGAGAACGCAAAACGCGTTTATGTATACATGAACGATCAACAACATGTTCAATTAAAAGTAAGACTTGATTATTTGAAGATTTCAATGTCAGAGTTTGTAAGGGCCTGTGCGAATGGTTTGCTCGAAGGGCATCCAACGATGGAGCAATTCATGGATCATTACCGCGAAACATCTGATAAGTTTTCGAAAAAGGATGTTAAAACAGCAAAAAAAGATCGAGAAGAATCCGATAAAACCATGGAAGATCTTGGTATTGACTTTGACGACATTCAAAACATTTTCGACATCATTGAAGAAGACCATCCAGAAATTTAAATTTCATGGGCTCTTTTATGAATTAAGAGCCTATTTAAAAGGTAAAAAACGTTTTTTATTAAGGAGATCAAAACTATGGCTAAAAAACTTTTAAACGAGGCCGCTGTTCGCCGATTCCAATCTCTTGCGAACATCAGTCCGATCAATGAAATGTCCTACAAGGAAGAAAAAGAAGAAGATAAGATGGAAGAAGGCCTCTACGAAACTGAAGAGGACGAAATGAAAGAGTACATGAGCGAGCAAGAAGGTGAAGAAGAAATGCCTCCTGAGTCTGACATGGAAGACATGGAAGGCGACATGGGCGAAGGCATGCAACTCACAGAAGAAGAAGCCGAGGTTCTCATTGAACTTGGTAAAAGACTTGAAGCTGAAATGGGCGGAATGGCTGACGAAGAAGGTGAAATGCCACCAGAAGAAGGCGGAATGCCCGAAGAAGGCGGTGAAGTTCTAGACGAAGAAGACATTATGGAAGCTCTTGCTGGAATCTCTTATGTTCCTTCAAACACCGAGATTGTTGAAGAGGTTGCAACTCGCGTTGCTCGTCGATTAAAAGAAGCAAAACTGCACGAAGCAAAATTGAATCGTGCTTTGGGTCGAAGAAGATAATAAATTTTCTTGACAATTGATGCAAATCATGTTATATTAATGGAGAGGCTTAGTCCTCTCCTTTTTTATTAGAACACGGGAGAAAGTATGTTCAGACTTGGAAAAGATAAAAAGAAAACAAAAAAAAGCAAAGAAGAGGAAGTATGCGAATCAGAAGAAGAATCAAAACAAATGTCCTTGGCGGACCTCTTAGGAGGCGGTGCCGGCGCTGGAGGGCCAGAAGAACGCTCCATCATGTTCGTAGGTGATGTTAACGAAGAAAAGACGGCAGACTTAATCTCTGCTCTTTTGGTGCTAGCTCAAACAAAAGAAGAAGATGAAGAAAAAGCTGAAGACATTAAGTTGTACATCAATACCTATGGTGGATCAGCAGATGAAATGTTTGCCATCTATGATGTAATGAATTTCTGCAAGCAACATTGCGACATTCAAACAATCGGTCTCGGCAAAGTTATGTCTGCCGGAACGCTTTTGCTCTCAGCCGGTACAAAGGGTAAGAGATTTTTAGGAAAACACTCGCGAGTAATGCTTCATGCGGTTAATGGAGGTCACGTTGGAGAGCTTCACAATCTGCAAAACGAGATGGAACAAATGGCCGGCTTACAAGAATCATACATTCAGGCTATGTCTGACGAAACTTCAATGACAAAAAGACAAATACAGACACTAATTAACAGGAAAGTTAACGTCTATTTGTCTTCAGAAGAAGCAATAGAGAAGGGCCTAGCAGACGAGGTTTGGAATGGATAAAGATTTTTATAATGAAAACTCAGCGATGAGGCTGGGCTGGGAACCGCACTGGTTTGGCTGTGAGGAATTTGATGATGACCTCGCTGAAGCAATTATGAAATATCAAAAGAAAAACGGAATGGGTGCCGACGGACTTTGTGGTCCGGGCACTTTCCGTGTAATCTACAATGAAAGAATGGCTGACTTGGAAGACTTTCGTCCAACAGATGCAACACCGGGTCAAAAGTTTATTATCTCTAACGGAGATTACTTTGAGATCGACTGGCCTAAGGTCAAGTTGTTCTTTGAAGGAGACGGATTGAAACTCTCGAAAGGCTTTAGAAAGCATACCGGAGAGCGGAACCCGTCTTTTTTTGTTTGTCATTGGGATGTATGTTTGTCCTCGAAGTCATGTCACAAGGTTCTTCAAAAGCGAGGAATCTCTGTGCACTTTGCAATTGACAACGACGGAACGATCTATCAATTCATGGACATGAACGATATTGCATGGCATGCCGGCGGTAAAATGTGGAACGATAAGTCTGTTGGAGTTGAGATTGCCAACGCTTACTACCCAAAGTACCAGAACTGGTACACAAAGAACGGATTAGATGAACGACCGATTGTTGACGATGCTGTTGTTCATGGTAAAACTCTTGATCCATTTACGGGATTCTACCCTGTACAGATCGAAGCCTTGAAGGCCCTCATGAAAGCCGTCCATAAAGCCACGGGAATACCTCTTAAAGCTCCCTTGGGTCGTTCGGGGGATACAAACACTACCGTAAGCAAAAAATGCGCTGATGGCAAATTTGAAGGCTTTATAAGCCACTATCATTTAAAGAAAGGAAAGATCGATTGTGCCGGTCTTGATTTAAAAGCAATTTTGGAGAGCATTGAAAATGACTAAGAAAGTTAAAAAAGAAGATTTAAAGAAGTTGATTGAAAATGCGTTAAAACCTTCGGCATTGGACTTCTTCAGAGGTACCGAAGACGCCCCGGAAACAAAAGCAGTGACCACATCATCGTTTATGAACGGTATGAATCTCATAGCAGGCCAAGCAAAAGAAATTGATGAGATTGATGTAAACGATCTACAGGAACTCATCAAAGATCCGGAAAGAGTCTCAGCTGATGTGCAGCATGCTTTGATTTATTTTACTAAATTGGGTCAAATGTCTCCAGCCAACTTGAAAAAAGTGAAAGACAAAGCCGAAAGGAATAGCAAAGGGGGCAGAGGCATCTCCAATGCAAAAAAAGATCACGCAAAAGTTACATACATTTTCCTAAACTCCAAAGGAGCAGAGAAAAAAATCAAAGAGTTAGGAAGAAAGGCTCGAGAGGTCTTGAAGAACTTTGAAGAATTTAGAAAAGAGGGAACAAAAGGAATTCAATCCGTTTCTTCTCCAGATTTAGATCCATCAAGAATTGAACTGGGAGATCTCCCAGAAGATTACGTCCAAATTATAAAAAGTTTCTTGGGTGCAGAGACCGACATAGTCTCAAGACTTGAAAAGATCTCTGAAGTCTCTGATAAATATTTTGCAAAAGACTCCGGAGAGTTACCAGAAGGGCAATCAATAAGCCAGACTCTGACTGAAATAATGATTCTAGATTTGTTTAATCACGTTGTCAAAGAACTTGATGCCGGCAGTGGAGCATACTTTTTTGAAGCTATTTTGGCTTTACTATCTGGTGGGCAATCTACCGGCAAGAAGTTGACGGATGCTGGAAAAGCTGGCGCCTATGACTTCATAGATGTGGATAACAATTATGGATCTGCAAAGTATTTTACAACAGCAAACGCAGAACTAAAGCAAGCAATCTCAGGATTTAAGGCTTTGGCAGCAGAGAATGCAAACCAAGAGGTCAGGGTGCGATATGTAATTGCTTTGAAAAAACAAGACGAAGAGCAACGCGACAACAAGCTAAGGGGATCTTCAGATCCAAGAAAGATAATTGCGTTACAAATCTACACTCCATTGGTTACATATGACCCAGGCAATGATACTTTTAAAATAGATGGCGTAGAATGGGAAGGGACTAAGCCACTCCACCGGTCCGACAGCGATATCTACCTTCACAACTGGATTCAAGCCAACACCCCATCGACATTTTTGAGACTAGCGAGAATACGAACGGAAACGTTCAGAGCAGGTGTTACAAATAAAATAAACAACGAAAAACAATCTATGGTCAGTGCCTTTGATGCTTTCAAAAAGTATTTTGAATTTTTGACATCCGCCGAGGAGCAAGCAAGGATTTATTCGAGCACCGGAGCTGTAGAAGATGGAACAAACACAATCACTCAGCTAAATGGCGCCAAAGGCGAAGTCAACAACTTGATGGCAGCCTTCAAGAAAGAAAAAGACGAGACTGTTCAATCTACTAATGAACATAAAATAACCGAAGACTTTATTAAAAAATTAATTCAAGAAAAATTCAAGAGATGACTTGACAAACCGTCCATTTGATGTTATAATATACTATAACACATAAATGGAGGCTTAATGCAAAAACATTATAAACAAGGCTCCCCTCTCAATCAAGAGATTGTTGAGGGAGTCAACATTTTGGCGGACAATGTATCGGCAACCCTTGGACCTCGAGGGCGAACCGTCGCATTGTTTCACAAAGAACAAGGCGTTCCCGTCCTAACAAAAGACGGTGTGACCATTGCTGACTTTGTTGAGCTTGACGGACCGTTTCAAAACCTTGGAGCGCAAGTCATCAAGCAAGCGGCAAAGCAAACCGTGGAAACTGCCGGTGATGGTACGACTACTTCCACAGTTCTAGCAAGAGCAATCTTAACCGAAGGACAACGCTATCTGACCTCCGGTGTTTCACCTGTGGAGCTTCAGAGAGGAATCAACAAAGCGGTTGATGCAATTGTTGAAAAGCTTGACGAGTTGTCTCGTCCGATCGAGACCGTTGAAGACATAAGGCACATTGCCACAATCTCAGCGAATAACGATACAACGATTGGAACTCTTATTTCTACAGCAGTCGACAAAGCGGGCAAGGATGGCTCTGTGCTTGTTGAAGAAGCTCGAAGCATGCAAACCACTCTTGACCTTATAGAAGGCTTCAGATTTGATTCTGGATACCTTAGCAGTCAATTTATTAACAATCAAAGAAACGGGACGGTAGACTATGATAATCCACTCATTCTTATCACAGACGAGAAGATTGAAGTCGTCGATCAGATCATGCCAACGCTTGAAATCGCGTCGAGAGACTCAAGGCCCCTGCTTATCGTCGCTCCAGATGTTGAAGGTCAAGCTCTTGCTGCTCTCATTGCTAATTCTGTACGCGGTACGATGAAAATAGCAGCAGTCCGTGCACCAAAGTATGGAGAAGAAAGAAGAAACATTCTAAAAGACTTGGCTGCTTCTGTTGGAGCGACATTTGTTTCACGAGAATCCGGCCTAGCATTACGAGAAGTAAAGCTAAACGATTTCGGTCAAGCAAAGTCTCTGACTCTTACAAAGACATGGACAACAATCGTTGGAGGTAAAGGTGATTGGGAAGAAATTGATACGAGGATTACTGCGATCAAAAATGAAATCCAGCAGACAGAAAATCTCCATGAGTGCGAAAGGTTACAAGAAAGAATTACTCGTCTTGCCTCTGGAGTCGCTGTCATTAGAGTTGGTGCTGCAACTGAAGTTGAGATGATTGAAAAGAAGCATCGCATT
>Ga0208159_1000022_pt1 | contig 53851 bp, 50 predicted proteins | sample 9_EtaG_FD_184082 | JGI IMG/M metagenome (GOLD analysis project Ga0208159, IMG submission 184082) | Marine viral communities from the Subarctic Pacific Ocean - 9_ETSP_OMZ_AT15188 metaG (SPAdes) (version 2) | ecosystem: Environmental > Aquatic > Marine > Oceanic | place: Pacific Ocean | collected... | reverse complement strand
TGAAGAGTACACAATTGGATCCATAAATTCTGTTTGACTCAGTTTTTCAGTAATCGCAGATGATGTGCTTCTGTATGCTGCACTGTATACGTAACTTGAACCAGTGAGTTGGCCATTGTTTATTCTTCCGGAATAATCCAATATTGTTGAATCCAAAGTTGCATTGCCTGTTTTACCCTCGTTAAATTTAAAGTAAACACTTAACCCAATGTTGGAATCATGCTTATTTGTCCCACCACCTACAGGCAAAAAATAGTTTTCGAATATTTGTTTAGGCGTCCTTGTTGTTTTCCAAAATCTAAACTCATCAAGAGATCCTGTGAAAAGATTTCCTGTACCTGAAGATTTGTTACCTACTCTCATGATGTGACCACCAGCCGTTGGTAAAATGTTTTGTATTGCGTGATTAGATGAAGTTCCCAAAATGGTTTTCATGAGTTTTCCATTCTTGAAGGATCTAAAGGTTACGCCGGCGGAACCTGACTGCATTGTAAGTGCATAGTGGTTCCACGTATTTTGTCCCGGCAGAACAGTTGTCATAATGTCTTCGGAAATTGATTTTGATCCCGAAACCATCGTAAAAATAAATTTGTCGTTAGTGTGATCGTAGTTTAGTTTGTATTCTCCATCTGTTGCCGTGCTGGCTACATGAAAAATTGTTCTTTCTCCGGTAGAGGTTGCCGTCTTCATCCAAAATTCAACAGAAAGACCATCTTCGGCACGATACTCAAATGCACTTGTTCTCTTTTTTTCTTCATCATACTTCATTGATAAATCAAATGTAGAGTCAAAAAGTTTACCCTCCATTCCGGAAGATGCAGTGTGTGGACCTCCAAATACAGAGATGTAAATTGATTGATCAAAGTTTAAGTACCCATTTGTTCTAGGGTACAAGTTTTCTAAGACATATTTGTCTAAGTAGGAAGATGAGTTTTCAAACTCAGTCTTTTCGTGAAGAGTACCATCGTATGGATAATAGTTGTGAATTCTTTCAAATGCTTTCTCATAATAAAGCTCTGCCGATCCAAACTTTGCAAAGTTTGATGCCGTAGAAAAATCTATTGGTGGCACAAATTCATTGAACTCATTAGTTCTAGCAATGACAAATTTGTCCGATTCAATAACTTGTCTTATGTCATCCGTAGTTTTTGACTTGCTTATCTTGTTTAATTTGTTTGAATCAAATAAATTCTTTATACTCATTAGTCCACCACTCTAAACTTAAATCTATAGGGTTGTTCTTCCCAGCCATTTTCCTCATCATAGAACGAGTATTGAACTTCATACATGTAACCTTCTTCTAAACAAGATGTATCTAAGTCAAAATAGTTTCCGGACACATCGTACGACAGTGACGTGTGCAATGTCGAGCCGGTACCATACGGAATAACAACATAGTCATCAATTGATCTTCTCAACTGATAAGAGGCACTATGGATGATTGTTGGAGGTATGGGCGATTGAACTGCAACTGTATGTATGTTTGGAGACCAATCTTGCTCTCTGATGTAAAGATTCAGTCTATGCGTTTGGTTTTTTCTATATTCTTTTTTAAGACCAGGCATTGATAAGAAATAATTCTCCTCAGGGTTGTATCCATAGCCAAAGAAGGATTTCACAGAAATAGTTCCAGTATGATAGGCAACAATACCAGAAGAAGAAGACATCCACCAAACGTCATTTAGAGTTGATGAAGTCGTATCCAGAAATAAGTCTGCCTTGTAAATACCGGTTGATTGTTTGGTTACCACTGCATTGTAAAGATTAGCGCTTGTTGCCGAAGTTCTCAATGACGCACTAGTTGGAGCAACCGGAATGTCTCTTAGGCGTCCTCTAATGCGATTGTAGAGGTATAAAGTATTTAGGTTATCGTGACCACTAGCTAGCGAAGAAGATGCATAGAAACACCCTCTATCGTCTTCTCTTGCACTATTCCAACGCGCTTCCAATACTGGTTTGGAGAAATAAAATTGTGTGTCTCTTCCAAAAAATCTTTTTGTGTAGAAAGATTTCTCCTCAGTTTCAAAAGCAGAAGTAAACTTTATCCCAAATCCATAGTTGCTTTTGCCGCCTGAGTCTGGGCCTTTTATCCACTCTTCCACAATTCTGGATACATCCACATCAATGTCTTCTAATCCAGTTTCAAAACTTGCAGAGAAAGCTGGTGTTGAATGAAAATCTCCTCCAGCAGTAGTCCACTCCCCAACAGCACCAGCAAAGTTTCCTACAGATCCTAAACCGGTAGAGTTGTCTGTGTTTGTTCTATTTCCAGTAATGCCAACAGTTGTTTGAGTCACAGTCACGTTTGTACCATCATCTGTTGCTGTCATGTTAGCGTTCGTCGTAGCATTGATGGCTTTAGTTATAGCTTCTGCTACGTGAGCAACGGTACTAGCGCCAAAGAAAAATACATCAATAGTTGCTCCAGCAGTACCGCCTGGTTGGGTTTGATAGTCGTCGGTGCCTGATCCGGGTCTTCCGCCGTTGATTCTATAGGTAGTTGTGGTACCAGCAGCATTTGTCAAAGTGAAAGTCGCTGCATTCGATAAAGAACCCGGAGTTGCTGCTGCAATTGTCGCTGTTGCCGCTGTTCTTTTCTGTGCGTTTATCCAACTAGATCCAATCTGATTTCTCGTGATGTCTTCATAGTTTTCCATGTCCAATCCAAAACCTTCTTGCCATGGACTGGAGATAGGTAAAATGTCCAGTGCATAATTTCTTGGGACAGGCTGAGAATGGGCAGCGTTGAATAATTTAAGGTGGAACGAGACAGAGCCAGAAGCAGGAATTTGGCTTGCTGCTCTTGCAGCAATAACTTCTGTTATTGGAAATTCCAGTAAGAACCTAGATAATTCGACAGAGCCACTGTCTGCTTGGCCAAAAATAGTAAAAGCCTCTAGGATGTCTGAGGCTCCCATGTTTGAGCCAGTTGCTCTAGTAACTAAATCTTCCTTGAATGCATTGCTGATTGTATTGTCTTTTGTAGCGTAAAATTTTCTTATCATAGAGCAGTCCCTCCAACGTCGAGATCAAAATTTTTAATTTCAAAAACGCAGTTCCTTGGCGCATTTAAGTAGGTGCCATCAGTAGATTTAAGCTCCAAGATTGAAACTGGTGCTGTGTTGTAATCTGTTCCAGTCATAAGCTTTGGAATTACCTCTGTAGTATCGATAATACCCTCAACCTTATTTAGAGAGTTGAACACATTAGTGAGGTAAAATGGCTCTCCTATGTGCATCTTTTCTGAAAAGTCCCTCTTCAGTTTTCTCACAGCTTTTGCTAGTACATCAATCTTATCCATAGTTGGGTCCACCATAACTTTGAAGTCAAAACCAATGTTAATAATTTTTGCGTCGTAGATGTCTAAGTTGTCATTCAGCATTTTGTGGGATTGCAACCATGTTTTAACATTTTCTTTGATTGTGTTGTTGGAGATCTGTAGATTTTTGTCGGCATCTTGCGACACTATGTATAAACTTAACCTACGATTGGACGAAGATGGATCATTGATTATCGAAGCTCGCTTAATTGTACCAAATCTCTTGGGCATCAAGTAACATAAAGCTTCGTAATCTTGCTTTGTAACAGCTCTCATTTGAGAGAATTTAGACGCCAATGTTCGTGTCTTAATTTCTTCTGATGTAATTGGCGATGTATCACCAGAAATAACTTGATCATTTGCAATTTCCAAAGAAGAAATAACATCTTGTTCAATTGATAATACCGTATTTGTACTTTTATTGGGAAACGCAACTTTGTATTCTACCAACTGATTAAGTTGACCAGCAGCCAAATTTATCGAATCGGACATATTTCTTTCGTATACAACTGTAAGGGTGGTGTTTGATGGACATACACCCAGAGTTTTGGTTCCCAATAATTCACTGGGGTCGAATGCAGTATCGGTGATGTATGGACGACCAACGAGCTGCAAACTAACTTGAGAGGGTTCTGTAATTGATGTAGTTGTTACATCCTCTTCTGTTCCTGAGCCAAACTGAATGTATGTACCTTGAAGGTCTCTTGTTACGATGAATCTTCTAGGTACAATTTTCCTTTTCATAATCGATGGAACACCATCTGCTCTGGCGTTATTATTTGTTGTATCTACATAGATTACGTCTTGTGCAAGATGATTCACTTCATAATAAACGTTGCCTTCGCTGTCTTCGACACTGACAATGCCAGCTATCGATGAAGGTCCAATTTTTATTTTTTTAAATTTTTCAAAGGCTCCCACGCCGTATTGACCAACAAATTGTTGCGATGATACAATTACGCCTTGAGCTCGAATTGCATAGAAAGTTGGCTTACCTGTTGTATCACTAAACCTAGCCGCAACTACTTCGTTCATGGGATTGTTAAAATCAACGTCATCGCTGAGCAAGAAGGTGTTGGTAGAAGAGCCAAGTTTTGCTCCCTTTTTTAAAATTGGAATGTAGGTAGGATCTGGTCCAAGTCCAGCGGAGTTGGCTGGAATCATAGCATAAAATGAGCACAGCGAGATTACTGGAGCAATCACATTCCCTCTGTACCCCTCTTGTCCTGCGAGTTTTCTAACGTTTGTATATTCAACTGCAGTGTCTAAAAACGACTCATTCACTTGATAATCTAAATAAAACGACAACATGTCTCCGATGTATGATACGGTATCTAACATGAAAGAACCAAAAGAATTTTCAGAAAAATCTTTAAAATTGTCCGGATAATACCTTCTAGCATGCTCCTCTAGATCTGATTTTATTGAATCAAAATCTTTGCTTGTATAATTTATAATTTTTTTTCTTTTAGCCATTAGTAAAATCCTATAGTGGTTTCATTGCTTATGTCAAGCTCAAAAATAATTTGATTGATGTTTCTAGGTAAATTATACACAATCCTTATTCGTGCAGAATTATTATCAACATCTGGTTCAGAAGCAAGCACCGAAATCTCTAAAATCTTTATGTAAGGCAAATAGATTCTTACCTGGCTTCTAATTTTGGATTCGAGCGAAGATCTATTTCCGGCAGTGTTTTGTTCGAAGATGAAACGCCTAATTCCAATTCCATAATCAAAATCACTTAAATTCTCCCCGGGGCTTGTTAATAACAAGCTTTTCAAATAATAATTAACTTGACTCTCAACATTGTCTATCAGTTCAAACGTGTCTCTTTCCCCTCTTTTAAGAGGCCATTTTGGTCCATACAAAGGCATAGCGCTTCTCCATACCAGTAATTAGTAGTTACTGCAAATCTTTCTTTGGGTCCGCACATTCAATGCTATTGGCATCATAAATTTTGAATCTTTGCCTTCGAAGTTTCCACCAAGGTAATTTTATTGAAAAATCAAAATCAAAAGGATTTGAAAATGAAAATAGTCGAAGTAGTGACGGATCATCATCATCATCTACGGTGTCCCCATCGGGCGTACCAGCAAGATAATGAGATTTAAATTCTCTTCGTAAGTAATTCTTTGCAAATCGATTTATTGTCCTATCCCACGTATCAACATCTGGATCATCTGAAACGTCATTTCTCTCTGTTTCATCACGACCAATGGAAGTCGGCAAAGTCTCCATGCAAAAAATTCCAACCATGGATGAAATTTGCTTTAGGCCAAAACATTTTTCGAAGATTATCTGAAACTCCGGAGACATTGTCATCTTATTTATTAGACACTCAAGATCAAATTTATTTTCTCCGGAGAAAGGATTAAATTCAGTCATTTCAACATCTATTATGTCAACCTCTGATTCTATAATTGGTAGAATAAATGTTCCATCTTCAAACAGGTAAGATTTTTCAATTTCACCTTTTCTGTTTAATTCAGCATTGCTAGACAAACCACTAAGTTCCTCTTCGGAGAAAAATTCTTCCGGAGCGGCAATACAAATCCTCAGTCCATACTTGACATTTAGCTCCCCAATTGTACCAACAGGTTCTAAACCTAAATTGTCATTAAGAAATAATGAATCAATCTTTACTGATGTGTCCAAAAGTCCTTCTTCTGAAGGCAGTGTTTCGCCTGTATAAAAATAAACCAAAGATCTTGAAATTTCATCTTCTAAATCGGGATTTAATTCTTTGAGTTTTGAAACATTTTCTGAAGACGTGTTGCCTCTCTCAAAGATGTTTCGCAGGGTATCTTCGTATTGAAATTCTAGATTTCCAAAAACATCAGAAAACTTTAAGCTACCAAGCTGTTCTGCATTGTCATCAATAAAGTCGGTAAATTCAGACAAAGACACGACACCTTTGAATTTACTAGGCCTATCAGTCCATGTTTTCGGTATTGTACCATCAACCAATTCGCTACCGAGTCTTAGATATTTTTCAACAATAAATTGTGGTTCTTCCATGGGAACAACAGGGGCGATTTGTCTATCAGTGACAACATTAGGAACATTCCCAGGATTATCTATTCCTATCTGTTTGTCCAAATAAAAAGAAGACAGTCCAACTTTAGATTCAGTATTGGGAAACAAAGACTCCATTGCAAACAAAGATTTTGTCAGATCAAAATAATAAGGTTTATCACGCAAACCATCAACAACAATGTCGTTTAATCGACTAATCTCACTCTTTATCAGCTCAGACATAATAATGGTTGCCTCTTTTTCAAACATTTTAATAAAATAAATGTTTTGAAAAAATCTAAGTTTTTTGATAGATGCATACCTAACATCGTCGGCATTGAGTCCATCGAAAAATCCACCATTAAAAAAATTCTCTCTTTCTTCAGTAGACGACAACCTAAACGCTACAGATTGGAGATTAAACTCGAGGTGATTATCTCTAAGCAATTCCAACCGGTCAAATCCCGGGGATGGTTTTGAAATTGGCGGCTGTGGGCCCAGATTCGAAAGGGCTCTAGCTTGCAATTCTTTTCTCATCTCTCTACGTCTTTTCTTGCCAATTGGTCTGAATAAATCTAGAGCCAATTGAATTTGGTTTAAGAAAGAATAAATTTCATCAGGTGGCTCTAGCCCGTCTAAATCTATCATTCTTTGATACACCTGAACACATTGCTCTAGAAATGTATACCAATATCTTTCTCTCACTATACGTATTTTTTTATTGCTAGTGTAGGTACCAATCTCCATCATCTCTCTTTTGATTTTTTTAACAATATACGTGGTCAAAGAACTGTCAAAATTTTCTGGTCTCATTTGCAAATTTGAGAACAGACCATAGCCTGTAAAGAAAAATTCTGTTATGTATGTTCTGAGTGTTGTGCGTACAACGCCCTCAAGTGCTGCTTTGTTTTTTGAATCTAACAAAACATCAAAAGGCTTAACAGAAATACATCTTCTATCTTTTGTCAACCTTGGATCATTTCTCATGGATGAATTTAAAGTTTTAACTCTAGTCCGAATGTCATCAAAACTTAAAAGTGGTGGTGTTTTTGGATCACATCCACTGGGTGTTTCAAAAGCTTTAGTTGCCAACTCTAACCACCCAAAGTGTTGTTTGGGTTCAATGTAAAAAGGTGGATTGGAATATCTACCGCCATAAATTTCAGGAGATAAGGCAATTATTCTGTTTTTAGCCTTAAATTCGCCTAGTTCCTTAGCAGATTCTGGTCTATCATATTTATCTAGAGTTCCTTTGTTGTAATAAGTAAAGTCATCTTTTGTTAAATTTTCCGATACATACCCGTATTTGTAACCTTGCGGTAGAAGATCAGGGTTGAGTGGGTCGTAGTTTGTCAATAAATCATGTGATACTTTCTTGTTGAAGTGTTCAAAAGCTTGACTGTAAAAACTTCTAAAGTTTTTGTTAATTGGAGATTTCTTACGCATTAAAGAATTGAAAACTTCCTTTCTTAAATTTTTTGACTGAAAAGAAGAAATTTCTATACCTAGTGATTCCAAGTATTGCTGCTCGGATTGAGATAAAGATACCGGAACTTTTTCTGATAAAATAACGTCAGAATTGGACTCCTCGAGAAAAGAAGGTACTAGCGCCTTATCTTCATAAGTCTCTTCGACGGTTCGTATACGATAATCAAATGATCCAGCATTTAGGGAATTGTTGGCTCTGACTTTTAAATTGTACAGAAAATCATCATCCTCAGAACCCTCTACATATTTGTAGACAGTTACATTGGATTCTCCCCCTAGATTGTATTTCCTGCCCTCTTCAGTTTCTAGCAACTCTTTTCTCTGAGCAATTGCGACAGTTTCCGGAAAGTCTCCTTGAACATCAGGATATTGACCATCATCATCTTCGTCCTTGTCAAACACTGTCTTCATTAAAAATTGCCCTAGGACACCTTTATTATCGTATTTAGTGTTCAATTCCTGTTGAGAATTTCCATAGTTTGGATTAAATAATTTAATAAATCTTCTACTAAGTTCTCTTCTATCTTCTCTGTCCCTTAAGGCTTCTGATAAAAGACCTCCTCTGAAGGTGAAACCCATTATCAAAAATTTACTTAGATTTTCATAAAGAGCGTCAATTTCTTCTTCTTCAATCTGTCTCTCAAACTCAGCCATACTGACATCGTTTAATAAGTTCTCTGGGTTACAAACATCTTTTAGAGCCTCATTTGTAATTGATCCTAGGAAAGGTCCACCATCCGATGCTAGACTGGCTATGTCTCCAACTAGATCACCAAGTATTTCTGATGTCTTATTGTTCAAATCATTAACAATCTCTGAGGGGTCTCTTAGTCTACCAGTATCGTCATCTCCATTGAAACTGTTCGGATCTCCCGATGGAATGTAAAAAAGAGAAGGATCATCCAAAAGCCTTTCTCGCAAAGAATTCCAATCTTCTAATTGGTCATCTGTCAAACAAATCGCTGAGGAGACGGGTTGATCTGGGACTCCTGCTGCCAATAAATCTCTTATCCTATTTTTATCTTCAACAGGCAAAAAACTGCCCAAAATCATAAAAAAAGAACCTACTGCATTTGGATTGCCTAACACAGAAGACAGTTCAGGAGCTAGTGTGTTGACGGCGTTTGCTATTCTTTTTTCAAACTGTCTGTTTCTAGATGATTGAGTGGCAACGATGGCCTCCAGTAGTTCATCTTTTGAAGCTACTGATGAAATTACATTTGCAGCCTTGGCTGCAGATCCTTCAAACTCCGAGTCGTCAGTTACCATAAGTGGCGAAAACAAAGCATCTGCTAGTTCTTCTGCTCTTTTTCTGGCTGTTTCTGGATTTTCACCGGAATTACAAAATGCTTCATCTAATGCATCAACGAATCTATTTCCAATTTGATTTAGATTACCATCTTTGACGGCGTCGACGACGAGGCCTCCAGCCGCCTCTAATAACTTACAGAGAGATCCTTCAATAATGTTTAGAAGTTTTTTTAATAAATTTACAATTACCTCTGTTATGATTTTTATTATTGCTTCACGAAAAAGCTCTCCAAATTCTTGTTCCAAAGCAAATTTCCAATCTATACTAGGCAAAAACAGGTGCGGCAGAGTTAAACTTGCTTCTAAATTACACACATCTAAACTTAAAGTTTTCATAAAGTCACCCGGAGTGGGGACAAAAAGTGGCTCTATTGGACAAGATTTTGTGAAAAAATCCTTCACCTTGTTTATTATTATATCTGCGTATGGGTAGCTTTGAATCATGTCAAATAATTCATCTAAACTAAAGAAGTCAAAAATTTGATCAATTATAAAATCAAAAACTAAATCAAAAACAACGTCAACCTTGACTCCCAATGCTGTATTTTGAACAGCTCTCTGGGCTTCTTCGAATTGATTAAATGCCTCATCCGGATCTTGTCCGACCAAAGTTATGTTATTTACAATGTTCTGTTGAAAGGAATCTGATGTTGTTTCCACAACAGATGACCATGCATTTTGTACCCCGTCTACAACATCATCATAAATCGCGATTTCATCAATCAGTCTTTTTAACTCTTTTAGTTCCGTTTCGTATCTAGAGATTAGATTTTTAACTTTTGGGATTTCATTATTTATTTGCTGTAATTCATTTGTTGCAAGGAAAATTTGTTGTTGTAACACACTTCTTCTGGCTGATGCGGAATCACTAGATTGATACCCTAGTTCAAATGGATCAACACTTTGGTCTTCAGGTAGTGGCGCGTTGAGTAGTAATAAAGCTGCCTCATCTAATTCAATTTGATCTTCTAGTACAACCTTTTGTGATTCTAAAACTTGCAAGCGAGTGGTCGCTGAGTCGAAACCGTTTAGGGTTACCTCTCTCAAGTCTCTGTAGGTTCCAAGTTTTTTTCTATCTTCCACAAAATCTGCAGAGGCCTGAAAGGCGTCTTCCGCTGCTTTCCCAATCTCTACCGCTGCTTCCCCAATCTCTACAAATGGCTTCTTAAGAGCGTTGCCAAGTCTTTTTGTTGAGTCTAAGAATTTTTGAGAACCGGATTTGTAGTCGACTTGTTTTCTTTTTATAAATAATTTAATGTGCTTTTTCGCTTTCCTGAGTTTGCCACCGACTTTCATCTCTAGTTCTATTTCGTAATATTTTTTTGTATTTCTGTCGTATGCTCTGTCCATTTCATAAATTATTTGATCAAATACAATTCTATCATTTCCTAGTTGATCGATCAACATTCTTCTTTCATCGCCGGTAGCAGAGATAAATGGATCTTCAAATTTTTCAAATAAAGATTGTATTTCTCTAACTTTTAATTTAGATTTTGCTATGTCAGATACTTTTGTTTCTGCACTAGGGGTACTAGCTGATTCCGGTGCAGCGAATACGATACCAAACAAATCGGTTAGATTTACATCAGAGCCAAATTGGTTTGCAACTGCTTCATCTAAAGAATCTCTAAAATCTGCCGGCAAACCATTGAAGAACAGGTGTAAAGTATTGAGTGTCATAAAATCAAATATTTTTTCCAAAACAAGATCCATGAAATCATCAAATGTCACACCTGCTGCTATACACTCCAGGGCTTTACCAGCCATGGATGATACCCCGCAGATTCCAATAGAAGTTATGAAGTCCAATGGATCTATGTCTTTAGCACGGTCGAACAATTCTTTTGTACCGTCGACATAAGTTTTACCCAAACCTTGCACCAATTCTTCGCTTGCTAGCTTTACTTCATCCAAATAAGGAGAATTTTGAAGTTGATTATAGTCGCTGCCCATTTCGAGGTTGAAAAATTTTGTATTTGCAAAGTCCTTAGCTAATTCCTGCAACTCATCTCGTGTCAAGATGTTTCTGGTTTCATTCTCATTTGCTGTTCTCTTTCCGGTTCTTATACCAGCTCTATTTTTCGTGACATACTTATATGTTGGAAGTGGAAAATCAATTCCTCCCCCGAAATGTTTTTCCCATTTTTCGAAAATGTTTTCGCGAGTGACCTCTCCCATGGATTGGAGGTAAGCACTAACAATATCATCTGCGGCTTCTTCTGTCGATCCAACCGTTGTCGATCCAACTGTGGTCGGCACAAAAAGATCTTCTCCTCCTCCTACTATGGATCGCATCTTACGTTCAGCTCTCAAATAAAATTCTGGTATAGCAAAGTCGTAAAACTTATTAATGTACTCGTTTTTGTACCTTTCTTCCATTGTCTCTTCTCTTTGAGCAGACGCCGGTTTATCTTTGTTTTGTTTTCTTCTTGTTGATTCTGCTATCGGCCCTTTTGAGGAAACTTGTTTAATACTGCGACAAGCTTGGGCGGCAAAATCATCACCAATCTTATTGAATGCAGAAATAATCTCATCAGTTAATGAGTCTATAATTTGTCCATTGCCAATACCAAGCTCTAACTCTATTAAGCATTCAATACCTTTTCTCTGTTCTGACAAATCGGAAATGCCACCGTAATCAACTTCATAGGCTGGGTAAAAATGTTGCAAAGTAAAATCTAGCCATGGCTTTGTTTCTCTAGAAGTTATGTCATTTATTACTTTTTCTAAGTTTTGCAAAAAATTATAAACAGTGCTCATCGATGATGATCTCAATGCGCTTTCCTCTGGGACGTTTAATTTTTCATATTCATTACACCCTCTGTCTGTTAGAACATACATGTTCTTAAATTCAAAGGGGGAGTCCGTATCTTTAAATGTAATCTTTATTTTTTCTGCTCTTTGAGATTTGAAATATCCAGTTCTATCAATCCTCGTTATGTTTTTTCTGACTAATGATTCATTTAGTTCTTTTTTAAATTCTTTTATTTGTAAAATTGCAGCATTATAATCAATTCTTTTTAATGAATCTGCAACTTGAGTTATAACAAAATCCTTACTTACACTTCTTGTGGTTGCATAATAAAACATGTAGGTATTAAGTGCTAATCTTAATTGTCTTAGTTTTCTATTGAGACCATCTACATTTAAAATTATTTCTCCCCCTGTCTCTACAGATTCAGGGTCTTCATTGTTTCCGGACACATCAACATCTTGTGAGATCTGATCGAAATTAAATGCAGGAATTGCAACCAAGTATGCAATACCAAGTTGAGATGTTTCAAGGTTTTGATATTGATCTTTTACGTATGAAGCCGGCTTTAAAACGTCTCTTACTGCATTGTTTATTGGTTTGTCAAAAGCTCGTAAAATTTTTGTTATACCAGCGCTTATAACTCTTTCAAACAATTCTTCTACAGATTTTGCACTAGTGTCAAAACCAGCACCTTTTTCAACTTGCGACGAGTAAACCCTAACTTGATACTCACAAAATCTTTTATCCAAAAATGCATCAGCCTGTTCCCACCAAATTGGAGCAACAAAATTTGGATCTGGTGTACAAGTTGGACACGCTTTTGTATCGATCGGTTGCGGAGTGGGCTCCACTTTTTCACATTCAGATTCTTGAAAGTCTGATAATTTTTTTTCTAATTCTGCCATGCTTTTTCCTTAAGTTGTAAATACCGTGCGGCTGTTTATGTAGTCACTACCAGCTGTCTCTAAGTAGTTTGTCCTTATAAGCTCAAAGTTTTTAGTCAACAAGTTTCTATCAACCTTATTAATAATACCGGTAATGTTTCGGACCAACCCCTCGGAAATCATTCTAAAAGATGGAAGCACTGGGGCGCCTGGAGAGGTTGCTACGTGAGAATGGGTAGCCATAGCTCTACTCATTGACATAATTGCTTGTTCGTGGTTTCCTGCTATTCTTGATAATCTCTGGAGTGCTTGTACGATATCGTTTAGACACTCTATTAGGTTCTCTCCTTTGACTATAGGTTGGAGACGTTTTTTTTCTCCCCTTAGTATACCCAAAGGACTAAGGAAATCCTTACTCATCCTCCGCTCAGAATCTGTTTTATTGCCGGTAATAAAAGAAATTGTCCCTTCTAACTCGTTTATGCATCCATTTGAAAACCTTTCTCCATCCCGACCAAGTTTTTGAAATTTACCACGACCGGTTACAATTTTGATGTTGCCCCTACTATGCATGCGGATAGTATCGGCTTTGAGCCCAATACCAGAATATCCTTCGCCATAAGAATCAGTGGATTCTGCGAGACCCATGTGCCTATCTAAGTGAGTTGCTTGAGAAATGTAAATTCTCGCTGCATCAGAGCAAAAGTTTGGAGAAATTGGTTGCTGATCTGGTACATCTCTTTCTCCGTCCGGATGTATAAATGTGCTACCTAGACCTGCAATTAAATCCACTCGTCCACATTGAGTTGCGCCTTTGCCTCCTTGCCCAGACATTTCGTGACTTGGTCGATCCCGACCGAGAATGATAAAAGAGTTGTTCCTTCCTTTTATGATGCTTTCAGCTGGAGTTTGTATGAAGGATGGTTCAGGCTCTATCTGAAAGCCTCCAGCAATACCTTCTCCTCTTCCGGTTTTATCGCCAGCTGCGGCACTTTTTATTTTATCGCCTTTTAATTTTGATTTATTTTTTAGTGGCTTATCGCATGACATTTTTTCTATACCTCATTTTATGATTTTTTCTTTAGACGCACCGATACCTTTTTGATCCATTCATTTTTCAGTTTTATGTGTGCATTTTTGTTTAAGTGAATTTTGTCCGGATTGAAGTTTGAGATGTCAGAAAACAATGTATTCGCATCGATAATAATGTCAGGCTTTGCATTATTTCTCACATACTTAGCTAAATTTTCGTTTGAAGGATATTTGGATCTTTTGGTGTCTGGTAAATTTGCTTTAGTTGGATTAGTAATTGCAACCACGATCGCTCCGGTTTTTTTAGCCAAGTCATACATTTCGTCATAAAGATTATAAGGTGGGTTCGACGAGTGAGAGTTATTTCCGCCACCCATGATAGTTATGACTGAATAACTATTCTTTGATAATTCAGTCTCTAAAAATTGTTTTATTTTTGATAGAGGAGCGCCATTTTGAGCAGATTTTGTACCGGCATTGTCTTTTAGAACAAGATCTGCAAAGCTGACACCAGGATAGAATGTCTGTGAGTCTCCTACAAACAAGAATCTTTCAGTGCCATCGCTTGTTTTGTATGTTAATTCTTTAGTAGAACCCGGACCTGATACAACTGGTGTACTGGTTGTTGTAGGTCTAGCAGATGATGGTGTCGATGGAATAGCACCAAGAACAGATACAGCAAGATTTGAGTTGTTTGCGAAAGGCTCTTTTGCACTATTTGTTTCCACTTGCTCTAAAAATGAAGTGTAGAGCGGGTGAATGATCTCTCCAGCAGGTATCTTAAATACTAATTCATCTCGCGGAGACAAAGGATTGTTAGGACCACCTTTCCTATAATAGCAGTTTACAATCTGTCCAAACTTAAGGGAAACAGTGTTTGCTATTGCCTCAGCTGAGGTTGCTTTTAAGTCATCTATTTTATGATACCGGTGCACTAGTTTCAAAAATTTATTTGTTTCATGCTCTTTCAACATGTTGAATGATGGCATTCCATCGCTGGGGACTGGGGTATCGACTTGAGAGAAATCACTTGAAACATCACCATCAACAATTTTTAAAAATTCTCCATCTGTAATTGGCTTTACCGATACAATGATGTGACCGGTTGGTGTTATTTCTGCGTTTGGTCCAGGTTTTGATGTTCCAACGTTGTTTTCATCAATTGGTGAAGAAAGCACAACTGCTCTAAACTTGTTGGGCATTTGGTTCTCGCGTCTCATTTTCATTTCATCAAAACGCGCTTGATTATGCTGAAACAATTCTTTAGGATTGTTCGCTGCATTTTTGGACTGTCTTCTTGTGGTCGATGATCTACTTGGCATTTTATTACGATCCTGTTCTTCCTTTGGCTATGTTGTCTGCTCTTATCTTCTTGAGAAGTTCAGACATTACTTTGGCAGAGTTTGCTGCATTCGATTCACTTCCATAATAACCTTTGCCGTCTGGTGCTTGTATTGAAGAGAATTCTGCAGATAAGTCAAATAAAGCTGTCCACAAAGATGTTCCCCCTCCCAAGAGATAATCTGTTAAATATTTTCTCTTATTTCCGGAATAAATCAAATAATACCCCATGGCATCCTGATTCTTTTTTGAAAATTTTTCATCATCTTCGAATCCCATCTTTTCTATAACCCCAAGCATTGTTTTGGGTATAAACTGATATTTACCCATAGCAAAAAAGTTACCTTCCCCAGGATCAGCTATCGGATATCTTAAAGTGCCATAAGTGCTTTGTGACTGCTTGACTTCAGCGAATGTTAAGTCAGTTAACAGTTTACCTTTGTATTTTCCATTTTTACCGTTTTTAATTTTGTGCTTACCTTTATCGCCCGAGTCTTTACTGTACACGCCATCGTTGTTATCATCAATGTACCAAATCCTATTCCAAGCAGTATAATTACCACCGAATGATTCAAATTTAACAATTCGATCAATTAACTTCTTATCCAGAAGTGTTGGTGATGGATTTTTATTTGGTCCCTCTTTGCGACCAGTGAAGCCACTATCAGACATGCCAACTCCGCCAACCTTCTTTGATCTCAAGTTGGGACCTGTTCCAATTGCATCTGGGCCAGAAGTTGTTGGTGTTCCTAGCGGGACTCCAGAAGGTTGCGCTAGAGCACCCAAAACAGATACAGCATTATTTGAATTGTTTTTAAATGGTTCTTTTGCACTATTTGTCTCCACTTGTTCTAGGAAAGAAGTGTAAAAGGGGTGTATGATTTCATTTATTGGTACCTCGAATACCAATTCATCTCGCGGTGCCAGAGGATTGTTTGGACTACCTTTTCTAAAATAACAATTTACAATTTGACCAAACCTTAAGGAGGTTGTATTCCCTATCGGGTCAACAGACGATGCCTTAAGATCATCTATTTTATGATACCTATGGACCCACTTTAAAAATTTATTTGTGTCATCAGGTCTTATGTCATACGCCGATGGCATAGAATCACCAGGTACTGGTGTGTCGATTTGAGATAGTTCAGTTGTAACTTCTCCGGATGAAACCTTATGAAACTCTTGATCTGAAATTGGTTTTACGGAAACAATCACAAAATTTTGCGGTGTAACTATGGCATTTGGACCAGGCTTCGATGTTCCAACATTGTTTTCATCAATTGGGGACGAGAGAATGACAGCACGAAAAGTTTCCTGCATTACGTTCTCTTCCATCAACCTGACTTCATCATGAGAAGCTTGGGTAGCTTGAAATAATTCTTTTGAATTGGTTGCGGCGGTTCTAATTTGCTTTTTGTTGATGGTTGATTTAGGGGTCGACATCTTTATCCTCTGATTGTTGAATCTGATCGAAGATTTGTGCAAAGTCTTTATCGGTCAACTCATCGGATTTTTCATTTTTTGCCATAAGACCGCATAGCTTTACAAGCTGCTCGTTTGATCTTTGAAGAGTTTCTACATACTTAGCCAAAGTCATACCCATGTCTCTGTGACGAGATTGGTCGACTGCTAAATATTTCATCGCATCATCTAGAAGTTCACGAGTTGTTTCGCGATCATTTCTGATGTTGGCAATTGCTTCTTTTATGTGTTTGTCGCTGCTCATAAAACTAATTAGATCCTAATCAAATTTCTCCATTCTCCCATTCGGTCTTGAACTCTTTGTATCTTTTCTTCATTTTGTTTAATTGAGTTACAATTTGTTTTGTGTTCATACCGGTAATTTCACGCAAGTATAGATAGATAGCTTTCTTGTTAAAGATTTCAATATCATCCACAGAATCAAATAGTATCAGTACAGCTTCGTACACTTTCTTTTCTTTTTCCTTTTCAAAGTCGGGCTTCCAAGTTAACATTTCTTGTTTTAAAAGCTCAACCTTTTCTCTTCTCATCATTTTGTCTTGAAAACTTTCGCTTTTGTCGACAAAGTGTATGTCAGGATCCATCTCCGCCACATCAAATGGTACTTCTCGTTCAAGTTTCTTTTTGTTTTTCTTCACCTTGTGTATGAACCAGTTTTTAGTAACAACAGAAAAGTACGAAAATGCTTTCGAACCCTTCGCAGGATCAAACTTTGTAAGGATTGTTGCTAGATAGACTTTACACTCATCTCTCAGATCTTGGATGTCAGGTAATGATGTAAATCTGTAAGTATATACAATCTTATCAACCATCTGAGAAAAGACTGGTTGTATTATTTCAGAGTACAATTGGTCTCTGACTTTCATGTCATTTGTGGACGAAAACTCAATTATCGCTTTTTCGTGTTCCCGCGTAAAATACATGTTGCTCTTTTTCTTCTTTCTCGGCATTTTCTGCCTCCTCTTCTTCTTCGTATTCAATTTGAACTGCAAGTGCCGTGATGTCACCATACTGCTCATCTAATATTAATCTTAGTGCTCTTGCGTGATTCATTAAACCCTCCAATGTTTCATCGCCATAAAAAGAATCTAAAGAATACACGGCTTTTACATGCTCCTTAAAAGACTCTATCAAGTCAATTAAATCTGAACTATTGTCAGCAATAACTGATAATTTGGAAGATTGATCACGCAAGACCGCAAAAAACACAACATTTAAAACAACAGAAATAAATAAAGCAAGTGCTAACCAAATACTAATTTCCATCTTTATACTCCACACGCTTCTTTTTTTCTTCTTTCAGAAGGGCTCTATTTTCCTCTATGGCACGTTTTGTAGCTTCGCCTACCCTTTCCCCTTCCGAAACTTGTTTGCGGCTCACATGAGGCATTTGAGGGACCCTCTTGATAGATGTTGAGGAACAGTGTTTGCAGTCTGTGTAATCATCAAAAATTCCATGAACGACTTCAAAAGTTTCACTGCAGTCGATACATGCATAAGTGTATCTAGGCATTATTGTATACTCGATTCAATAAATTTTTTCTTAGGCGGTTCTTGCTTGGGAACTTCAAATGCCGGCGGGTTCATTACAACCAACTCTCCACTATCATCTACTTGAATTTCAAAGCCTTCAAGAGTGGGAACAATGTCTGATTGTTCGATAAGTGATTTTTGTAGCGCCATCATTATTGCAGCGATGGCTTGACTTGATAATTTATGATTCATTTTATCTCCTTGAAACATCTTTCTAAACCTTGCTCAATTGAAACCATTGGTTCAAAGCCAAGATTTTTAAAATTTGAAATGTCAGACACAGAATGTATTACATCTCCTTTACGTTCTGGATTGTTAATCCATTCAACGTTTTGCACAGAATTAATAAAATTCTTAATATAATTTAACGAAACGGACCTTCCAGATCCTACATCGTAAAATCTTCCATTAAATCTTTTTGGATGCTGCATTGCACAAATGTTTGCAGATACCACGTCCTCAACATGAATAAAGTCCCTAGTTTGTTCTCCATCTCCATCGATTCTCAAAGGTTTGCCTTCTCTGATCATTTGCATCCACGCACTTATTGCTGTGGAATAAGATCCACCGTAGGGCTGATCTTCAGAATAAACATTAAAGTATCTAAGGCAAACAGTATCTACACCATAGAGGTTCGAGAATAGCTTACACTCCATTTCAGATACCAATTTATGTAATCCATAGGGTGAGCTTGGAAAACGGCCTGCGTTGCCGTATACAGCCGCTGAGGAGCTAAAAACAACTCTCTTTACCCCGTGATCTTTTGCCCACTCAAGAAGAGTTGACGTGACAAGAACATTTTGCTGCATTGTGTAAGATGGATTTAATACACAGAATGAAACTTTTGGCATAGCTGCCATGTGAAACACATAGTCAAAAGATTCTTTAGGTAGACAATGTAAGATGTCCATACCGTCTTTCAAGTCTATGCCTCGAACATCATACCCTAGATTCTTCAGGTGTTTGTACAAGTGACTTCCAATGTATCCTCTATGTCCTGTTACTAATACTCTCATTTAGACTCCCATCGCCTCTTGCATTGTTCAGGAAAGTCGGTGCAAATTGCATACCATTCACGTACATCAGCTAATAATACAGCCTCTAGAGACAACAAAGGCACAATACATAGATGGTCATTTTCAAAATCTTCATAGTCATGAGCCCAAATCTTGTTATTGCTTGTGAAAATGTATGGCTCAACTGTGTGCCAAAAGAATCTAAAACCACAATCAATTACTGTCATGAACTCAAAAGCCTCTCTGTTTTTGGTGTGAATCCAAAGCTTTTCTTTTCTGTCCGCTAGCCAATCTAGTTTTACAGGAATCTGTGGGTTGTCGTGTCCTAAGAATAAGTTATCATCAACTCGCCAAATGTCAACCTCGACTTCATAGCCTTGCATAATCGCTTCGTCTATGTAGCTATGAGTATTTTCGCGAGATTTATCGATGTCTCTAACATTACCTCTATGAGAAATAAAAATCATTATAGCTCCTCGATTCGCAAGCTTCTATCTTCAATAAAGACATCGTAGTAAGGCTTTGTACACCTAACCTCATGAAACATGGCGCCCCATGATACTAATTGCTTGATTGTGAACTCTGTCCAATCAATTCCGCTTCTAGATCCTCGAGCAGTCCAATAAACTATTTTACAACCATTATTGTAGAGATCGTTTATTTTTTTAATGTTGTCATGATCAGGTATTGCTAGATTATAATCTTTCTTTCCGTCCAATTCAATCTCTTCTTTGTAGAAACAGATTGTTTCATCAATGTCAACAAAAACAACTTTATCTTTCATGGTAGCTCCGCCAGTATCTATAACACTGAATTAAATCTTCTTCCGTCTTTACTTGGCCTGATGTCAAAATCTTGCACCAAGCCTCAAAACTTTCTGTTTCATCCGGTGTGCCAAACACGGTTACAAACTCTGTATCGTAAAATCCGATTCTCAAACCTTCTTCAACTAAAACATTGTATGCCAATGTTACATAATACTCTCCGTTGTAGTTCATGTCGTTTGCTATAGCTTTAAAGAAACAATGTTTCATGTACGCACCTTTTGAAAAATAGTAGACACCCGTTGATGCATGTTCGGACATCGGATTGTCCGTATAACATTCTTTTTCTTTGATCTCCAACATCAAATCACCATCTGTTTTTAGAAATGCCATCTTGGTGGAATTTAAAGTATGTGGGTGCATTCCACTATGTGTTAAGATGCATCCGTCAAGATCTTTGTCAGAGACGTGTTTGAGAAAATCTACCTTGTTCCACACCAGTGGGTTGTCGCAATAACAAACCAAAACCTCTTCCTCGTCCATGATTAAATTTAAAAATGGCATCAAAGAATAAATTGGTCCTTTCTTGTGGTTATCTATCTCTAAGACTGTGGCATCTGGTCTCAGTGACAGTAGGGTCTTTCTCATGTTTGTTTCATCTAAATGTGTTTTGTTACAAATGAAGTAAATCTCATCGTCTTCATCAAACATTTCTAAAATGTATTCAATGATTCTCTTATTATTTACTTTGATTAAAGGCTTTGGATCCTCATAGCCTTTCTGCACAAATCTATTGCCTGTTCCTGCCATTGGTATTAAGACTTTCACTTCAGTGACCTCCTATATTTTTCTTCTTCCATCTCACTTAAAACTTTGATGTCTTCTTTTGATAAAAGCCTCGGAGTCAACCCTGATGATCTTAGCAAGTCTTTTATGTGCGATTGATAAAAGCGATTCTCCTCTGAGAGTACAAAGGCATCTGGATACAAGTAATTTTGGTGCTTGGATACTTTGAATAAATAGTTTTTGCATAAATTATCTAGTTTGATACTCTCTTCTAGGGCCTCCAACATGCTATCTCTAGAGATGAAAATACCGTGGTTCTTAAGGAAAACATTTTTATGAGGCCTAATGTTGTCTGCTGTCTCTTTACCTGGAGGGAAATAACTAATCAGCTCTCCATCTAAATCCAAGTCTGAAAAGATGAGATTGCACTCTCGAGAGCATAGCACAGCCAATACATGCAACGGATGTGTATGAAGACAGCAGGGCCCAAGTTTCAAGTGTGCGTCAATTTCCATTGACGGTCTGTTTTGGTTTTTGAAGATACTTCTTCCGCTTAAATCGTAAAATCCAAATCCTTCAAAATAACTTATCTTTCCAAATGAAGATCCGGACTCAGTTATAACAATTACGTTTTCAAACTTAAATGATAAGTTTCCACCTTTATCTTGGCAAAGATCAATGCTTCTCGCAATCTTTTCGCTTACAAAAATAAACTCCCCCAAGAGTGAGTATAGTTTTTTAATTTTATTTATCAACCAAGTAAGCTCTTGTTTGTCATAATCGAACGATAAATTTATTTTACCTTCCAATGTTTTGCGAAACTTAAGGATAACATCACACAGTCGTCTTTGAGGTTGTATGAATTTTGCTTCATCATCTTTTCTGTTTTCAATTGTTTTAACTATTTGATCAATAGTGTAGCCGCGCTTTCTAGAGTCTCGAGATATTTTCCACTCATTCTTGAGAGCAGGTTCTACATCAATGTAGAAAGAAATGTCAGCTAGTTTAGCCAAGTCTCCATACATCGCATGCAAGCCTTCATAGACAATGTTCTTTTTTGGCTTGATAGTCTGTGTTTCTGCGAATCTTCCACTTGCGTGATCGTATTGAGATCGAGCAATTGTTTTATCGTTTTTCAATGCATTCAGGTGATCGTATTCAGTCATGAGATCGTTGGCATCTGGGTGTAGATGTGTAATGAACTTCCAATTTTCATCTCCTCGTTCCCACAAGTGAGAATCATCACCAGACAGAATCAAGGTATCATGATGACCAAGACAAATAGAGATTATCTTAGAAACTGTGGTTTTGCCCACACCAGAAGGGCCTGTTATTGAAATTACTCTATTCATTCAACCTCTCTTAATTTCCCATGCGTTTCCGTACATGTATCTTAAGGAAATGTTAAATGGAATTTTTTCATCAATAACGTAGTCTAAGTATGGACTGTGATGCCAAGATTTTTTTCCATAATATTGATCAAAGTTATCAAACAGGCCGTACACACCCCTGCATGCATCATCATTTGTGCAGACTGAGATTATGTCTAGAGCTCTGAAGTTATGATAAAAATTTCTTTCTCCATCATGATCTACTATCGGAACAGTGTTTCCAAAAAACAAAATAGAGTTGTGTTTGAGATTCAGTAAAGATTTTGTAAATGATTTTTTTAAAACTATGTCAGGTCTGATTTTTATTATCAAGTCGTATTTAATTCCTGTATTTGTTTCATAATCTCTCATGAGATCATAGGCTCTTTTGAATCCTAAAGTCATGTTCTTCAAACCATTTAGACTTATAGATGAGTTGTGTAGATTTTTATTTAAACCAAAATCAATTTGGTTTTCAAAAACCATGGCTTTTGGGTCCAAAGTCTCACGCACATAAGATTTATCAGATTCACTAACGACTCTGTTTTTCATGTGGTTATTGTGCCAGCTTGCAGTTTTTGACTCTATCTCGTTCCAGGAATGCATAAAGACATCACAACCCAACTCATCAACTAAAAAAGATTTCTGAGAAGGAAAACATTGCCTAAACGTTCTTAGGTGCCCTGAGATTAATAAACAAATCTTCAATTTAATACTCGCTTATCTTTTAGTAGTTCCATTGTTTCACCCCAACTGTCAAACTTAACAGCTCTATCATCAATGTAACAAACCGCACGGGGCTTTTCTGCTGTTACCTCAGAGACATACTGGGCAAATCCAAACTTCTCTAGCCACTCCCAAATCAATTCAACACCAGTTTTTCCATTTACTAGAGGCCTATCGCTTCTAGCTTTTGCAGAATATACAACAACGGTGTATTGCGAAGCTATCTGTTTGACTGATTCTAGAGACCCTTCAATAGGTGGATCATAGATTGTACCATCATGAAAACCTTTAGAGCATCTGTGGATTACACCGTCAAAGTCTATTGCAATTTGCTTAAATTCATCTTCTAGACTGGATGGTCTGTTATCTTTAGTATGGTATGTTTTACTTATCATGCTTCCTCTCAATAAAATAAATTAGCTGGTTTGTTGAAATATGTCAAAATTAGATCATGGTTGTAGACATCCTTGTCGACCCCAGTAACTGTTTTGCAAAACTCTTCAAACTGCGGTACCGAAACACCTAGTTTAAACGCATTGTATCCATAATAATCAACGATTGAATATCGTGCAGTCAATAGTGCATGTGGTATTTCTTTCATGGTTAAGATTTTTCTATTATTATCAACAATTTCAACCGCTTTTGGTAAACTCTCTTTGCTAAGGACGTGTTCTAACCTAAGGTTTCCTACACCCTTTCCCATTCCATTTGAGGATGCATCAGTGCTTTCAAACCCAATTTCCTCTAGAAGTCTGTAGTTGAAATAGGCTTTTCCGGAATGATCATGTAAGTGCATACCAGTTTTTATGCCACAACCATTAAGGATTTTTGTAGCTTCTGTGAATACTTTTTTCCTAACAGCAAGATCCAAGGTTCCGTGTGTATCAGCAAAAGTGACATAATCTAAATCATGCGCACTGAGGAATCTGGATACTCCTAGGATTTCATCATCTGTATAGTTTGAAATGTTGAACACATTGAGACTAGTTTCCAAGCCAGTCTTATCCTTGATCTCCAAAATAAATTTCAAGGCTTCATTGTAGTCTTGCTTCCTTGAGCACATCCTCAACATTCCTATGTTCTTTTGTTCGTCGATCCTAGGATAATCTTTAATGTCATGACTACAATAGTGATAATCAACCATGATGCAGACGTTTCTTTTCTCTCCATCTTGGACAACTTCGTTTAAATAATCCAAGTTTAAATTATAGTGTGGATTGAGAGACTTTTTAGTCTGTTTCCAGTAGCCCATTTCAATAAAATCGATTTCTTCAATTTCTGAGATCGACTTATAATAATCTTGAGCGAATGACAAAGGCCAATCCCACTTAATAGCGTGACCTCCATCTCTTAATGTTACATCGATTAAATTCATTTCATTCCTCCGTAAATGATTTTTGCTAATTCTAAGTCTTCGGGATAATCTATTTCAACTCCCTCAATGGCATCCAGTGGATAAAAGTGAACACTTGGACCCCATCTGTTCTTGTTCTTTTTGAAAATTCGTTTTGTCATGACAAAAAAAGCTCCGTTTGAAAAATAGATCGGTTTCAAATCTTGTGTTCTTTGAATGACGTTTGGATTAAAATTGATAGGATTATCAAAGCTTTCCAAAAATCCAAAGTCTTTTTCTTTGTTGACTGAGTGTATGTACTCAAACTCTCTCATTCTGTATTTTTCAACAACGTTTTTGATTGTCTCTTTTTTTAAGAACGGTGAAGTTACGTGCGTCAAGACAATAGTTTCGTCTTCGTCTGTTACGTAGGTATCTAGAAAGTTTTCTAGCATCAAGTTGGCTGGGCTGAGATCATTGTTTGGATCATTTTCAATCTCTATGTATTCTTTTCTTCTAGGGTATGCAGTGACATTTGACAATCTGGAATCATCATTGCAATCACCAATAACCTTGTCGGAGTCTGTATCTATGTAAATCTCAGATCCTAATTCATTTAATTCATAGATTAAATGCTTCCAAAGTTCAAGACCTCCAATTAATTGAAAGTTTTTTTTGTTTATCCTATTGGAATCATTCTTAATGTATGTAAAAATTTTCATGCGTTATCTCCGGAGATTAAACTCAATTCCTTTTCTAGCGTAGACTTCTCAAAACACTCTAGAGTAGAAATGTCGCTACAGTTTACGATTCGAACATTGTTTTCTTTTGCCTTTTGTGCTAGTCTAGGCCACCAGTTCGAGTGAAATGTTTCTCTCTGAGGTAAATTTATTATGTCGCCCTTTTCAAAATAATAGTCAAACCAGTAGTTCGGATTATGATCCGGCGTCTTTGTAAATAAGATTTTGCCATTCCTAATTTCTACACCGTCATATTCATCGATCTGGTTACAATCTGCTCCTAGGAGTATTAAGTTGTTGTATCCCATAGAGATCGCTGTTGAGCAGGCGTTTGTGCCTGAGTTGCCGAAAGCATAAAAGTTTTTAAATGATTCCTCGCAATTATTCCATCCAATTTGAGATTCATTCAATCTAACGTGAGTAAAGCGATCTGAATTTGACAAATTTGTTATGTAAAAAAATCTTTTGATTGGATTATCTTCCAAGGTCAATTTGCAAAATTTTGACTTGTACCTGTTGTTTGTCAGATAGTCATAGCAACCATGATAAGTTGGCCACCAATCATGTTTATAATAGTATTTATACGCCTGATTGAGACCAAACGTATCCACCTCATTCAACAGAGACAAATCTACCCCTCTCAAGGACGGACCATTGCACATTATTACTATACTCTTCAAAGACACTGAGCAACCTCGTTTTCAAATTCTGGGTGTATGAAGTCTTCATCACCAGATACATTCATTTCAAAATGATCATTGACTACTTGTTTTTTCAATGTTTGATCATTGAACTCCATGTATGTATTGTCGTTGTGCCATACAGTGTTTTCTTTATCGAATGATAATTGAATACCGCTAGCAATGATTCTCATTGACATTTCTATGTCTTCGTTTAGACCACCTTGCCTCTCAGCATTTATGCCTATTGATGAATCCCATTTGTGTATGTCATAGACAAACTTCCTCATGATCCAGAATCCACCTGTTTGGTACAGACTACTACTGTATGACGGAAAATCATAGTCTACAAGGCGATGAGGATTCCATGTTGATCTATCCCAAAACCTAGAGCCATCTGGTAGTAAAATTTTGTTTGCAGTAACTTCCCATCCGCTCTCTTTTGAATACTCAATAAATCTAGATGCCCAATTTTCTGGGAAGATAAAATCATCATCAACGAAAACGATTGTATCATGAGTTGCTTTTTCTCCAGCGTTATTGCGAAGCTTTGCCAATAATCCACTGTGAGCATCGTCGGGTGTATCAACGAGGATTAGATCACTATCGTCTGAGAACTTGGACACATCACCTGCTAAGATAATTTCAAAAGGCAGTGCGCTTTTGTTCATGGTTCTTTTGATAGATGAAATTTCTTGCCTTGTCTTATCTTCTTTCTCACCATTTGTCGAAATACAAAATGATACACCCTTGACTTCCTCGGGCTCTAAATTAGACTTGCCTAAAATAGCATTGCAAAATCCTTTAAATAAAATTTCATCAGAAAATTTTTCTTCGACGTGCTTCTGTAATTCAATTGATTGTTCTAAAAATTGTTGATGGTTTTTATACATCATTCTTAATGCCATCTTAAATGATCCTTGATTTGCATAAGCCCACTCTGAGTCAGCGCGTATTACTCCTTCCCATACAGCAAAGTTTTGTACGGGCTTCAACTCATGTTTGACCGCCAAAAACATGTCCTTTCCGTTTTTACGTAAAAAGTCAGTTTGACCGGACCATCCAATGGTTATAATTGGTAGCGCAGATCTAGCGGCTTCAAACAAAGGAAGGCCGAATCCCTCACCATGTGAAATGTTAACCATAGCTTTTACCTTATCATGCTCATAAAGGGCCTTCATTTGCCCCTCAGAGAGATCTCCGTGAAGCAGAGACACAGAACACTTTCGATTAGGATAGAGCCCTAGAATGTTCTTTAGCGACTCCTCAACGTGCTCTTTGTCCATGCGACAATTTGACCTTAAGTTTGTTTTGAGAATCAATCCTACTTCTTGGTCTATAAACTCTTCTACGAACCACTTCACTGTATTTTCAAGATTCTTTCTTGGGCCCATCTGGGATACACATAGAAAGTTGAAATCATGACGAGGTGAAAATCCTGGGATGTCTTCTATTTCTTTTGCGGCAGGGGTGTTTTCCCATACGACTTCGACTGGTGTCGATAATTTGTACGGAAATTTTTCATTTGTTTGTTCGTTAACTGCCTCTGCTACAGTATTAACATACGAATTCTTGGCATGATTAGAAACAACAAGTATTTTGTCCATGTCATTTCCTTTTTGTAGCCACTGTGGGGCAACCATGGATGTTTCTATACCGGCTGTGTATCCGATGTTGATTGGACACAGCTTTTCAAATTCGTTTGGAATTGTTATTTGCAGAGAAATGTCTGGTTGTAAAGATTGCTGTTGAAGCAAGAGTTGTGTCTCCAATATTCTTTTATCCATCCATTGACGCATTTCACTATCATCCCAAATCCAACCGGTCTTTCCCCAGTTGATTGGTTGAACATAAATGTCAAACAAATCTTCTCGAGATTTTAAAGCTCGAAGGGCGAATCTAGATTGTTCGCCATAACCGGATTGTGATAGGACCGGGCCCCTTACAAAAATTTTCTTTTTCATTTCTCATCCTCAATTTTTTTTAAACTCATAGAAAAATAGATTTCTCTCTTAGCACCTATCAGAACTTCAACTCTTTTGACTTTCAGTTCGGTCATCGGTAATACTTTCGTAACTATTCCAACCTCGCCGGTATGGGTTGTTACTAGATCTCCAACGTCAATAGAGTCCATTTGCTCTATCCAGAAGGGGTGGATTGCCATTCTTAAGGTAACAGGCGGAGGCATTGTTAATCCTCCGCCAGTAATAACATTGATGGGTAACTCAACGACATCATCAATTCCTTTTGTCCACTTGAAGTTTTTGTTTTCAAGACCTAAGTCACTCATGCAACTTCCTTGAATGTGATACTTGAATAATCTTCTCGAGAATCCCAAGACCCAAACTTGTCGTGCACTGACAACATTAGGTTGACCCATCTTTCGTTAAACTTTTCAAAGTTGTAGTTTTGCAACACATGTCTTCGACCTTTCTGTCCCAATTCTTTTCTAAACTCTTCTCCACCAAAATACATTTTATCTAATGCGTTGTGGAAAGATTGTTTTGAAAGTCTATCTTCGTAGATGTATGGAACTTGTTGAGATCCAATAATCGATTTAGATGTTGGATAGAGAGGAATACCATTCTCTCCCTCGGGGCCGATTACTTGCTCTTGTAGGCCGCCGGTCATTGTTGCAATAATTGGAACTCCACACGATAAAGACTCAAGTGTTGCTAAACCAAAACCTTCAGCATCAGAAATGTTTATGGTTACGTCTGCCATGTTGTAAAAGACAGGCATCTTATCCAGTGGTACCTTGGTTGTTGAAAACAATACCTCTCGTCCGTTTAGTCCTAGATTTTGTAAGATTGCATTTAGATCTTGCCCATGTGGATCTTTCGGATCAGTATGCATGATTAGCTGTGCTTTATCGTGCAAATTGTTTTTATCGAGCCACTCTTTCCACCACCAGATTAAAGTACCAGACTGTTTACGTCGTGCATTTCTGTTGTTCCAAAATGCTATAAATTTGTCATGATCTCGTGGGTCCATGTATTCTTGGCGCACCTTTTGTTTATCCATGGGAACAAAAAAGTCCCCATTCACAGCATGAGGGATGTAAGTTCGAGCTACGTCAGGGGCGACTTGCTTTACTACTTCATCCGTCAACTTTGAAATGGAGACAATGTGATCATTTGATTCATAAAACTTTTTATTAAAATGAGGCGCAGGAAAATTATCCCATACATGATAATATACTATTGGACACAATGGTCTAATTTCATTATCAATTGCCCACAACCATTCATAAAATCTGGGGTCTGTCATCATCCACAGAATGTCAGGCTTTTCATTTCTAAGTATAGAACGAATCATTTCTTGAGTTCCATAGCCGTCAACTGGTATGACCTTCCAGTCATCACCCCATGGGTCTACTAGTCTTGGAGTGTAGTCAGTATGCTTGATTGCTCCACCAAGAGACAGAATCTCAAACTTTCCAGTTTTCAACAATGCCTCCATAACATATCTTGTTTGGGTTCCTACACCTGATGGAGACAGAGGATGGTCGCCCAAAGTTAATAGTTTAATTTTCTTTGTCATAATTAATCCTTTCGCTATTGTGGGCATAAAAAAAGACAACCCCACTTTTCATACCTATTATAACACAGGTAAAGGGGGTTGTCAAGTATTTTTTTAAAAAAAGTTAATTATTTTCTGGGTACGACTCTTCTTTGTGATGCCGGCAAGTTTGCTGATGATGATTTTACTAGTCTATTTTGCACTTCGCTTGGTAGCTCACCGAATTTTTTCTTCATCATTTTTACCGCTTGCGATCCCTCTACACTTCCTGTTGAATCTTTGTATTTAATCTTGGAGCCGGAGGTGGTGTCAGACCTGGTAAATGACCATGTTTCTCCAGTTTCTCTGATGGTTACAACCAGCCCTTTTTCAACACCTAAATCTTTAATTGAAGATTGTTCAAAACTAACTGCATAGCCGTTCATCTCATAATCAACCATTTGATCTTGCATCATTTTGCCATCGGAAGATAGTGAATTAGTAAAACTCTCTACAAATTCATCGTTATCGCCTGTTTGTTTACTGGTTACCGTGCTTTTGATCTCTCCTGCTTCGTCTGGGGTGATTTTACCATCGGCATTTGCTTTTTGGATAGCTTGCATTGTTGTTGGGTCTCCCATCGCTGTTTTTGTCAGTTCAGAAGCCTCAGCTTGACTCACACCTAAGCTTAGTAACGCTCCTAGAAAAGCTTTGGCTAAAAAGTTTTCATCTACACGTTGTCGTTCTTCTTTTGACATAGAAGATAGAATCTGCTTAACCTCGTTTATTGCCATTTGCTCGTGGATCATAGATTTAAGTTTTTTTTCAGTTAGTAACATTATAAGACTCCCAATACACAATAAGTAGTTACCTTTTACAATGTTCTGTATTATTGAATGGACATTTTGAACAAGAGTTTCTATTTTTTATTCTTATACCATTGTGAATGGATGTACATGCATCTGTTAATAACTTTGTTGCATTATCCGTCTTTCTAGGGCCAGACGTCACTCTAAAGATCTCGACATTGTCTGACTTCGCTGTTCTTTTAAGGAGTCCGAAGTGTGTCTCAACTTGCTTAGGATCAATACCATGCTTCTCGCAGAAAAACTTTTTGTATAGTGTCAACTGGTATGTTGTCATTGAATCGCTTTTGCGTTTCATGTCCCAACCCCAAGAGCAAGACTTCCAATCAATGATGTGGTATTTTTCATCTGGTGTTTTGATAACGAGGTCAATAAAGCCTTTGAGATAACGTTTGAAATCAAGCTCCGAAATTGGCTCATAAATGTCTTCTTCGGAAGAATAGACCTCGTAGTCCGGGAAAAGCTTTTGAAGCGCAGGAAACACCTTGTGGAAGATGTGACGGCTTTGTTCGCGCATCTCCACGATCATTTTGTTCTTTGGTTTCTCGTCAAGCTTTTTTAATTCATCTAAGAATACTAAATCAAAGTGTTCGGCAAAATCTTCGTCTGGTAGATTGCCGAGAGCGGATTGTTCACATACGCTGTGGATAGCAGTACCGAATGCTGTGTAAATGTTGCCAGTAAAACCTTTGAGTCCTTTCTCATATTGCAAGTGCCACTTGTAAGGGCACTCGGTAAAGATTTTCAATTCAGAATAAGAAATATGTTGTTTTGTCATTTGTCCTCCGTGTCTTTATAGTGTAACACGTTGGAAAAGGTTTGTCAAGTATTTTATGAATTTTTTTACTTACTATCTCTTTAGGCTCTTAACAGTTGCGGTGGTTTGCTGGGTTACCCTTGCTGTTGTGTCATCCATAGTATTGATTTTACTGACGGTGGAGTTGGTATAAGTTTTAACCATTTCACTCAGAGACTGATATTGTTCTTTAGCAATTTCGCATGCTTCCGGATCAGTCTTGCAAAGTTCTTCTGCTGCCTTTATTTGATCTTGGATTAGCATAGCTGCTTGATCGCCAAAGGCATCGATGATTTTTTTAGCTTGTTCTTGTGAAATTTTGTTTTCACCAGATAATTCAGCTTTATCAATGAGCATTTTAATTCCTTCAAATGCATCGATAGCTGTCCTATCTGCATCGGCCATAACTGTTTCTACACCAGCAACACTCCTTTCTGCTGTGGAGAAGGTGCCTTCTGCGCCTGATACGCTGGAAGTTACTTGGTCTGTGACTGTTGTTACATCAAATCCATCACCTGATGTAGATAAGTCCATGAGGAGATCTGCCGCTGCTTGTAATGCATCAATGCTGATGCTTCCATCTGTAACTGTTGATGCTAATGCTTCATTTTGGAAAATCATCACAATTGCAGTTACTATTGCAACCTTCGCAACGGGTCCAATAATTTTTCCTGCTTTTTCTGCATACGGCTTTAGTTTGTCTAAAATAGCAATGCACTTTTGGAACAATTTTGATCTGTTTTTTAAATTTCCTAGTGCTTGAGATAGTAATTCAGAAACGTTTGCAATTCCAGAAATTACATAGTTTGTAAGACTTAATGCAAGTTTTTTTATTGAATCTTTGAAAAAACCTTCAACTAAAAGCTGATCGAATTGACGTAATTTTTTGGAAACATGTTCGTCAAGGGCTGTTGCAACAACCAAAGGCTGTAGGTTACCACGAACTACATCTTCCATCAAAGAATCGAAGTCTCTCTTTTTTCCTTCGACAATTAGTCTGTCATCTTGTTCGTTCTGGAATCTTCTCCAGTTTTCCATTATAAGTTTATGTTTCATCTTTCAGTTCCTTTATGGTGACCGCGAGGGTTTTGTATAAAACAGGGCATTGCTGCCTTAGGTTTGTTTGATCTCCAATAAATAGTTCCTCGAATCCTTTTGCCCAATACTCACTTAGTGAAGTAGCAGCATAGCCAGAAGGAAAGATACCGACACAGATCTGATTAAGTATGTCATATCCAACGTCCCGAAAAAGAAAATTGTCAATGGCTCGATCATACTCAAAATTAATATCAAAGTCAGAGGGAACATCAAACTTTTGCGAGAGCAGCGATGACAAACGTCTTCTTTTTGCGATAAATTCTCTTTGGAGGGATCCGCTTCCATAAATAAGCTCCTGATTATAATGTTCAATTGCATGAGAGATTTCATGAATTATGTCTTCAATCATGTCCATTTCATCGTCTTGATCATTCGTCACGTAAATAGCATCATTTTCATAGTACGCATTGACTTCTCTTTCTTCCATCTCAGGAAACTTGCCGACATAGATTATCTCTACATTTTTCATTAGGTACAGTGGGATCCTAGCTGTAATGTAGTCGAATACAAAACTACCATCTATCTCTTCAGGCAAAGCATCTTTCACAAAGACATCCACGCTACTAACTTTATAGTGATCTCTCATCCTTTTTCCTTTTTTGATTGACTCTTTAATCCACATGACCTTATTATACCACAAATTTTGTTCTTTGTCTATTATTTTTTATAATAACTTCGAAGCTTCAGTTGCAAGCTTGGATCTTTCACCTTTCTTAAAAGTTATGTGACCCGATAATTTACTGTGTTTTAACTTTTCAACCGCATAGGTTAAGCCATTTGACGTTTCGTTTGTATATACGTTGTCAATTTGCTCAATGTCGCCAGTGAGAACAATTTTTGTATTCTCGCCAATACGAGTTATAATTGTCTTAACTTCATGAGCTGTGAGATTTTGCGCTTCGTCAATAATGACAAATGCATCAGAAATAGATCTACCACGGATGTAAGCCAGAGCTTCAATTTCAATCACGCCTTTGTTCAAGTACATCTCAAGCATGGTTTTGTCTGTTCCCATAATGTATTGCATGTTGTCAAAGATAGGCTTCATCCATGGAGCCATCTTTTCTTCCATTGTACCAGGAAGGTATCCAATGTCTTTTCCAAGAGTTTGAATTGGTCTTGAGATGATAATACGATTGTAGCGTCCCTTCTCGTTCCCTAGGACTTGTTCTAAGCCCGCCAAGATTGCCATGAGGGTCTTACCACTTCCAGCACGACCAATAAGGCTTACAAGCGGTATTTCGTCGTTTAAAAGCAAATCTAGTCCACACTTCTGTTCTTTGTTCCTTGGCTTAACACCCCATGAAAAAATGTCATCCTTCATTGTTGAAAGATGTAACAAAGGTTTGTTCCATGAATCAAATCTGGCTATTGCAGTCTTTTTCTCGTTTTCAACAGATACAAGCATAACGAATTCATTGGGATGCAATACGATGCCTTGCTCTTCTGCATCTTCTTCGTATAACCAAACGTCTTGATCATCGTAAAACTCTTCGACCATAAAATCGTCAACAAGAAACTTTGTAAAACCTTCAAAGATAACATCTCGAGAATCCACAACTTGCGACGATACATAATCTTGCGTTAGAAGTCCGAGAGCATCAGCAATTACACGCATGTTGATGTCTTGAGACACAACAACACATTTTCTTTTTGGTTCCGATTCTTTGATAGCAAGGGCACCAGCAAGAATTAAATGATCGGAAGACTTATGAGAAAGCCCCATTGGAAGCTCGTCAAGCAGCAATTCTTCCACTTTAAGAACCTTGACGATTCCCAACCCTTTGCCAACGCGAACGCCTTTTGAAAGCGATCCTCGCTCTCGTAGGGCATCAAGTTTCTTAATCGTCTGTCTAGCATGAAAGCCAACTGAATCTTGGCGTTTCTTGTGTTTATCAAGTTCTTCGAGAACTTTTACGGGTATGAAAATGTCATTGTTGTCGAACTTCGTGAGACACTCAGAATCAGATAGAAAGACATTTGTGTCAATAATAAAGTTTTTTTTCGCCATTTAGACTCCCGTATAATGCTCAGATAGCATTCTTTCGATTATTGGTTTTAAAGCTTCTTCCAAGCCAATACCTTTAAGTTTTTCGACTCCTCCGTCTTCGAGATCGGCCAATGCTTTATCTTTTGTTTTAAAAGTATTAACTAATCTTAGAACCTCTGATTTTGATGACTTCAAATGTTTAAATAAGTTTGCCATTGGTCCACCTACAGATTTTATAATTAACTTTAGATTTTCTAAGGAACGTTCTTCTCTTGAGAGTCCAAGGGATTCTTCATATCTTTCAAGTTTTGCTAGTATGGGTCTGATTTTACCCTTTGCTTTTTCAACATCTGAATTGTTTTTCTTCTTATTTTTCTTTTCGAATACTAATTCATCCTCTGGTGTAGCATAAATCAATGCAAGGCTCATTAATGCTTTTATGACGTCTCTAGATTTTAAGTTAGGTCTTTTTCTTTTCATTTCATTTGTAATGTCTGTAATTGTACCAAACAACTGTTTTAATTGGCCTCGAGCAGAATTTTTATTCTTTGAATAAGATACGTATTTATCTGCTAATAAACCAACTTTACCTAGGTGGGTGTTTTTATCAGCAAAATCAGAGTCTTCTATACCATCTTCTTCATCTCCTCTTTTTTCAGGATCAATACCAAAATCAGAATCATCGGAAGTATCCGGATCTTCTTTGTCGAACGGACTTGAGTCACCGGTGGCAACGTCTTCTGGGTTTGTCATTTCTTCCCCAGATGGATTTGGCAATTCAACACCTGATTCGTCTGGTTCTTCGCCTCTTGCGTCGATGTCACTAAACGGAGAATCTCCAAAATCATCGTCTGGGTCTGTCATTTTTTCACCGGATGGAGTTGGTAGCCCAATTATTGATTTTGCAGGTTCTGCACCTAGCTCTTGTTTTAGTGTAAAAACTGTTGTGAGATAGTTCACAAATCTATCTTCTTCTGTGTACATCAAATTAGCTACGCGATCGCGATCGGCGTCTTGCAATTCTTCCATGGTTTTTTCCATCGCTGATGCGAACTCATTAGGGAATACAGTTCCTGCAGAATTTTTAAATGATTTAATTTTATCACGGTGAAAATCAGTCATCGCTTCATCAACGTTTTCCAATTCATCTTCAGTTGGTGGTAAGATTTCTGCACCAGAATTTACCATTCGCGAAACGAAAATCTCAACAGATGTTCGTTCATCTTTTGGAAGACTGTTAATCCATGTTTTACTCTCTTTAACGTCATCTTGAAGCTTCTCTGGTAGATCATTAAGCAAACCAGTTTGTTCTCCTGGTGTGATAGTTGGCTCACCTCTCTCTTCATCAGATCCTTCGGATTCGCCATCATCAAGATCAAAGTCGTCAACATCAATGATTACTTCCACTGTTTCGTCGTCAATTTTAATTTCTTCGGGATTTTGCACGATGTTCATCAAAAGATCTCGGAGGTCACCATAGAATGATCTAAACTCCGGAGTTTCAAAGGTTCTATAGATTCTTCCTCTGCTGCTTATGAATTCTTTTCTATCCATAATCCTTTTCATTATACCTTCTAGGCCTGTTGCTTGATCTTTGACTTTTCCGCCCATGTATTTTTGTTGGAACTTTCTTCTTTTTTCTCTACCTTTTTGTCCAAAGACAAATTCATTAAGTTTGCTTTCGGCAAAAACTCCCTTGCCAACTGTTCTCGATAAAGAAATGGCTAAAGCTCTCATTACTTCTTCATCAAACTCTGCGATTTGATCTGTTGCGTTTGCAAATCTAGATTGAAAGTCTGCATCTAAAGCTTGTGCTTTATCGCCATCAATCTTTTGAATTTTTCTTGCAGCAAAAATAGACTTGATTGCTTTCAAAATTTTCTTTTGAGAACTGTTAAGTCCGGCAGAGAGACCAGAATCTAATTCTTCATCTGGTGGGTAAAACTTTGCAATCTTCTTTGCCAACTCTTCTCCATCAAGAACATCTATCTTTAGCATTGGAGAGTCGATCATGTTTACAATTGCACTTGGTTCTTTTCTTAAAACAAGCTTGATTGACTTTTCGAACTCTTTAGGTATATTGCCATCAAACTTCTGCTTAAGAATGTCGAGAAATGCTCTAATTAAATCTTTGCCACTTTTTGCCGCCATTACTTCTACTAAATCTTCACTTGTCAATTCGGCGGCATCTGGTGACTTTACTTGTTCATCTTTTACTTTTAAGATTGATTTAAGTTTGTCTCTAAGTTCTCCGACTTTTTCAAATGGGATAATTGTATCTGGAATTGTTTCGAGGTTTGTCAGAGTTGCAATTGCTTTTCCAACTTCTGATTGCTCCTCTTGTTCATTTATAAGATAGATTCCCTCCAAAAGGTTTTCGGGTAAGCTTTCAACTTCCTCTTCAGGGTCATCAATAGGCGTGGTATCTGTTGTCTCTTCTGGTTTATCTGAAGTCATCTCTTCAGGTTCGGGAGTAGGCTCTGATGCATCATCTAGTGTAGATTTAAAAGCATTCAAAAGAGTTAAAAGAGATTTCTTAATTCCTTCTTTGTCTATAAGCTCATTTTCTCTATAAAACTTAGTCAAGGCGGTCATAAATTGTTCACCATCTAATTGCAAAAGTGTGTCAATAGAGTTGGTAGATTCTTCTTCGCCTTCTTCATCCTCAGGTGATAAATCAGCATCAACTAATTTAAATTTTTCATTGAACGCTTTGGAATCAAGTTTATTAAATGCTGTTGAAACGAGCTCTTGTTCATCAGTTTTTAGCACCCTATAAGCTCTTACGAAAGCATCATTCATGTCTAATGCGAGTTCCATGTTGTTTTCTGTTATTGTCTCTGGTTCTTTGTTAGCTTCGAGATATAATCCAAGAAATTTAGCCAAAGCTCTTTTTGTTGGAACGTGAGTTTCTTCTTCTATTTGATCTTTGACTTTTTCAAAAATTTGCAATACAGAATTTTGTATTTCTTCTGAAGTTCCTTCAGGGAAGTCTGCTTCTGTTTCCTCTGGTTCACCATCTTGTGTTTGGGTACCCAAGCGCTGGTTGGCTTGATTTAAGAGATCTTGAACAGCTTCTCCATTCTCTGTGCTTGATGGAGGAAATTTTTCAACAATGTCAGCGAGTCTGTCAAACACACCCTGTGTTACTTTAGGGTTTCCAACGGCTATTTTGTATTTTTCAAAATCTTTTTGTCTTAAAGAATTGAAAAATTGTGTAATCTTTACATCTCTAACTTGTTGAGTGCCAAACTTGGGGTTCTTTAAAATGCCTTGCATTCTTTTAGCAATGTCGCCATAGATTTTATTTGCTTGTTGCTCTGTAGGTTCGCTAGTCTGTTCGCCGGAATCAGTAGTAGACGCGTCTCCGTCAAGAGTCTCGTAGGCTTCTTCAATCTCTGCTTTTAATTTATCTACAGTCTGTTGTACTTTTTGGAGTTCTTCGATGCTCAGACTTGAAAAATCTTCCGGAAGATTGTCGAAACCAAGCTTCCTCAATACTTCTGTTGCCTGCTTATAATTAATTCCTTTGAATAAGTCGGGCTTCCCTTCACTTTTCATTTTTTCAGCCGCGGCATTTATTTTCTGTTCAAGATCTTCAGCCTGTTCTCCGGAATCAGTAGTAGACCCATCTCCAAACTGATCGTTGATGGCTGCTGTGATCTTTTCAACATGCTGTTCCGTAGTAAACATGTTGAAGAGTTGATTATCTAGTCCAGTCACCCTCTTAATAACATCCTCTACTTCTTGTGGATTATCGCTTTTTAGCTTTGAAATGATGTCTTTCGTGGTATACCCACTATCTTCGGGTTGATCCATGGATGCTTCTACTTGTGCGCTAACTACATTATTGTAATCTCTTTCATCTGGACCAGTCATCTTGACCGGCTCGGTGTCCTCTATTGCTTCAAATCCCGTCGACCCCAGATCGCCACCTTGTTCTTGATCATTTGTCATTTCTTGTTTTCCTTCTTGTTCTAATTTATCGCCAATCTCTTCCATGTTTTCTTGATTGGCTTGATACTGTTTTTCAAATTCGTCTTGAGTTATTTCAAATGTAACATCTTCGTCTGCATCATTCTTTATTGGAACGATGTTTGTGACTTCTGGCTTTAGTGTATAACCATTTCCCTCAGGACTAAACATGAATAGTGCTGAATTTTCAAAGTTTTGCAAGCCTTGCGGCAAATCTTGCCAATCATAATTTTCTATTCTTGCTTTTTCCAACTCATTACCCAATTCTTGTCTAAGTTGATCATATTGTTCGTCACTTAACTGAACAAAAGCGTTTGCAAGTTGTTGAAGCTTTGGAGTATTGTTATTCAGAGTTATAGTTTGTCTTTCTTGGGTCTCTTGTCCTTGCTCTTCCCCTCCAGTTTGTTTCACAATATCTGCTGCTTGATTTAGGTCTTGAAGAACAGGTTCTAATTGACTTTCAACTTCATCATTTGATGCCGTCTCTCCTTCGATGCTATTCACTTTTTGCACAGCATCTTCTACTTTATCTGCTACGGCCTTATCATCTTCGGGCGAAGTTGTTGCATTTGCAGCATTAGCAATGTCTTGTAACCTTTTCTTGATAGCATTAATTTTTGGCTTTAAAGCTGCCCTATCTGCTCTTGCATCTTCTGCATCTTGTTCGCCATCTTTTGCTCTCTTCGCTAATTGAAGTTCGTATGCAAGTTGTCTCATTTCTTCTTCAAACAATTCTAAGGCTGCTTTCAAATCTTCGTCCTTAATGGTTGATACATCAAGAGACAGCAGATCTGTGCTGTCATTTATCTCATTATTTTCATGAATAAAAGAGGAAGCATTGGATTCTTGGATTTTTCTTTTCCAATTCTCCATTATGAATTTCATATCATCTGACATTATTTGGTTCCTAGTATCGTAGACAGTTTATCTTTAAGAACTTGCAGCCTTTGTTTTCCTGATGTATTATTAGCAAAATTTAGCAATTCAGCTAAGATAGAGTTTAATAGTTCAATTTCTGCTGAATCAAACTTCATCTTAGGAACCTCAAGGGCAACGTCTTTTAGTTTTTTAGCAAAAGCAGACTTTGAAGCCATTGCAGGATCTTCGCTTCTCTCGGTATCAGCTGGTTTTTGATCAACTTCTTGTAGCTCTTCCATAATTAAATCTTTTAAAATTTCTCTTGTGATTTTCATGATCTTATGTCTCCTTCATCATTATCGGGGTGAGCACCGGTTAACCGGTGCATGTCTTTTTCAAGTTTTGCATTTAAGTCAGGTAATTCATTGTCCGGACTTATAGTTTTGGCCTTCATTATTATGTCTCTTGCCCATTTTTTAAGCACGTCTTTGTTGATTAATTTTTCATATGAATCTTCAATGTTCAAAGCGGAAAACCCTGCTAGATTTTTTGTCAAACTATCATCCATACCAATTATGTCATCCACAACAAAAGCACCAATCGCTCCTGTATTAGATTTGGCAAAATCTGCAAGATCTTTGACTGCTTTATCAGTTCCTTTTTCAAGTTCAATTTGTAATTTGTCTGGTATGAAATCCAATACATCTTCCAAATCTTGAACGGCATCCAATGCTTGCCTCAAAACACCAGTTGCAGCTTTGAAACCAAATCTCAATAGTCCTTTACCAACTCTTGGAAATCTTTCAGCAGCTAGGGTTAGGGTAATTTTTTGAGCCAACTCTCCCCACGTTGTTGGGTTCTGGATGTCTTCTTTTATTAAACTGCCCTTACGATAGTTTTCCATTATGACTTTCATCTGTTTTGACATACTAAGTCTCCTGCTTCGACATAAATAGTTATTTCTCTACAATGTCTAAACCAATCTTGTTTATTTTATTCATTTTCGACACCATTTCTAATAGCTCTGGGGATTCTCCAATTGCATAACCTGTCATGCAAATGTTTGCCATCTCTTCTACAGACATTCCAATGCCGGGTGCCTTTTGAGATAGCTCCATGAAACCTCGAAACAAGGCAAGGAATTTGGGATCTTCTTTACATCTTTCTAAAATTTTATCCATTAATTCATCTTTAAACATTTCTCTTCCTATAAATAATTTTTCCAACTCACTGGTATTTGAACGTGAGGTATGATACGCACAACACTAAACTTTGGTCTTGCAGGTACTCTAATTAGTGGCATAAAAGCTTCAGAAGGCGTTCTAGAGCCTTTTCTTTGGTTACAAGGGGTACAGGCTGCTACAATGTTTTCCCATGTTTTAAGGCCCCCTCTTGACTTTGGAACAACGTGGTCCATTGTCAAGTTGCCATACGAAAATCTATCACCACAATATTGGCATGTGTAAGCGTCTCTCCAGTAAATGTTTCTTCTAGTTGGAGATAGAAAGATGGGTCTTTTGCGGATGTACTTGTTGAGCACGATAACCGAAGGATAATAAAAAAGGGCGTTAAGCTTATGAGAATGATTCTCAACTGCTCTCGCCCTTCCAGAATAAACCATTGAGAATCCTTTAAGACCCTCTATAACTTCAAGCGGCTGGTATGCCGCATCCAGCTTCAGTGTATAAATTTTTTCTTCCACATCTTAACTAGTTCTTCGACATCAACTTTGATGCGTTTCCATCAACAGGAATTTTTGACTTTACTATCTCTGCTAGATCGAAGTTGTCAACAAAAGATTTCATTTCACCAAAAGCTTTTTTGTAATCTGGTTCCATGATTACTTCTGTTTTACCACCGTGACCATGAATTGCATGAACCTCGCCTATACTGTCATAAACAGTAACAGAAGGATGTTCAGATAACCAAGTAATGGCAACTTTTCCATTGTCGAAGATGAATCCTTGCGCTACCCTTCCTGTACCGGAGACACCGCTTTCATCCTCTGTCCTGTGTAAGTAAAAAATTTTCATCAGATCCACTCCCAATCGTCATCATCAGATTCTTCCTCCGCCTCCTCTTCAACTATGGTTGTTGGTTTTTCCTCACCAAATTCTTCCTTATAAGATTTTCGAAGTTTTCGAGAAAGATCGTCGTTGTCACTTAAATAGTCAAACACTGCTATTGTTTGCTTGTGGCAATCTGAAATAAACTCCAACATGTGCATTAAGGCATTGTACGGATCCTCACTCAAAGGCCTTAGTCTTAGTACGGAGTCGTGAATGTAGATAGTAGCAATTTTTTCACCATCCATGATGATGTCAAATTCGGCATCATCTTTGGGTATAGTTTCATACCCTTTTTCTTCTTCAAACCAAGACCTAAGTGCTTCGGAATAAAAAAGTTCCTTTTCTCTAGATTCTAGTTTTAAGTCGATACCAAATTTTTCGAGATCATTCAACGTGTCTGTTAAGTCCATTAGTCTCCTCCCTTATTGTTTTTGTAATTTGTTCGATGACTTCTTTTGTTTGCTTAGGATTTTTTGTATGAAAAGAACGAGCTCCACACGCTTGAAAAATTTCCCAATCGTTGCCTTTCGGACTAAGAGCTCGATCTCCAACAAACCAAACATTTTTGCCACTAAAGTGGCGGAGAGCATATGTTTTATCCCATCCAGTGGGATAGATATCAAAAGAAGTGTCACCTCCAAGTTTTATAGTAACGTTTTGCATTTCATTAGAATCCAGTAGAATTCTAAGTTTCATGAAAAAATTTTTTCTTAAATTGTATTTCTTATCAAAATTTTTAAATTGTTTTCTTTCGCTGTTGTCCGCTGCCCTTCCAATGGGGCACCAATTAATCATAGAACCTCGTGCTGCTATGAAATTTCCTGTTAATGGAATGTCAAATTCAGCTGCTTCGTTCTGCAAATTTAATAAAATTTCTATCAACTTATGGTACTTGTCTTTTCCTATTTCTTTTTTCATCGACACGGCATGTATTTGATCATGGTCATGAGAAGGGAACTCTGGTGGTGTTAACCACTTTGTACCATTACACGGAAGAATATGGAGACGATAACGAAAAGACGGGTCATCAATAAGATCAGACATTTGTTCTTTCACATAATCCAAATCAGAACCTGTTACGATTCCTACTTCAGCTACATGACCTAATGCTTTTAAGGGGGAGGACAAAAATTCAGCAAAAGGTCTTCTTGCTTCAGTTAAAGTCCCGTCCATGTCAAATAAAACAATGTTTTTGGTCATCACCGACTCCAATTCAAAATGTGTGTGTTCTTGTTGTGTACTATTAATATACCACATTTGAAAGGGGTTGTCAAGTAAAAATGATTATTTTTTCAAAAAAAATTAAAAACACAAAAATTCTGACATATTTTATTATATTATATTATTCTTTTATATACTTTTTATAAATCTGAATGAATACATCATAAGGTATACCTAATGTATTAGCCATGTCTGCTTTAGTCTTACAGTTTCTAGATACAAAACTCATAAGAGACTCTCTTACAACATAAGGCATCGAATACCAGATTGGGAAGTTGTAAAGTTTCCCTCCAACCATTTTTGCACTTAACTCTAGCTTTACAGCTATTAATTCTTCCAATGTCAAATCAGATACTTTATCGAGAAAGTCTTGGTTAATCTTACCTTTCTTTTTTAATTCTAAAATAAATGTATCTTTTTTGTCTTTTTTAGTTGACATACCCTATCCATTATGGTATAATGATTGTGTGTAGTGTAACAATGTGTTTCTTGTGTATTATATTTTAGTTGGAGGACTATGTTGGATTTTCAATTTCCGGAGCTTCAAGTTGCGGCATTAACTCTTCTTCGTATGAGTCGAGTAAAAGCTTAAGATTGTAAAGGCCCCATTTCTTGTACATTTCTCTATCTTCTGGAGAATCAAGGTCAAGATAGTTATCAGAGAAATAAGTTTGTGTCAAATTAAAGGCGTCGAACGCTTGGTTTCTACCGGTGGCATCACCTTCAATTCCAGAACCAAACTCTTCTCTTTCAGCATCTTGTGCCATTTTCTTTTCGAAATCTTTTTCGGCTTTTGATTTTACTTTGTCCATTTCTTTTTCAAGTTCGAGATCATCACTGACAACATCGTTTTCGTCATCTTCGATTTCAATCTCAACTTCATTTAGCATGGATTCAAGTAAGCTTTCAATTTCGCTTTCGATGTCACTCATTTCATCTTCAGGAGGTGCATCTCCTGCTTTTTCTGGCTCAACAAAACCCTCTAGAGGCTTTGCTGCATCATCAACATCCATTTTTTCTTGGGCTTCAGAGTCGGCAAGTAAACCATCTAATTGATCAAACAATCTTACAAAAGCAGCAAGAAGGTGGTTAGTAAAAGACTCTCTTTGTTCTTTTGCCGAGGTCAATTGTTGAAACTTTGATTTGATAGAAGGCTTAGCTTTTCTAATCGCATCACGAAGTTTGTTGATACCAGTATTGGGATGTGGGTTAGCCATGTCCTTTGCTTCAAACAAAGTATGTAACATCTTTTCATTGTTGACTTCAGAAATAATAGAACGAACAAATCTACGGACTTGCATTTCTTCAGTCTCTTTGATCCTTTGCTCTATTAACATTTTACTTACAAAAGTTTTGCGAACAAATTCTCTCAACAATTTTTCGTTCTTGTTGCTCATTATTTTACTCTCTTGTTTCGGAATACAATTTTTTTTGCGTTGATAATTCTTCTTAAGGATTCTTCAAGCTTTCCTTCATCGGATTCTTCCATACGTCTTTTCTTTCCGCCGTGGGTACCACATGAAGCTTCGTCTAATTCTTCTTCTAGTTCGATACTTTCATCTAACTCTTCATTTTTTTTATCGTCTTCATTGGGCTTCTTTTTATCATCACCTCGAGCGCCACCTTTTTCTGCTGCTAAGTCACTACGTGTGAACTCTTTATTATTGTCCAATCCAGCTTCGACACTGTCAGTGGGTTGTGTTTCGCCATCTCCAAGTTTTTCATTTAAGATTCCAAACTTTTTAAGCAAAAGTTGATTTAATTCATTGTTTTTCCATTCTTTCAAAGACATGTCTTTGTTCTCCTTATATTTTCTTGTATCTTCATACTCTCGCATTGTTGCATTGCCTTCAAGCATTGCTTCGTGCTCGACTTCTTTGAGATTATCATTCTCTAAATAGTAACCAGGACCGGTATAGCCACCGACATCCAATCTGCCTTCTAAATTCTGTCTGTGATGGATTAATTCATGAGCGATTGACCTAAGAACGTCTTTCGGATGTCTTCCGTCAACAAAAACGTGTATTTCAAAGCTCTGAGGGTCGTAATAAGCTGTCTTACCAAGAACTTTGGACTGATTATTAGGTTCGGAGTCAAAAACCATCACAGGAGGCTTGTGGAAACCGTATTTTGACGCAAAATGGTCATACATTCCGTGTACGTGAGGTTCAAGATCTCTTAAATCGTAGTTTGCTGGATTTTTTATGGGACAAGGCATGCTATAATTAGTCTCTTTTTATTGTTTTTCTTATGGTGATCAATGGTAATAAAACAGGCTTCTCGGCTCCAAATGGCATGATTTTAGCCATCCATACGGGTCCTCCGACCCGATTATCCTCGAAAATAGCTGTTAATAAGCCTTCTTGGGCCTCAAACACCTCTGTTTCAAGGCTAATTGCCCAAGAATTCCACTCAACAAGGTCTCCAACCTGTAAATTTTTTAAATTTGAGGCCCCAAACGCCTCATTTTGAATGGAATTGAACTTAGAATCGCCATCATTCTCAGAATTCTTCATCATCGTACTCATATTCTTCCATTTCAGGAGAAACTGAGACAACCTGAGGCATTTCTGGCTGAATTTGAGCATCTGCTTTACCATACGCACCTTCTTCCATACCATATTCTACATAATGCTTAACAGTTTTGATGTAATCTGCTGCTTTTGTTAGTTTTGCTTGCACCCAAGCCTCTAATTGAGTCTCATCGTCCAACATTTGAGCTAATTGCTGAGAATAATCGATAATATCTGATAATTGCCGCATCGCCATGCGTCCTTCTCGGTCAATTTCGCCATCTGGTGTCATTTCGTAAGAGTTCATAGGCATTACTGCCATGTCACACTCTTCTTTGATGATTTCTATCAATCTTTTTTTTGAAACTTTCATTTTATTCCCTCATTTGCATGTAAATTAGACTCAATAGCAGCAAAATAACCAACTCTTTATCAAAATAGCTGCTAAGTAACATTATAAATAGAATAAATGCAGTTGTTTTTGCAAAATCAACAACTTTTTGTTCTTCATTGTACACTATTCTCCTCCTGCGCCGCCATCACCGGCATCTCCATCGGCGTCATCGCGTGATGACCCTATGCTTGAGCCCGTATAGGGCCAATGCGATGCTTTTCTTTTGGTTGACTTTCGTTTTTTTCGCTTTTTCTTTTCATCGAGATCAGAAACTATAGAAATTTTTATAGTTTTTGCTGACTCTTCACTTGTATCCTCCTCTAAAACTCCAAATCCCGAAGGCGCTGACTTGGAACGTCTAAAATTTTTGACTCTCTTGAGGCCTTTTGCCCCTGTTGACTTGGCTCCACCTAGTCCAATGATTCTTCTTTTCTTAATTGCATGGTTTTTTGAGTGTGGTTGGTAGGATTCTATTAGTTCTTGCTGCATTTCCAGCATCTGAAGGACATTTTCTAGGTGCTGAGTAGCATTGCCTTTGCATTTTCTTAAAACTTCTTCGTAATCTCCACAGAAATAATCGGAAACTTCCCATTGAAGATTGATTATACCCTCCAATTCATCACCAATGTAATCTATCCTACCAAAAAAATAGAATGTATCCTTAGTGACCCCCTTCCAAGTGGTCTGGGTTGCGTCCAAAAACTGGACTTCGTTGACTTCAAGACTCAATTCTTCCTTTACTTCTCTCCAAAAGGCATAGTTGGCCTCTTCGCCTTCCATTACGTGTCCACCTGGAGCGTCCCATTCGTATGAATCTGACCTTTGGGCAATAATAATCTTGTTGTCGGCTGTTAAAATTACTCCCTTTGCTACCGAATCAATGTCTTTGATCAGATCATCTGGGTATTTAACTTCTATTTGGAAGTCTTTGTGTAAATTTTTGTACGCTTTTATGGCTTCGTGCTCTTCTGGGTCATCATCATAGTGCAATCTGGAGCCCAGTTCATACAATTTTTGTGCTTTTGGTTCCCCATTGGTGTAAAAAATAGCGTCAACTTCAATTTTTAGTTTCCCAAGTAACACTTTTACACTAGATTCGCCGTGTTCTAAGTGTTTTTGTCGAGATGTAACAATAAAAACCGTAGTACCAGAGTCTTTGAACTTTTTTATACGTTTAATAATCTCTTTATTGACTCCTCCGTATTGGTATTGCTCTTCTCCATTAACAGTTTTGTTTAGAAAAGACTTGACAATTGTGTGATCGAAGTCAAAAGTCACAACTTTGCCATTTCGATTGTCTTTTAATCCAGACATCGATTCAAATAATTTTTTCATACTTACCTCCACCTTCAGTATAGCATATTTTTTTTAGTCACGCATAATTTTTACTCGAATTTTTCGAGATTCAAACATCCTATTTGGGTCTGCTTCATTTCGAAACAACCCTAAATCGACAATTACTAGATCTCCGTTGGGTCTCTGCATGACATTGCCGTAGTGAACATCCCTAGGTGCGAGTCCTGTAAGGTCATGTAACTCTTTTGCAATTTTATCCCAAGATTCTTTTGCTGTACCTGCAGCAACTTCCGGACCAGATACATTGTATCCAAGCCTCATTGTTGAGAACTCCCTGTATCCCTTGACATATTTCAATAAAAACCTAAAAATCACCTTATCTAGATCTTGAAAGCTAATACCGATGCCAAGTTCTTGTAATGCTTTTGCTCTAATGTTCAAAAGTACATTACCTATTAGCGCTATAGCTACCGCAACATAAGGTACTTCGCTTGTCTCTTCAGATACAATCGAAAGCAATCTAGCCGTTTGAGGTAGATCAGCTTTATTATTTAAAAATAAGTTTAAATGCTCCTCCACTTTGTTTTCAAAGTTGGGATTATTCATGTCGGACTGCGCCTTCAACCCATTCATTGCTGTCGGCGAAGCCTGCATGAGCAAATCAGAAAAATCCATGTCCGGTAAGTTTGTTAAACCAACCAATGCAGCATTGCTAAATTGTTCAGCTCCTCTTAGGGAGTCGACAAACTCTGTCGTATACCACATAGCAGCTTTTTTGGATTGTCCTCTGTAGTGTTTGTATTTTTCAGTACCGGCTTCGATTTCTTTATCATTCAAAGAGGACCTATTGTCTCGAGACAGAATGTTATGTCGATCAACAACAAAAGCATCAGAAGGATTAGCAATAGGTTGTAAGATCTCCATTGCAATAAACCCAAAACCGTCTTGCTTCCATGAAGCAAAAGTTTGAGGAAAGTGTTTCTGTATGACTTGGCTTTTGTTTCTGGCTTGCTGAACAAGTTCATAATTCCTAACTTCCCTGTTTACAGCCAATGGAGTACCCATAACCATCTTTAAAGCTTGTGTGTTTCCGTTGGGAAGCTCAACCTTAAATACTTTTCCAAATTGACCACCACCTAAGTATCCTACAATCTTATAACCAGCATCTCTAATAGCCTTTAGAGCAGACCTAGGAGTTCTTTGCATCGCATCTCCAAGTGGAGAGATCTCGGTAGGTATGTCTGCTTGATTTGGAGACATGTCCACAGTATCATCATCGGCTTCCTCTAGGTGCGCTCTAAGGCCCTTTGCCCCCATGGCTATACGATGTACCTCATCCGCATTTCTATTCGTTTTATCAAGTCTTGTACCGCCTCTAATGCCTTGCGACGAGTACATCTCTTGAAGGTACTGTTCTTCATCATTGCGCTTCTTGCTAGAGGCCATTGGATCAACATGGCCAAACGAACCACCACCAGTCGCCATACTTGTTTCATCTAGATTTTTCTTAATTCGAATTCTAATAGACATGTTGTTCACCTCGCGACTTAAATAGTCGTTTGTCGTCAAAAGATTTCGCCAAAATTTTTCCCTTCTATTAATTTATTTTAAATCTTGTCTTTAAAATGGGACACTATTCTCCAGTACAGCCCCAAGTAGAATAGGAAACTTCCAAAGTATCGCCCGGTTGAGGCGCAGCGTCAATGCCATCAAAAACAATTGAATTTGAACTTGAGCTATAAATCCATCCACGATCCATTTGTTGTCCGTTCACCCAAACAACAATACTATCAACAACAGGATCTTCATGATCAAGAGGAAAATTTGTTTGAATAGAAATAGATTCAGCAACTTCTTCCATTTGATCTCCCCAATCTTCATTACAGATCGACCACCATTGACCAACATAGTGATCAATGATCTCATAGTAGCCCATACCAGCATGAACTCTTCTTCCGTTAGGAGCAGTGCATCCATTTGGAACATCTCCTATAATACCATAGGGAGCGAACATGTTTGGCTTTGCGGCATCAAAGGCAGCGACGTAGTCGCTCCACGGCAATGGAGAACCGTCAAACTCATCAGCAACAAAAATAGCAACCAGAATTGCATTTGGTCTAAGCCATCTTCCACAGTCACCGAAATCAATACAGTCTTTTAGCATAGCAACACCTTGCTCATGGCCATTCCCGCGAGTTCCGATGTTGTCAATTATGTCGTGAGCTTCTCCAGCAGGGTCAGTCGTATTGTTTGTTATTGTTGGACCCTCGAAGAAAGGCGAGTCGGTTGTTATAAAGGCCATTTGAAAGTCAGGATAGTGTTGCAAGAAAGAATTCATAAACAAGGTCATGTTAGTGCCCAAGATACTTTGGAAGGTTGCCATGGACCCTGAGTTATCAACTACCCAAACAATGTCGACAACGAGCTGGTGTTGCTGAATCCATCTTTGAATAGTCTCGTTTGATAAAACCGCAGCACCAACCGCCGCTGTGTTTATCACCGGAGTCAAAGGATCGTTCGAAGAAATTTCATAATTTAAAATATCATCAGACTCATCCATGGGAACATAGTCAACATAAAAACTTAATCGTGTCGAAGGAGCAATTGTCCATGGGAACTCTGGTAAAGTTCCGAATGCTAAAGCAATTTCTTGGGGGATGGTTGACATAAAATCAATTTCATTAATAATAAGATCAATGTTCCCATCGTTATCAATTGTTATTTCTTGTCGTGGTTCGCATCCCAACAGAGGTTCCCCAAAATCAAGTTCTAACGGACTTACATTGATTACCGGGGCGTCACCATTCCCGTTAAGCCAAACTCCCTCTGAAGCCTGCTCATCGCCTTCTAAATAGATGTCTAGGTATCCTTCGTTGTGCTCAAATGTTGTTGGGTTGTATGTTACTTCAATTTGATAATAATTTCCTGACTCTACTGTGAATCCACTTTCGTCTACTGAATAATTGTCACCGGCTATCTCTATGTGATCCACGACAAGATCTGCCGTTCCTCCATTAGCAATGGTAACGGTCCTTGTACGCGACTCGTGTCCGGATAATAGGTGCCCAAATTCTAACGTTGACGGTGCAACGATAATCTCTGGTTGTTTAACCTCATTGATAATGTGATCTGTACAACTGAGTAAAAATGCAAATAGTAACATAGTGCTGTCCCCCTATTTTTAAATAGAAGGTGAAAGTCTTGAAAATTTTTTTTAGAATATTTTTCAAAGATGTTTTCTTCAAATTATTAAATTACGCACGGAAAAAGCAAAATCTGGAAAATTTTGTAGAGGATATGAATGTACCTCGCTGCGCTCCCCCCGCTTTTTTCGTTGGTAAGTAGTTATTTCACCGCAAGATCGGTCGACATAGGGGGAGGGGGTACACCTAAAAAAGGCACGGTCAAAAATTGACCGCTTGAAAAAAAATCACCACCCTCGTCTAACGTGTCGCTCGCAACGAGGTGGATGGCTATTGGCTATGATTCCCATAGCACCGATGAATAAGAGAACTGGAATAAACATAATGAATCCTTGATTGTTTTGATTAATAGGGAATAGTAGAGAGTTGCTAGGTTACCGAGCCCATCGACGTTTGCGAGTGATGAACTTCTCGAAGAACTTGCTACGTGCCATAGGCTCGACAGACTCGACCCAATCGATACCGATGTTCTTTTCAAGCCACCACGTTGGAACGTCGATAGAGTCGATAGTTCCAGTCCATCCAAAAAATGCCACAGTCCCACAGGACTTGAACTTGCGACCCCCGTGTAGTTCCCATTCTCTCGAAAGAATAGAGTGGGGTAGCCAGTAGGCAGTAGAGCCGATGACTACTTGATAGGCAGTAGGGTGCGACCCTTTAGTAATCTTCCACTGTGTCGAGCCACTCGGTGTTTCACGTACCCATTGCTTTCTCCATTCTACCGACTTGTTAGAAGATTTGATAAACCAACACTTTACAGTAGCCCGCTTGTAATCTCGTATACCCTCGATGTTCTCGGTACAATCGAGTTGCCACTCGTAACGTGCATTCTCTCTATCGATAGTCTCGTACTTTTCGGCACTGTAGTGTTCTGCTATAACCTCGAGAGCATCGGACACTTGGGCGATGACGTCTGAAACGTCGTAGTTTTGGTGATAGTCGGTAACTGCTAAACGTCCGCTAGCATCGATGTGATAGATAGTACCTGTCCACTCGTCCACTGCAAAGATCATTCTAGCACCGATAGACACCGCGCTATAACCTCGATCCAATCGGATGTTCAGAACACCCTCACGATAGATCCATTTTTGCTGACCTCTATTGGTGTGAATGTCAAAGTCTCGAGAGATCCGACGATCTAGGATGAACCGTTGAGCGTGGTTAAGGACTCGGTAGATTGGGGTATGTAGACCGACGTAGTTACGCAAGCGATCTGAGTTGCTATAACGTCGATCCTTACGGACTAGATTGGAAACTGTGAATGATGGTGTGAATAACATAGATGCTCCTAAGAGTTCGAGATTAGCGATAGCATCGAATGCACAGTCTACAAGGTAGATAGCAACGATGATGTAGAAGATACACATAAGGGCGGTTTCAGCAGAACGGTTCATAAGACCTCCAAAAAAAAAGATTACATAATAATATAACGTGTTTTTTTCGATCTGTCAAATGAAAAGAGTTGCTTTCGGACAGATTATGTCCGACCGCCAGTTTACTTACATAGTTATGTAAAGTTTTTTTGTGGTCTCCATAGTTATGTAAAGTTTTTTGCTTGTTAAAAAACAACCTCCTACATCACCGATGACACCGACAACGTAGAAGGCTTGTTGCTATAAGCCCGCTAGGCACGAGGGATTAGAACTCAAAGTCGACGTCACCCATTTCTTCCGCAATCTCAGCGGCTACATCATCGGGACACTCAACATCCTCATCATACTCGGCAAGTAACGCATTGGCTCGTTTGATTGCCAACTCACGTTCAGCCTTGATTCGAGCGTTGCGCTCCGCTTTAGTCTCGCGCTCAGTTGCTACAACATCGACGAGAACAGAGCCATTGAGCAGTTGACAGGAATCTGACTTGTCAGTCAAGTTCATAATGAACTCGTTAGAGTCGAAGTGGCGCAGTCTGTCGACTTTTTCTTGCATTGACTTAGGTAGGTTACCTGTGATCTCAGACTTGTAAAGTCTCGTAACGTCCGAGATAAGCGACTGGACATTGCGATTTGCACATTGGGACAGTTTTTCAACGGTCTCGATAGCATCGTAGCAGTCCTCACCATCGGCGGTGATGAAGATGTACTCATCGTTGAACTTGGTGATAGCGACAATGAGCGAACCCTCATTGTACCCTGTAACCTTGCCCACCCCGTAGGTGGTCAGTATGGTAGAACCTACGGTTGGTACGACACCACCGAATCGGTTGTATCGAACACGAACAGGCTTGTCGTCTACAATGCCGTCACAGTCGTAACCCTTGATGGTTTGAGGTGAAAGAGAAGAAAGAGAGGAAAAAGGAATAGATTGAATCATAGTGAATCCTTGGAAAGGGTGAAAGTGAAATGTTGTGCTAGTATTATAGCCGATTGAAAAGCGGTTGTCAAATGAGGGCGGTCAAAAAATGTCCGTTACCCTCTGTATGGGGTGTTCTGAGCGATGTAGTAAGATACGTCCTTACGGAGGCTGAGTTCAGCAACTATCTCGTTCAGCCGTGAGAGTTCTTCGACCTGTCGCTCGACATAACCGTGAGAACCACGCTTGATACCATCGACGATCTCACGACAAAGTTGAACTTCTGCTCTCGCAATCATCGGAACAAGTTGTTGCTTGGTTGCCTTGCGACCACCGATGAAAAGAGCAGAGTTCTTAAAAGAAGAAAGGGCGGATTGAAACTTCACAAAGTGATTGATCATAGGATTATACTCTAGGTTGCGGTTGAATGAGTTTGAGATTGGGGGGAAAGTAGTCATAAGACCTCCGAGTTGATTGTTTGTGTTAGTAATGTATCCTGTTTAGACTCGTTTGTCAAATAAATAACGTCTCTTTTCGGTCAATAAATGTCCGTTTTATATTCACCCTAAAGGGTGGAAAAACTTGCTTTATAGTTATGTAAAGTTTTTTGCTACTGTATAGTTATGTAAAGTTTTTTGTCTTGGCAATCAAAGATTGCTGAGTGTGCAACATACGTGCTGCGTGTGCGTTATGTGCGTTAACAGCATTGCTGTTATTGCGTCATTATGCTGACTATGCAACACGCGTGAACTGTCTGCTCCAATCGCTCACGGTAAATAATCCCTCCGTGCTGAACTGATCTGTGAGTCTGTACACATATACCGTGTACAGGATCTCTCCAAACGACGTGGAACACTTCTGCTCCGCACCTATGAGTAATACAAGTCCGTGCTTTGGGTGCGACCACAAAGATCCGAGATCAGACAAGGGGTTGGAATCTGCGATAGAATGTGTGGATAGGTTGGATGGTTTCTGTGTCATCGTCTACTCTCCTTAGGTTGACTTGTAATGGGTTGACATAGGTTACTATGTATAGTGTCTTGGGGAAGATCCAATAGGTGTATAGAGATCCGATAGTGGGTGATTGCATTGGAGAACTCTTTCGGGGGGGTAGTGGGGTAGTACGGTAAAAAAAGTTGGGGGTGTAGGGTAGATTCTCGGTGGTAGTGACTATGTAGTATGGTTGTATCTGAACACCGCACACTATCACATTCGTTCTACCCTTGTTCTACGCATTGTACTGCTCTCTAGGGGATAGACCACCGAAGATCGTCATACACGCACCCAAAGGGCATCTGTGCGCTTGCTAGGGGCTATGATTGACCCCCACCAAAGAATAGCGACTTGATAGCCTGTTCAATGTCATCGGGGATGGTCTCCCTTGATTGAGTCATAGGCTCTAGTGACATAAAGTCATCGGTATTCTTCTGTAGACTGGAAAGCAATACCCAATCGTGTTCGTTGGCACTGGGAAAGAATACCATTATTAAAGCATCCTTGCCTTTAGGTGTTATAGATACTACTGAACCTTTACCGTATTCAGCGTGGAAGATGGTTGTAAACTGTTGTACTCTCATTGTTTTGTCCTATGAAAAGATTTTTTTGTTGTTCTCGAATAAGTAGTCATTGGTTGATGAACATTTGCTCGGATAGGCAGTCGCCCTCTCTCCAATGACAGATGGATGTGGATGGTGTGAGCGCAAGCCCTGTCGAATAGTCCACGTTGTTGATAACCTCGATTACATCGCCATTGGCAAGATGCCACTCGATGATGTTGCCGTTGTCTCGAACCTTTGTGTCCAATAGGCAGTTGCCATTGGTGACTTGCTCACATAGCAAACGGCTTGCAGTCTTTAGGATGTGGGATTTGATGTTGATGTTCATTTGGTCTCCGATGATTCGTGTCTAAGGATGATGGGTATCGTAAAGGCTAGGCAGATAAGGCAGATGCCAACGAGTCTTAATGCGGTCATTTGTCCTCCTTTGAAAGTGGGTGTGCTCCGAACATTGCGACCTCACCGATCTCCTCGTCAATACCCTTTGTGATGTTGTGGGCTTTGACCTTATGGATGCGATGATGTGGGCAATAGTAATGCTCAGATGTTGTGACGAAAGTCTCTCGGAACAAGCGGAACAATGTTCCTTTTGGTGTTTTACGTAAGTTCATTTGGTCTCCGTTGCTTGGGTCTCTTGGGTTGCTT